>Ga0193727_1000172_pt1 | contig 22945 bp, 21 predicted proteins | sample H2c2metaG_FD_143051 | JGI IMG/M metagenome (GOLD analysis project Ga0193727, IMG submission 143051) | Soil microbial communities from a riparian zone of the East river system, Colorado, United States - H2c2 | ecosystem: Environmental > Terrestrial > Soil > Riparian zone | place: USA: East River...
ATCCGCCCCGCGTAGGTCTAGCGTTCCGGCTCTAGCCTGTGCAGTACGCGCACCCTCTTAGATGCCGCCGCGCAACCGGGAGTCGCGCCTCGTTTCACCACCGTTTCACCCGGCCGACGCGAGACATCGTGATCTTGGCGGTCTTCGATCCTCGTTGCAACACGACCGTGGTATTGGACACCCCCATCCCGATACCGGTCGCCCCAAACATGATGGTCTCGTTGGAAACGTCGAGAGAGACGGCCTGGCGCTGCGGCCCGGGCCAGCGCCACACGGGCACCCACGTACGATCCTCCCATCCATCGATCGTGAGCGAGTCCGCATGGATGGACAGTCGGGCGCGGGTCGCGCGCAGCACCGCCGCGTTGCGAGCAAGGGCAATGGCCGTGGTGACCTCAGACGCCGCCCGCTCGACAGCGATCCGGTCGAGCAAGGCCCCCCAGCCCGGGAGGGCCAACGCCGTCACAAGTCCGACGATCGCCAGAACGATGGCCAGTTCGGCCAGGGAGAACCCGCGGTGGTGCACGCACCCAAGTAACGAACCGGGGGGCGAATCGCGGCATCGAAATCATGCCGCAAACAGCAATAAACCACGGAAAATGGCGGCCTAACGCGTCCTGCCGGAATGCGCTATCTTCTGAGCCGCTAGCGGGTTGGACACTGAGCACGACCGCTGCATTAGGAATGGCCATCCCTTGGGATGCCAGGAGCCTTGGAAGAATGCCGATCGTGCATGCCGAACTGCCGTCCCTGTCGCACGCTGTGTTCCTACAGCGGGCTGCACAGGCATTGCCGTTACCGGGAGGGGGGCTGCAGTCACGCCTCGGCCAGGGCGCATTCCTCGCTCTCCGACTGATCGACCTCCTCAGCCCCGAACGGGAGCCCGTTCATCCCGATGCGTTTCGATATCAGTGCGCGGCCACCGAACGGTTCTGCCGCGACCTACGAGTCACTTCGACGGAGGGTGCCCACCTGCAGGCGCTCGTCGCGAGCGCGGAGGGCGCGCAGCGGGACGGCGAAATAGGTCTTTTGTTGCCCGACCTGTTCGCCTATGCGCACTACTTGGAAGATGAGCTCCGCCTGGAAGAGGGCCTCGACGTGCTCTGGACACTCCACCACGTGGGCGCGGGGCGCCTCTCCACCACCGACACGGTAGCTGTGTCGCTCCGCGTCGGTCGCGTCAACCGTAAGCTCAGCCGGTTCGACGACGCGGAAGCAGCCTATGCTGAAGCGGGACGCGTCGCCGCGGCGACCGGCGACAGGCACGCGGACTTCTTGAGCCGGATTGGGCGCGCTCAATGCTTCGGCGGGCGGGGCAACCTCCCGCTGGCCGAGGAGACCTTGCGCCACGTTCTTGCGGATGTGGGCGGCAGCCATGATCGCGATATCGAGGCGCGGGTCGAGCACGAAATCGCTGTGGTGCTCCAACACGCGGGGCAACCGGCGGAGGCGCTTCCGCACGTGTGGCGGGCCTTCGAGCTGTACGATGACGAGGACTCGCGCTTGCGGGCCCTCGGCGACGTGGGCCTCATGCTACTGACTACAGGGGATGTTACCGGAGCGGAGCGCGCCCTGAGTGAGGTCGTCCGCCGGGGTGGGGCGCACGACATCATCGCGAACGCGATGGTCGAGTTGATGCACTGCGCGTCGAGCCGGAAGGATCAAATCGGCTTCGGGCGCTGGCGCCGCCGGTGCAAGGACGCCGAGGCCGACATGCCACCCAACATCGCAGCCGACTACCATCTCAAAACCGGCATCGGCGAAGCGCGCTTCGGCCAATTTCAGCGGGCACTCCGTTCGATGACGCGCGCGCTGGAAATCGCTGAGGACGCCGGGCTCCACGAGTTCGTCTTCAAGATCGAACGGGTAAAAAACGGCCTCCACACCTGCGAGGAGGCGTTGAGTGCAACCCCCTTCGCAGACGTGGAGCCGGTCATTCAGAGCGAGGCAGTGCGGAAGGTTACGGACTCCCTAGCACACCTCGTGACAGAGCCCGCTTAGTGGCAGGTGTTGCTGCCGTTGGTGTCGCACTGGCCACCATGCGGGCCGAATCCATCGGCACACGCGGCGGCGGAAAACGCGAACGACAGGACGACGATCGCAAGTAGAGCGCGAGCCTTGCGGAACATGATTCCTCCGGAGTCCGGGTTGCGGGCGAGTGACGTGCGAACCATCTCGCGTGCAAGATCGGGAGCCGGGGGCGTGCCGTTTAGGGCGTTTTTGCGGCATCGAAGGGCGCTTTTGCGACATTTATGCTGATCCTGGCCGCGGTCCCCGACGTCCAGCACCACAAACTGCGCCGCGCCGCCGCGCCGCGGTTCTCTCTGGCGCGCGCGACCAGCTGGGGAGAGGCCCTGGCCACCATTCGCAGCCGCCCGGTAGAGCTCGCCGTGGTGGATCCATTGTTCGCAGGTGCGGCTCGAGCGCAGGAGATCGAGCGGCTGCGCGTGTTGTTCCCCTCGCTGCCCCTGATTCTCTACACCAGCCTCTCCCCTGAGACTGCGGCGGTCCTGCTCACGTTAGGCCAGCGTGGCATCCGGTATGTCGTGTTCGCGCGCTACGACGATCACCCGGCGCGGCTGCGCGAGGTGCTGGGGCAGGAGGAAGGTCGCGCCGCCTCGCATCTGTTCCTCGAACAGCTTGCGGGCGCATTGGCGCCGCTTCCGAGTGAGCTCCGCTGGGTATTGGAGGAGGCGTTCCAGGCACCTGACAAGGTGCAGACGGTCGGGCAGATCGCCGCGCGGGCGCGCGTGGATCGTCGAACCTGCGAGCGGTGGTTCACCCGTGTGGGGCTCCCCAGCCCGCGGCATTTCCTCGCCGCAGCGCGGGTGCTGTACGCGCACCGACTGCTCCAGGATCCCGGTTTCACGGTTGAAGACGTGGCTCAACGGCTCGGCTACGCCCAGGTAAAGACGCTGCAGCAGCACGCTCGGGCGTACCTCGGTTTGACCGCCGGCGAGATGCGTCTCTCTTTGACGCCAGAGCAAGCGATGGAGATGGTCGCGCGACGGTTTCTCGCACCGCCCGGGGTGATGGCCGAGGAGGCGTCGTGACGGTGTCCGAGCGGACCGTTTTGGTCGTCGACGATGACCCGTCGCTGCGGCGCGTCTTGGAGCGGGCCCTCGAGCGCGATGGCTACCGGGTGTTGAGCGCCGGCAGCGCCGAGACTGCCTACACGCTGCTCGAGGCACAGCATCCCGACGCGCTGCTGCTGGACATCCGGCTTCCGACGATGTCGGGGCTGGCTCTGTACCTCGCCATCATCCACCGCTGGCCGCACCTCGACGGCCGGATCGCGATCATGACCGGTGACGCCGAGGCCACCGAGGTGCGAAGCTGGTTGGAGCAACACCGCTGCACCGTGTTGCGCAAGCCATTCGATCTGCGGGAGATCTCGGCGTGGCTCGAGGAGGGGCTGGGATCACAGCAGCGGGGGATGGGCAGCGGCTGAGCCATGACCGGTGCGCCCCAGCACGACCCGTTGCACGTCCTCCGCGAGTACCGCAGCCTCGCACCCTGGAACCTGCGCGACCTTGCCGCCCTGGTGGGCGCTGTGCTCGACGCATCGGCCATCACGCCCATCAATGCGGCGGCGCGCGCTCAGCCAAGCGAGCGCACGATCCGCTTCTATGTCACCAAGGGGCTGGTGAGTCCTCCCGAGGGCCGGGGAACGGCTGCGACGTACTCGTACCGGCATTTCCTCCAGTTGTTGTGCATCAAGCTGCGGCAGATGGAAGGAGCCACCCTCGCCGCGATCACGAAGGACATGCAGGACCAGACTGGTGACATCCTGGAGCGGCGCGCCGCGCAAACGCTCGGCGTGTCGCTCCCGGCCCCCGACCGGCTTCCGCTGCACAATCCGGGAGGGCCGCCGCGGGGCCGGTCGGGCCGGGCGCTGAACGCCTGGATCGCGCGTGACGCCGTCCGCGACCTGGGGGAACCCAGCGTCTGGCGGCGTATCCCGTTGGGCCCGGGCATCGAGTTGCACCTGGACGCCGCCCATCCGCTCGCCCGCGTGGGCCCCGGTGACGCAGTCGTGGCCGACACCTTACGGCAAGCAATCACGAAACTCCTGCCGCACAGCTCCGCCTAGCGCGAGCGCCGTTTCTCTTCAGCAAGGAGTCACCGATGTCGTGGATTCTCTTGGTCCTGCTCGTGGCGGCGGCCTTGTGGATGATCGGGGCCTACAACGGCCTCGTGTCGCTCAAGAACCAGACCCTCAACGCCTTCAAGCAGATCGACGTGCAGCTCAAGCGCCGGCACGATTTGATCCCGAATCTCGTGAACGCGGTGCGCGGGGCGATGGATTTCGAGAAGGACACCCTGGAAGCCGTGATTCAGGCACGCAATCAGGCCGTCAAGGTGAACGCCGCCGGCCCCGACGCGGTGAAACAGATCAGCCAGGCCGAGAACGCGCTGTCCGGGGCGTTGTCGCGGCTCATGGTCGTCGTCGAGCAGTATCCGCAATTGAAAGCGACGGGGAACATCGCCCAACTGCAGGAAGAGCTGACCTCAACCGAGAACAAGGTGGCGTTCGCCCGGCAACTCTACAACGACACGGCGACACAGTACAACACCACGCAGCAGCAGTTCCCCACGTCGCTCGTCGCGGGCTGGGCGCACGCGCAGCCGGCCGCTCTGTGGGAGATCGAAGACAAGGCGGACCGCGACGTGCCGCGGGTCGATCTCTCGATGAAGCCGAAGTCGTGACCGAGGAGGGGTCGCTCAACCTCTTTCAGCAGCAGGATGCGAACCGCCGCCGCACCATCTGGTTGATCGTCTGCTTCGTGGTGTTCTTCGCCTGGCTCGGCTTCGGCGGAGACTATGTCTACTTCCTCGCGACTGCCCACGCCCCACCCGCGGAGCAACACCGTGTGTGGTGGCTTGGCTTCGTCATGGTAGGGCTGGGCGCCGTGCTGGCGTGGTACGCATACCGGACAGGTCCAGAGAAGGTGTTGTGGGCAACGGGCGCGGAAGAGGTCATCGAGCCGGCGGACGATCAGCAGAAGCGGCTGGTCAACGTCGTCGAGGAGATGGCCATTGCCGCCGGCGTGCCGCGACCACGCATCTGGGTGGTACCGGATCCCGATCCGAATGCCTTCGCCACCGGGAATGACGCCGCCCACGCGCACGTCGCGGTCACGCGGGGGTTGCTGGATCTCTGCAATCGTGACGAACTCCAGGCGGTGATCGGCCACGAACTCGGTCACGTGAAGAACCTCGACGTCCGGCTCATGACCACCCTCGCCGCGCTGGTCGGGGCCATTCTCCTCATGCGCAACGGCGCGAGCCGAATGTTTGTCGGCGGGCGAGGCGGGAGCGGCCGCGGCGGGCGCAAGAGTGATCTTGGCCCGCTGGTCATCCTCCTCCTCATTGCATGGATCCTGTCGTGGATTCTGGCACCGATCATCACCCAGCTGCTCGCCATGGCGGTGAGCCGGAAGCGGGAGTACCTGGCCGACGCGATGGGCGCTCAGTTCACGCGTAACCCGCTCGCGCTGGCGCGGGCGCTGGAGAAGATCGAGGGAGCCGGCGCGCCCACGACGCGCATCAAGAGCGGCGCGGCCCACATGTGCATCGCCGATCCGCTCGGCGGCCACCTGGCCGAGCGGGAGGGCATGCTCGCCGATGTCCTCACGAGCCACCCCCCCATGGCCAAGCGTATCGCGATCCTGAAGGGGATGGGCTATGCTCAGCTGAAGCGCGAGGGAGGCACCATCCCGTGAGAGGGTGGCTGCGCCGCCGGGCGCTCCGCACGCTTCACGAGTTTCGCACGCGCCTCGCCCGCTACCAGCTCCAACAGCGCCGCCACACGCACCAGGCGCTGCACCAGGACCCCGTGGTCAACGCCGCCATCGCGGAGCACGCGCGCACGGCGGGGCTGCCCGAGGCGCAGGTTCGACGCCTGGTCGACGACTACATCAAAGAGATTGTCCCCCACTTCAGCGTCTTGTCGTACTACAGGATCGGGTACAACCTCGCCAAGATGTTCGTCAATTTGTTGTACAAGATGAGCGTCGACTACCAGGATGAGGCGTCTCTGGAGCGGATTCCCAAGCGGGATGTCGTCGTCTATCTGATGAACCACCGCTCCAATGCCGACTACGTCGTCCTGGCGTATGTGCTCGCGTACGGCGTGCACGTCAGTTATGCCGTTGGCGAATGGGCACGGGCGTGGCCGCTCGAGTACGTTTTCAAGTCCTTCGGCGCCTACTTCATCCGGCGCCGGTTCCGCGAGCCCCTGTATCACGCCGTACTCGAGCGATACGTCCAGCTCATTACGCGCAACGGTGTGACGCAGGGCATCTTTCCCGAAGGCGGGCTCACCCGCGACGGCCGGCTGCGGCCTCCAAAGCTCGGCCTGCTTGACTACATCTGCCGGACCGTCAATGACCCTGAGTTCACACGCGACATTTGGCTGGTGCCGGTCGCGATCAACTATGACCGCGTGCTCGAAGACCGCTCACTGATCCGGGAGCTCGTCGATGCGGGGCGGCGTCCCGGCAAGCTCTCCCAGCTCGTGACCGTGAGCCGCTACATCGCCCGGAACGTCGGCCGCCTCCTGACGGGCCGCCTGAAGCGCTATGGCCGGGCGGCCGTGAACTTCGGCACGCCCTGCTCCGTGCGCGCCTGGCTCGCCACGGCGCCGGCCGGGGTTCTCAATTGGCCCAAAGAGCGCCGCCTCCCCGAGCTCGAGCACCTCGCCCGTGAGATGTTGGACCGGATCGGCAGCATCGTGCCCGTGACGCCGGTGCCGCTCGCCGCGGCCGCTCTGCTGTCGCTGGGCCAGACGGCGGTGTCGCTGCCCGCACTGCTCGAACGCATGGACCAGCTGCGTGACCGTCTGCGCGACGTCAACGCCAAAGTCGTGCGAGGGGGCGCCGGCATCCGGGACATCTGGGACCGTGCCTGGCGGATGCTCAAGTTGCGGCACCTGGTGATGGAGGACGGGAACAGCCTCATCGTATTGCCGCGAGGCCGCCCGTTGCTCCAGTACTATGCCAACTCGATCGCGCACCTGCTGCCAATTCGCGGACCCCGCGTACCCTTCCACAAGACCCACGAACTCGACCCCGATTTGCCCCAACTCCGGCGACCGGAGGAGCGGTAGCGAGTGCCCTTAGAGCGCGTCCCACCGCCATCAGGCCGCTACCTCGGCCTGCTCTCGCTGACCGCACTTGGGGTCGTCTATGGCGACATCGGAACCAGTCCCCTGTACGCGCTGCGCGAATGCTTCCATGGACCGCATGCGGTCCCGACCACACCGGCCAACGTGTTGGGGGTGCTGTCGCTGATCTTCTGGTCGCTCGCGTTCGTGATCTCGCTCAAGTACCTCGCCGTCGTCCTGCGGGCGGACAACCGCGGGGAAGGCGGGATTCTCGCCCTGATGGCGCTGATTCAGCGCGGCCGGGTGGTGCGGGGGGCCCGCTCGCGCCGGCTGGTACCGATGTTAGGGTTGTTCGGCGCGGCGCTTTTGTATGGGGACGGCGCCATCACTCCGGCGATCTCGGTGCTGAGCGCGGTGGAGGGACTGCAGGTGGCCACCCCGGTCTTCGCGCGCTTTGTCCTGCCGCTCACCGTTCTACTCCTGGTCGGCCTGTTTGTCATCCAGCAGCGCGGGACGGCGCGGGTCGGTGCCGTGTTCGGCCCCGTGATGGTGGTGTGGTTCCTGGTGCTGGCCGGGCTCGGAGTGGCGCGAATCTGGAACGCCCCGGCGGTGCTCGCCGCCATCAGCCCCGTCCATGCCGTCGACTTCTTCGCACGCAATGGCGGCCGGGGATTCGTCGTGCTCGGGGCAGTGTTCCTCGTCGTCACAGGCGGAGAGGCGCTATACGCTGACATGGGGCACTTCGGCCACCGCCCGATCCGTGTGGCCTGGTTCGGGTTCGTGCTGCCGGCGTTGCTGTTGAACTATTTCGGCCAAGGGGCCCTGTTGTTGAGCGCCCCCAACGCGGCGGGCAACCCGTTTTATCGTATGGCACCGGCCTGGGCGCTCTATCCGCTGATCGTGCTTGCAACCGCGGCAGCCATTATTGCTTCGCAGGCGGTGATCTCCGGCGCGTTCTCCCTCAGCCGCCAGGCGGTTCAGCTCGGCTTCAGCCCCCGCATTCAGGTGGAGCACACGTCTTCGGCGGAAATCGGACAGATCTACGTCCCGACGGTGAACTGGGGGCTGATGCTCTGCACTGTCGCTCTGGTCCTCGGATTCCGCTCTTCGAGCGCCATGGCGGGGGCGTACGGGGTCGCAGTGACCAGCACGATGGTGATCACTACGGTCCTGCTCTACATCTTGAGTCGCGAGGTGTGGGGCTGGGACCGGTTGTCGGCGGTGACGCTCACGACGTTCTTCCTGACCTTCGATCTTGCGTTCTTCGGCGCCAACGCCGTCAAGATTCCCCAAGGGGGATGGGTTCCCCTGATGATCGCGGGCGCTGCCCTACTTCTCATGAGCACCTGGAAACGCGGGCGGGAGATCCTCGTGCAACGGCTGCGCGAGAAGAGCGTTCCGCTCGATCTCTTGCTGGGTGACCTCATGGCCGACCCACCGCTCCGCGTGCCGGGTTCGGCGGTATTCCTCACGGGCGCGCCCGACGGCACACCCCCGGCACTGGTCCATAATCTGGCCCACAACAAAGTGCTGCACGAGCAAATCGTGCTGCTCACGATCGTCACCGAGGAAGTGCCCCATGTCGCGGCCAATGAACGCGTCCATGTCGCATCGCTCGGTTTCGGATTTTACCGGGTCATGGCGCATTACGGGTTCATGCAGGATCCCGATGTGTTGGAGGTGCTGGCGGACTGCCGGTCGGCAGGCTTACAACTGCGCCTGACCGCCACGACGTTCTTTCTCGGTCGCGAGACGCTGATCCCCACGGATCGTCCGGGAATGGCGAGATGGCGAGAGAACATCTTTTCCTTCATGTCCCGTAACGCGCTCCGCGCGACGGCCTTCTTCAAGTTGCCGCCGGACCAGGTATTCGAGGTGGGCGCACAGGTGGAGTTGTAGCGGGGACGGGGAGCAGGAAAACCAAAGCCCCCGGGACGGCACGATAGGCCGCCCGGGGGCTTTGCACGCCGGCTACCCGGAGCCGGGGGATTGCTCCCTCCGTTCTTCATCCTGTCACCGCCGGTTGACTGATACGTCGCTCGGTAGGGTGAACAGGAGCTCCGGCTTCCATCCCCAAGCAGCCTGGCCGGGCCGCAAGGTTCACCAGCATGGGTGCTACGGGTCAGATCGGGTCGCGGACCGACCTTCCGCACTGCACGCCGAGGCACCGCGTCGGCGTGGATGGGGCGCGCGACTGGCCCCAACTATCCAAGCCGGAGAGCCGCTCCCGGATCGCCGACCGCCTGAGCCCTTGTTGCATCGGCGGCCTCCCCGGAATTTCCGCTCGGACCCACCTTGTTGGCGTGGTCAAGACGCGAGGTCTCAACCCTTCCCACCAAAGCGCGTGGGGGCAATATAGGGTCGGCCCAAAAGCGCGCAAGTGCCGATGTTTCTTCGGGTTAGCTAACTTGGGTGTGCATCAGTTGTGCACGCTAACACCCGCTCCCACTGCTCCTTGCGGGGACCATCCACATGGTGTGGAGGCGTGTATCCACATCGTCCACCTTCCCCGCGTCAGCGCGAGGAAGGCTTTGGCATGTACGCGCGGGCCGCCATGCGAAAGCGTCGCACCGCATCACCGAGGCGAGTAAGCCGATGCGGCGCCCATGCTTTCACCGAATCGACCCGCTGATACCACGGGCCACTGGCAAACTCTCGGTCACAGCGCGCGAGCTCGGTGCGCAGGTTGGTGAGAGCTGGGCGCAGGAGCGCAGCCAGGGCGGGCAGGGAGTCGAGACGCCCGGTTTCCCGCCGGGTGCCGGCGCAGTGCTGCCTCAGTCGTGTGGCTCGAGAGATGACAAGGTCGGGGGAAGCGTGGACGAGATCGGCCTGGAACATCGCGGCCGCTCCGTCCAGCGCGGTCAGCGAGTCGTTGACGCGCCGCATCGCTACGCTATAGCGGGCCTGCACCGCCGTGTCGGGCACCTGGGCTAGCAGGACCAACGAGAGAGCCGCCACCAAGCCGGCGGATTTCAGCTGTCTATGCCGACTTCGTCGTAACGGTACGGCTCCTCGGAGTTGGGGGAAAGAAACAGATACCCCGCTCCACCGGCGGCGAACCAGCCTGCCAGGAGCTGCGTGGAGTGCGGGTCTGCGGGCTCGCTGAACAGCGCGCGCAACCAGCGCCGGATGTGTCGCAACTCGGGCGCCCGCCGCCCCAGCATTGCGACGACCGTCCCGCTGCCCTGCGTGGCTCGCAGGAAATGAGCGATCGCGTGAACGCGGTGGGCAAAGATGTAGGCCCGCACACCCGGCTGGTCGTACAACAGCGTCCCCTCATAGGGGTCCGCGGGCGGCGCGTCCATACGAGGTCCGAAGTAGATGTAGACCCGCTCCTCCCCCTCTTTCCGCTCCACCACGGCGGCGGCGGCGTCAGGACTCAGGCGGGCGGCATGAATCAGGTCATCCTCGGCGAGGATGCCGACTGCGGCGGTCCATTCGATGGCCGCCAGGCCTTGATCGAGCGGGCACCCAATTACATCGTCGTAGGCGAGCAAGCGCGGCGCGGAGCCGGCGCGCAGGAAGAAATGGGACAGCGCATCGGCACGGTCGTCAAACGTCCGCGTCTGGCGCGAGGTTGCGGGAACCGTCATAGTGGGATTATAACCTTCAGCAGAACCGACATACAGAGGAGCGTCAATGCGCTGTTTCACTCTGGCCCTGTGCCTGGTCGCCACCACTGCGGCCGCGCAGGAACCGGTGCCGACCGTCCCCGAATCGACTCGCGCCGAGTCTACGCCAGCGCCGGTGCCGCCGACGTTGGAGCAGTTGCGCTATCTCGACGGGCTCCGCACCGCAGGCCGGGGAATCGCTCAGTTGAGAGACGGCCTCAACCGGGTGGCCAGCTCCCATCGCGACACCTTGCGCTTCAAGCAGGCCGCCCGCCGCCTCGGGGGTCTCTGTGGCACCGCGCGCGGGTTCATGACAAGCGGCCGCGCAAAGATGCAGGCGACCGCCTACGAGGACTCAACCAAGGTGAAAGCGCGCCGGGTGATGCTGCAGATCGACAGCCTGATTCGGTCGGCTCCGACCTGCGAGGCAAGGGCATTCCGGCAACCGGACAGCACGACAGCGGGGCTTCTGATCCGCCTCCGGGCGTACGAAACGGCGCTGCGGGATTTCCGTGCTGCGATTGGGCTGCCGACGGCCAAGCCCGCGGCACCATGATTGACTGGTTTGATACTGTCGTTAAACTGTCGCTACTTTGCAACGCCTCGGGAGTGGTTCCAGTCCTCTGGATGCCGTGACCGATCGGCGTGGAACTGACATTGACAGGTTTAGGGGCGGCCCCTAGTTTAGGCCCCGGTTCAAGCAATCCGTGGCACCGTCACCGGTTTGTCTGCGCACCGCGAGGACCACCTGTCTCGCGGTTTTTGTTTGAGCCCGTCTCTGGCCGCGGTGACCAGAGCCGTTCTTCTCCGGGGCAGTGCCCCTCGTTCAGAGGTCTGAACAGTATGGCAAAGGGTAAGGTGAAGTGGTTTAACGACGCGAAGGGCTTTGGCTTTATCGCGCAGGAGTCGGGTCCGGACGTGTTCGTCCACTTCACAGCGATCCAGGCCGAGGGCTTCCGCAGCCTTGCCGAGGGCGACGCGGTGGAGTTCGAGGTTGCCCAAGGTCCGAAGGGGTTGCAGGCGCAGAACGTTCGCAAGGCGTAGCAGGTCGCTGCCGTCAGACGGGCCCGGGCGCACCGGGCCCGTTTTGTTCTCCAGCCCTATATTGGCTTCATGAGACATATGGGACGGGAGTGGTTGCTGCTGCTCGCACCGGTCGCGCTCGCAAGTCAGGGGGCGCCGCTGGCGTACCGCGGGTTCTCCACAGGGATGACCTACCGCAACTTCGCCGCACGTGCTCGGGCGCTCTCGTCGCGTGACGTGCTGCGCTGCAAGACATCGGCAAATACCGCACAACTCATGGAATGCGGCGTGGCGATCCGCGATCCGAGCGACAGCGCACGTTTTTATCTGAGCGCATACGTGATCGAGGGGACGATCGCCATGGTCTCGTTCGGTGACTCCGGTGACGCGCGCCTGCTCGCCCGCACCCGGCACGACCTGGTGCAGCGCTTCGGGCCACCGCGCTCGCGACCGACTCGCCTGGAATGGGGCTCGGGGCGCCGGGTAATCGCCTTCAGCTGGCGCGGCCGGGGCCCGGCCCGGTGGTTCTTTATTAACCTGAGGGACGAGGAGCTGCTGCGGCGTACCTCGCCGTACGCCAAGCGGTCGAAGTCGTAGCGGCCGCGTTCGTCGTCAGTACGTAAGCTCGATCGCCCCGCTATTCTGTGCGACCCGAGCCGCAAAGTCGCTGCGGTCGCTATGCGGTCCGATGTAGGGATGGGCGGCGTTGTAGGCAGCGACGGTCGAATTGGCGTAAAAGCGGTAGTATCCGATGTGTGCCCGAACCGCGCCGCTCGGCACCACGCAGTTGCATCGGACGGCGGCCGCGGTCCCGGGATTTATCTCCACCGTAATGTCGGACGGCGTGGTGTTCGAGATGAGGGGCGCGAAGAATCGCTGACCCGCGGCGACCGCGGTAATGCGCCACACCCGCCGCCCCACTCCCCCGCGCTCCACGACCGGCATCGGCCCCTCGAGCGCTTCGCCCAGCGCCGGCTTACCGGGGCCAAGAACCCGCCACCGCACGTTGGTCAGGGAGCGACGTGACACACGCAGGCGCGCCATCGCGTTGGGCGCCACAGTGTCCACGGGTGTGCCGTTGCGCAGGATCTCGACGGGCTCCACCAACCCGTTCTGCGCCCACAACACCGACGTTCCGATATACCCTTGCCGCGTCCCGTACCACCAGCCCGCGCCGCCGAGCACCACGGCAGCGAACGCCCACCACCCCATGTCACGCCAGCGCGAGGGCCGCAGGCGGGCCTGAACCTGCCGCTCAACTGTGGCGACGCCCACGAGGCGACCGGAGCCAGAGGCTCGACCCACCTGGAGCGCGGCGAGGACTTCGTCGGCGGTCTGAAAACGGTCTTCGGGCTTTTTGGCGAGACACCGCAGGATGACGTCGGACATCCATCGGGGGATTTTTCGGTTGACGTCGCTCGCCACCGGGGCGGGCTCGGCGAGGTGCTTGCCGACGATTTCGGCACTCGATTTGCCGTCATAGGGCGGCGCGCCCGTGATAACCTGGAACAGCATCGCGCCGAACGCGTAGATGTCGCTCCGTCCGTCCAGGTCCGCCTGACCCAGCGCCTGCTCCGGGCTCATGTACTGGACTGTCCCCACGGTGAACCCCGTCGCCGTCTGCGCGCCACCCTTGACGTTGGCGTCGAGCAGCTTGGCGATCCCGAAATCTACGAGCAACGCGCGACCCGTTTTCGCTTCCAGCATCACGTTGTCCGGTTTGATATCGCGGTGCACCAGGCCTTGCGCGTGGGCGTGAGAGAGCGCTTGAAGGATCGGCTCGACGATCTTCAACGCGTCCTCGGGGGACAGAATTCCGCGCCGGCGCAGGGAGTCGGCGAGCGACTCGCCGTCAATGAACGGCATCACGTAGTAGACCAGCCCCTCCCCGTCCCCCGTGAAATGGATCGCGAGAATGGCGGGATGCTGGAGCCGCGCAAGCGCCTTCGCTTCCTGGCGGAAGCGCGCGATCATTCCGGGGGTCCACGCGATTTCGGGATGAAGGACCTTGCAGGCAAGGTGCCGATCGAGGTCCACATCCCACAACTCGTAGACCTCCGCAAACCCGCCCCGGCCCACCAGCCGCTTGACCTGGTATTTCGGCCCGAGTGCCCGGGCGAGGCGCTCGGCCGTCGCCTCCACTGCGGCGTGGGGGAGCGACGTGGTCGCGGCGCGCTCGCTGGAGATGACTGTCGGCGATGGTTTGCCACAGGCGGGGCAGAATGCCGAGCCCGGCGGAATGTCGGAGCGGCAGGTTGGGCACTTGAGCTGAGTCGTCACGGCACAAAGATTCGCTGCGAATACCCCGAGGGCAACAGCTGGGCCGATCGCGCTATCTTGCGCCATGCTGGTGCTCCGCCTGATCCTCGGTCTCGCCTTGGCGTACGTCGTCCTGGCGCTGCTCGCGTGGCTGTTTCAGGACCGGCTGGCGTTCCCTGCCCCCCGGGGCGCCGTTCCGGACCCGGCGCAGGTCGGCATTCCAAACGGGGAGCGGATCACCCTGACGCTCGACGACGGGACCCGGCTAGCGGGATGGTACCTGCGGGCTAGCGGGGGGGAGCGCGCGGCGGTCTCGCCCGGCCTTCTCTGGTTCTACGGCAACGGCGAGAACATCGCGAGCATCTGGCCCGTCCTGCGGGAGTTCCAGCCCCCAGGGGTTGCGCTGATGGTCGTCGACTACCCGGGATATGGGGAGAGCGAAGGGCGAGCCACCGAGTCCGCGATCTACGAGGGGGCGGACGCCGCGTTCGCCGCCCTCGAGGCTCGCCCCGAGATCAAGTCTGTGTACGTGTACGGCCGCTCGCTCGGCAGCGCGGTGGCGGTCCACACCGCTGCCAACCACCAGGCGGCCGGACTCATCCTCGAATCGCCGTTCACGAGCGCTACAGACATGGCGCGACTTCACTACGGACTGGTTCCGCGCATGCTGTTGCACCTGAAGCTCGACAACGCCGCCCTCATCCGACGTGTGTTCTGCCCTGTGCTGATCTTTCACGGGACCGACGATCGGCTCGTCCCCATCGCGATGGGACGGAGCGTGGCGGCCGCCGCAGCCGGACCGGTCGAATTCGTGCCGATCCCGGGCGCCAGCCACAACGATACGTACGACGTCGGAGCCGACGCGTATCGCGACCGAGTGGCGCGCTTCGTGTTGGGACGGCAGTAGGGGCACTCATGCCGTGCCCCGACAAATGGCTCAGATGACGGTGACCGGCACGATACGGTCACGCTCGGCTTCGAAACGCCGCTCAGCCTCGTCCAAGGCATGGCGCACTGCCGCTGTATCGGCGTCACCGAACTTCGGGCTCGCCACCACGCGCCCCGTCAGATTCCGCACCGCGACCAGCGCGCGCGTCACTTCGCAGCGATCCGCGTCGGCTTCCGTGTGTCCACTGACGACCAAGCCTTCGAACAACGGCAGGCTCCGCGGATCTCTCAGGATGTACAACGACTCGAGGATGCGGGGGCCGAGGAACCGCCGCAGCATCAGATCCCCGCGGATCCGATCGAACAACTCTACGAGCACGTCGGCGTGCCCCTCGTAGTACCGTGCCGCCCCGACCGCGGCCGCCACGAACGCATAGTGGGCGTTGGGCGTGACGATGTAACGCTCGAACAGTGGCCACGCGCCTGCCGGGTGCCGCTCGGCGAGCGAGAGGAACGCAAAGTAGCGCCGCGGGCGCGGCGCCACGGTATCGGCGACGACTGTGCGGAGGCCGGCAACACCCCAGCGGACACCGACCAGAGCTGCCGCGGCCGCGTGCTGCCAACGCTCGAGCTCCGGCACGCGGAACGTCAGCACGTGCCTCTCGAGAAACGCCCGACTGCGTTCGAGCAGGGCAAGCAAACGCCGGTCGACCTGCGCCAGCGCCGGCTCCAGCGCCAAGACGTCCGCGCGGCGCGCGAGCGCGAGGGCGTCCCACCCGAGCCGGTCGAGGTCCTGCATCGTCCAAGTGGCTTCGAACGTCGCCGCGTCGCGAGCGACCAACAACCGCTCCAGCGCGCCGGCGAAGCGACACACCCCCAAGACCGCATCCATGAGCAAAAAAAATACGCCGCCAGCGCCGCATGGCGAGAGGGTGGTAGCAATCGCGGGGCGGGGCACTTGTCCACAGGGGTTCTGGAAAACAGGTGGAAATCGTGTGGGCCGTTGTGGAACCATCCGAAGGAATCCAACCCGTTGCCCATCCCGAGCTTAGGTGGGCCGCAATGTTGCAATTCGGCGGTCCCGGCCTTAACCTTGCCCGCACCCGACCGCCCTTGTGATCTCTAGACGAATCGTCGCTCTCGTCGGCGCCGCGCTGTCGTGCGTGGCGTGCTCCCGTCCCAGCGGGCCGATCGAAATCGGTCTCGCGGGGCCGCTGTCGCAACCGCGTGGGATCGCCATGCAACACGGCGCGCAGCTCGCGGTCGATCAGATCAATGCGCGAGGCGGGGTGCGCGGCCGACGGCTTGTGCTGCGACTGGCGGACGACAGCGGGAGCGAAGACGTCGCGGTGATCGTCGCCCAGGCGCTCTACGACAACCCCGCCGTCGCGGGCGTGGTGGGTCACCTCACCTCGGACGCTTCGATTGTGGCGGCACAGGTGTACGGCGGTGGCGCGCATCCGGTGACGATGGTTTCACCCTCCGCCTCGAGCCCGGACCTCAGCGGCATCAGCCCCTACGCGTTCCGCATCTGTCCGTCGGATTCAAGCCACGGTGCAGCCATGGCGAAATTCGCCTGGCAAACACTCGTGGCCCGCCGGGCGGGCATCCTGTTCATCGGCGACGCGTATGGCTACGGAATTCGCAAGACGTTCGCCGCCGATTTCACCAGGCTGGGCGGCACGGTGGTGGAGGCCGATCCGTACGTACCAACGACCCGCTCACTCGAGCCGTATCTGTCCCGCATGCGTCAGGCCGGGATCGACGTCCTGCTGCTGGCCGCGGACCGGCGGGGAGCGGAGTTGGCGCTCCGGCAGATGCAAGATCTGGGTATCCGCCCGCCCGTGATCGGCGGCGACGCTCTCGCCGGCATCGAGACTGCGGGCACGCTCGCGGAAGGGATGTGGATCTCCTCCGCCTATCTGCCCGACCGGGCCGGCGAGAAGAACGCCGCGTTCGTGGCCGACTATATGCGCGCGTACTCCGGCGAGCGCCCGGATCACCGGGGAGCGAGCGCGTACGACGTCGTGAACCTGTTCGCCCGGGCTATCGCCGCCGTGGGCCCGAACCGGCGTGCGGTGCGCGGCTACATCGCACGCGTCGGTCGCGGGGTTCCCGCGTTCGACGGTGTCACGGGCGGCATCGTCTTCGACGACGCCGGGGACGTGCCCTCCAAAGGCGTGGTGATCGCCATCGTACGGGGCGGCCACCTGGTGGCGGAGCCCGGCGAGTGACGGCGCTCGACACGATCCGCGCCCGCATCCTCGGCGGCTTGGCGCTGCTCGGATGCACGGTCGTACTCATGGCGTTGTTCAGCGCGTATGCGCTTCGCACCATCCGCCGCTCGGAGACCGAGCAACTGGACGCCGTCCAGCGCTCCGGCGAGGTCAGCAACGGCGTCGTGACGAGCGTGTTCCGTCAGATCAATGCCGGGCAGCAGTACCTCACGGCACCCACCAGAGAGCTGCGGGACCAATTCCAGGACGCCGCCGATGAAAGCTTCGAGTTTTCACGGCAGCTCGATCGACTCCCGGGGCTGACCCTCGAACAGCATCTGACCGTCAATCGGATTAAACAGCTGGAAGCATCCATCACAGCGGATTACTCGATCGCCCACGCGCTCCGGGACCTGGGACGCGACGATGCGGCGCGCGTGCAATCCATCGCGGTGCTGCGCCCCGCGGCCGACCTGACCCGCCTGGTCCGGACATTCACGGCGGAGCTGGCCAAGCACACGCGCCGGGCGGAGCAGCAGCTCGCGGTCGCCACGGCCCGGTGGGAGGTGTACCTGTATCTCGCCCTGGTGATCGCGGTGATAGCCACCGCGTTGGCGGGATATTGGACGCTGCAATCGGTCGAAGGGCCGCTGGGTCGCGTGGTGCTCGCCGCCGAGCGGTTCGGCAGCGGCGACTTGCGGCCCGTGACGACCGGCCACATGCCACGCGACATCCAGGTGCTGGCCGACGCCATGCGGCACATGGGGGACCGGCTGCGGGCCATCGTGGCCAACGTGATCAGTGAGTCCGATCGCATCGCGAGCTCGGCGACCGACATGTCGGCGATCAGCGAGCAGCTCGCCGCGTCGTCGAGCGAGGTGTCGACGGCCATGGTCGACATCTCGCACGGCGCCGAGGAGCAGCGCGTCGAGTTGATCACGATTGGGACGAGCCTCGACGCGTTGCGCCTGGCGACGACCCAGACGGCTGAGGCGGCCGAGCGGGTCGCACGGCTCGGCGAGGAAATCCGCACCGTGGCCGACCGCCATCAGGGAAGCATGGCAGCCGCGTCGAGCGTCCTGCTCGATGTTCGCGAGGTTGTACAAACCACGTCCAAGCAGGTCTCGGAGCTCGCCAAACAGGTCGCCGCGATCGACGACTTCGTGGACCTGATCCGGCGCATCTCCTCTCAAACCAATCTGCTGGCCTTAAATGCGGCAATCGAGGCGGCGCGCGCCGGGGAGCACGGGCGCGGGTTCGCGGTGGTCGCCGAGGAAGTGCGCCAGCTGGCCGACGAGTCGGCGCGCGCCGCGGAAGATGTCACCCTCACCACCAACGCCATCCGGGATCAGGTAGAAGACGTCACCGCGACCATGGCGGCCGGCACCGCCAAGGTGCGTGGGATCGAGGATGTTGCGGGGGGCGCGGCCCGTGGCCTGGCGGAGATCGCTGCCGCCGTGGAGCAAGTAGAGCAGTCCGCTACGACAGTCGCGCGGGCCGCCCAGCAGTATCGCGACATCACGGAGCGGCTGCAGCAGCAGGCCCAGCAGGTGGCGAGCCGCGCCGTGGCGCACGCCTCCAGCGCGCAGCAGGTGACTGCGGCAGCTCAGGAACAGGGCGCCTCTACCCAGGAGATGGCAGCCGCCGCCGCGCATCTGCTCCAGGCGGCCGAGCAGCTGCGGGGGCTCGTGAAGGAGTTTCGGGTCTAGTTTCGCAACGCGGCGGCGGCGCGGCGTTGGGCGACGAGCTGGGATGCCCGTTGCTCCGCTCGCGTCGCGCGGGCGGCGGCCTGAGCCGCCCGCTGCGCTTCGGCCTGTTGAGTCCGGGCGGCGACTGCGGGCGGGAGTCCCGTGCGTGGCAGGGCGACTACGCGAGGCGCGTTCGTAACAGGCGCCGCCGCCGTCATCGCTGCATCGCTCGTGGTGGTGCGGAATGCAGCCGTGCCCGCGAGCAGCGGAGCGGGCAGCACGACGCCCGTTGTCGGGTCGACGATGAGCGGTATCGACGCGTCCACGTTCCCAACGTTGCAGTCGCCTGTGCCCTGGCAGGCGCCGATGAGATCCCCCCACCAATTCTGCTGTGCGTTGACGCGGTCGAACGGCGAATTGACCGCCGTGCCGTTGCCCTGGAAGCCGTTGAGGTGCACCTCGTGCGTGTACCCCTGGTCAAGTGCGATGAGGAGCCCGTCCTTCAAGTTGTTCTTGATGCTGTTTCCCGTCATCACCACGTGACCCGCGTCGACCTGCACGGCGGCAGTCACCGTGCCCGAAATGCCGTTCGATAGCAGCGTAACGGTCGTCGTGTCGTACTGCTGCACCAGCACGCCCTGTCGCCCGTGCCGCAGCCGGTTGCGGCTCACGACGGTGCCGGTTCCAGACCCGGACAACGAGATCCCGATGTCGCAAGAACCCGTCGTTTCGGCTAGTTGGCCGACGGCGTTGCCGTCGATCGCCAACGAGAGGCCTGACAACACCATCCCAGACGTTGGCCCTCCCGAGGCGGGTACCGTGCAGGTGATGGAATCCCGCAGCACGGCGGACGGCCCACGGCCTGCCGAGTAGCCGCCGACCGCGACGGCGGTCCCGTAGATCCGCGTGAGCAGGTTGTCGGCCACGACCGCGCTGTCACTGTTCAGCCTGATGCCGACCTCGGCGCTGTCGATGGTCACCTTCGCAACGACATGCGTGCCGCTCGTCGCGCCCATGTAGATCGGGTAGCGCAGCGAGCTGAAGCGGGAGTTGATGATCGTCCCGGTCAACTTTGATCCGCTGGCGTATGCTTCCAGACCGGAGCCACCGTCGCACCCGCTCACCTTGCAGCCGGTCATGACGATGTTGTCGAACAGCGCCTCGCTCCCGTAGAAGGCAAAGGCCTCGCCGTTCCCGAAGTTCAGGAACTGCATGTTCGTAACGAACGCCTCGTTTGCCGAGGCATAACCGTAGGCGGTGATGCTGGTGTCAGTGGGGAATCGCACGACGCTCTGGTCCATCACCATGCTGTCCACAGCGCTGGCTTCGAGCCAGTAGGATCCGTCGGCTTCGTGGTAGATCGAGTCGCCGTGCAGATACACCTCGGCGAGCCCCGCAACGGCCGCAGCGCCCGCATAGCCGCCAGAGAAGCCGGCGCTGCCCACCACGATCGACCCGCCGGACACCTCGATCGCGATGCTGCTGCGCGCCCGCACGACGCTCGTGTCGATCACCAGCCGCCGCGCGTAGTCGACGCAGATCTCCTCGAAGACATTCCGCTCGACGCGGCTGTGGGCGACGTGCACGGCCGGAGCAATACCGCTCGCCTGCTGAGAGACAAACAAGCCGGTGTCGCCATTGTCGCTGATCCAGGAGCGCAACACCTCCGTCGAGTCTGCGTCGAGCAGCCAGAGGCCGTCCCCCCAGAACCGGATCTTCGTGTCCCGGATAATCGTGAGCGCCGTCGGGGCGCAGCCGCCGTAGGAGATCGCCTCCCCACTCGGGACCACGCTGTCACCCAGCAGGCTCACCCGATCGAGCCGCACCGTATCCATGGGCGCGCCACAATTGTAGATCCCGAACCCGCCGAGCGGCTGTACGATCTTCACATCTTCCAGCGCCAGCGTGCGCACGCCAACCAGATTGACGGCGTAGAAGAAGTTTTGGAACTCGACGTTGCGGACCAGGGTCCGCTGGCCGCCCTGCAGATCGAGCGCCATGAGCACGTTGTTGGGATCACGGAATACCGGTCGAGTCGTTGTGTCCCCTGGCGTGCCGCCGAGGATGACGACGCCAGCGGCCAGCGACCCTCCACCGACAGTCGAGACGTTGCCAGACGGTGCGGACGTTCCGATCGTTCCGGTCGACGTGAAGTCGTAGGTCCCGCTGGCCACCCGGATGGTGTCGCCCTCCAACACGAGCGGGAACGCCTGGACCGGGCTTTCGAACGGATACGCCACCGAGCCGAGCTGGATCGGCGCACCCGCCTTCCGAACGTCTACGTACCAATTGGGCCGGCGCGCGAGGATCGTCATCGTGGCGCTCGCGCGCGCTCCGAGCCCGGCGTCTCCCGTGATCGTCACGACGCCCGGCGCCCGCGGCGTGACGATACCCGCCGGGTCCACCATCGCGATGCTCGAATCCGACGAGCTCCACGTCACCCCGGTGAGCGTGACCGTTCCGGCGGCATCCCGCGCTTGCAACAACACCGGCACAGTCTGCCCGAGCGCCAGATCTGCCACCATCGGCAGTACCGAGATCACGCGCCCGGAGGCTTGCGCCACGCTCAGGCGCAGTGTGTCGGCCGCGCCGTGGATGGCTGCCACAATCAGAGCCAGTCCCCCGGTCGTAAGCGGGAGCGCCGTGATACGGCGATTGGGTGCGATCGTGACGAGGGTCGGCGTGAGATTCGTGAGGGCGATCGGCACGTTCAGCAGGGAGGTCTGCGCCGAGTCCACTGTCACCCGCATGATGAACGAGTCGCCCTGCGTGATGAAACTGTCCTGGGGCGCCACGACGATCGAGCACCCCGTCCCCGGTTGGCAGGGGCCGACGTAACTCACGGGCACCTTAGCCAACGTGGCTGGGCGCCCGCCGCTCACGGCCACGGTATCCGTGCCCGAGTAAAGGACGACGCCGTCGCTCGCGCGGATCCCCTCGAGCAGGATTGCCACGGTGTCGGTTCCGGTGAACAGTGGCACCGATACGTCGACGGTCGCGTTGCCGGCGGCGTCGACGGCGATGGTGCTATCGAACACCACCGCCCCCGCCGCTGCGGGCGACCGCCGGACCCGGCTGACGCGAATGTGCACCGCGGTCAGGTCTCCGGACAGAATCTCGAACACGGGCTGCGAGAACTCGGGGACGATATTGAGCCGCAGCCGGCCCTCCGGACCAACCGCATCAGTACACGCGAGCGCCCCGACCAGCGCCACGACCCTCCCGAGTCGCTGCACTACCGCGTCCACTCCAGCACGGCGCTCAGGCGGGGACTGAGGAGGGAGACTTTGGTGCCATCATTTTCAAGCTGGCCGACGGCGCACTGCCCCTGCAGCACGAAGCTCATGGGCCCGCTTAGCCGGTAGCGCAGATCCAGACCGGGTCGGACCAGAAACCCGAGCAACGCCATGCCGGCGCCTTGATCGTTGAGCTCGTGACGAAACTCCAGCGCGGGGACGAGCGTCGCGCGCGGTGAGAGCGGGCGTTCCAGCCGGGCGCCGAGTGCAAGGACGTTCCCGCGAGGGACCGCGTACGTGGTGCTGACGGAACGGGGGCTGAGACGCAGCATGTCGAACCCATAGAGCGAGAAACTGCTGCGCCCGAGGGGCATTGAAACGCTGCTGTACAGCAGGACCCGATCGCCCGTTATGCTCGCGTCACTGCCGCTAAGCTCGTCGTGCTGGTTGAGCGTGTACATCAACGCGGCCCGGAGATACTTGCCGCCCGGTAGCGGGCCTTCCACACCAAGCCTGGCGCGTCCCTCGCTGCCCGGCTTCAGCTCGCCGCTCCCTGAGAACGGGGTGAAACCGGCGTTGTAGCGGTAGCTCGCTCCGCCACCGACAGCCCAGCTCCCACCCCATTTGGCGGCCGTAGCAAATCCAGCGGTGACGGCGCCTCCGGAGCCGAAGTTCGGCGTGGTGAAGTCGAGCAGGTCGGTTGCCAGTGCTCCAAACAAAGCCAGCGTCGAGTCTGGAACCGTCTGCCGGCCGGTGGGCAGCGTGCCCACGACAGTCAGGAGCAAGCGGCCCGGCACGACCGCGAACGTCGCGCGCACGTCGGTGTCGGTCAGCCCCGAGGCGCTCACGTCGCGTCCGTCCGTCGTGTGCATGGTCGCCCGAGCGAACGCCGTTGCCAGATCGACGTTGAGCCGGG
>Ga0193727_1000173_pt1 | contig 22899 bp, 22 predicted proteins | sample H2c2metaG_FD_143051 | JGI IMG/M metagenome (GOLD analysis project Ga0193727, IMG submission 143051) | Soil microbial communities from a riparian zone of the East river system, Colorado, United States - H2c2 | ecosystem: Environmental > Terrestrial > Soil > Riparian zone | place: USA: East River...
GAGCTCCACTGCGCGGATCGAGTCCGCCTCGGGAGTTGCGAGCAGCTGTTGCAGTCCGCGCTGTAGGACGTCGGGCCCACGGAACGGATTGGTCGCACGCACGATCGCGAACAGGTCGTAATGCTCACCGAGTCGGTCGAGGGTGTAGCGCAGCCACTCGATGTCGGGCGATGTCGACGTCGCGAGGTCCTGGGGACGAAGAAACGGAACGTCGGCGCCGTACCGTTGCGCGACCTCGCCGATCTTGCCGCTGTCGGTCGAGCACACGACGCGATCGAAGATCCCCGACTGCCGTGCGCTCGCGACGGCGTACGCGAGCAGTGGATGCCCCGCCAGGGGGCGGACGTTCTTGTCCTTCACGCGCTCCGACCCGGAGCGGGCCGGGATCAGTGCGACGGCGCTCGGCATACGGCTTCCGCTTCGTCGAGGAGACCTTCTAGCACCGGTGCGCTAATCCCGAGCCGGCGCGCGGCGCGCACCGCGGCGCCCGTGATCGCGTCGAGCTCCGAGGGCCGGCCGGCGGCGATGTCACGCGCGGTGGACGAGGTGAGCGCGGGTGGCATTCCGTCGATGATCTCCCACTGCGCCTCCGGCGTGAGGTCGACTCCGTCCGCTCGGGCAACCGCGCACGTCTCGGCAACGGCTTTCTCTAGGCGCCGGCGCCAGGCCGGGTCGCTGCGCAGCTCGCCGATCGGCTGCTGGGTAAGGGCGGTCGCGGCGGCGACCGGCGCCTGCCGCGCCAGCTTCTCCCACAACACCGCCCCCTCACTCCCGTCCTGGCGAACGTCTGCACCGGACCGGCGGAGCAGCTCGACCGTCTCGGCGCCGGCGTCGGAGGCGACGGTCATCAGCGTTCGCGGCGTGTTCTGCACGATCACGCCCGGCCGTTCGAGCCAGGCCTCGATCCACCCGATCGTGGCGCCGACGACGCGAGCGTCCGGGATGCGCCCGCGGATCGTGTCCATGTGCTCGATGCCGTTCAGCAGCGGGACGACGGTCTCGACCGGCGCCTCGATCCGCCCGAGCGCATCGTCGAGCGCGGGCGCTTTCACGGTCACGAGCAGGAGGTCGACCGGCTCGCGAAGCGCGGTGGTCGCCTCGGGCCGCACCGTCTCGTCCTCCGGGCCGTGTTTCAGGGTCAGTCCCTCGGACGCGATCAGTGCGGCCGTGTCCGGGCGAGCGATGCAGACGACCCGAACGCCTGAGCGGACGAGCCCGACGGAGAGCACTCCGCCGACGGCCCCGGGGCCGAGCACACCGACTGTGGCGGAAGCCGTCACGGCCGCTCAGGCCACGTCCCGGTGTCGGACATGGTGACGGAAGTGTGACGAGTTCTCCACAGGCGCAGAAGGCTTTCAGGTCTTGGCCGGATCGGCGATCAGGTTGACGTACTTCCACTCCGTGTAGACGTCGAGCGCTTCGATGCCGGCTTCCCGCCAGCCCGTGCCGGACTGCTTCACGCCGCCGAAGCCCATGTGCGGCTCGCTGCCGTGCGTGCCGCCGTTGACGACCACCACGCCCGCCTCGACCTCGTCCGCGAAGCGCATCGCGCGATGCAGGCTCGCGGTGTGGATCGCCGAGGCGAGCCCGTACGGGGAGTCGTTCACGAGCGCGATCGCCTCCTCGAGGTCGCGCACGCGATACAGCAGCGCAACCGGGCCGAAGAGCTCAGTGCGCGAGAGCGGCGCGGCGGGAGTGACGTCTTCGACGACGGTCGGTGCGAGCCACCAGCCTGGCCGGTCGAGCCGGTTGCCGCCCGCCACGACGTTCGCCCCCTCGAGGGCGCGGAGGATGCGTTCGAGACTCTCCTCGCTGATCAGCGGCCCGGTCTCGTAGCTACGCGCGCCTGCGAGGAAGCGTTCGCGGAACTCGTCGTACACGGAGTCGAAGACGACGATGCGGCTCGCCGCAGCACACCGCTGTCCGGCGTTCGAGAACGACGATGCAAGCGACCACTCGACCGCCCGGTCGAGGTCCGCGTCGTCGCAGACGACGAGCGCGTTCTTCCCACCCAGCTCGAGAACCACCTTCGCAAGTCGCGCACCCGCCCGTTCCGCGATCGTCCGGCCCGTCTCGGCCGAGCCCGTGAAGCTGACCAAATCGACGTCCGGCGACTCGACGAGCGGCGGGCCCGCTTCCGGGCCGAGCCCATGGACGACGTTCAGCACGCCGGGCGGAAGCAGCTCCTGGCAGAGCTCGCCGAAGAATGCGGCCGACGCCGGCGTGTGCTCGGACGGCTTCAGCACCGCGCTGTTGCCGCAGAACACCGCCGGGAACACCTTCCAGGCGTAATTCGGCAGCGGGGTATTAAACGAGACGATCAGGCCTGCAACCCCAACGGGACGGCGCGTCACCAGCACGGTGCGGTTCGGCATGGCCGACGTGGTCGTGCGTCCGTAGAGACGCCGCCCTTCCCCCGCAACGAAGAAGCCCATCTCGACCGCAGCGTCAGCTTCGCCGAGCGCGAGCTCGAGCGCCTTTCCCGTCTCGTCGGCGACGATCGCCGCGGCCTCATCGCGACGCGCACGCAACGCAAACGCAAGCTCACGCACGATCTCGCCACGTTCCACCGGAGTCCTGGCGGCCCACTCACGCTGAGCGCTGCGCGCAGCCGCAACCGCCGCCGCGACGTCGGGGTGGTCCGAGCGCGGCACCGTGCACAGGACCGAGCCGTCCGCCGGACGCAGCTTCTCGAAACGCCGGCCGCCAGCCGCTTCCGCGCGACGACCGTCGATGAGGTTTCCGATCTCTGAGCCCACCGCCCCCGAACGTACACTCACCGGACGGTGATCGTCATCCAGCTCTCAGGCGGCCTCGGCAATCAGATGTTCCAGTACGCAACGGGACGAGCGCTCGCGGCCAGACACGGAACGCAGCTCGTGCTGGACTCGAGCTGGATCGCGGGCGAAACAGGCGGCAGCGTCACGACCGAGACCCGCCGGTACGAGCTCGGCTGCTTCGAGCTCGACGCACCGCTCGCCCAGGTCGAGGACGTCGCCCGTCTACGACGAACGCTCGTGCCGAGCCGCCGCCCCGTGCTGCAGGAGCTGGTCGAGCCGCAGTTCGGGCAACCGTGCCCCGAGCTGGCGCAGGCCGGCGACAACACGTATCTGCGCGGGTACTGGCAGAACGTCGACTACTTCGGCGACGCGGAGACGCTGCTCCGTCAGGACTTCACCTTCAGCCATGCCATCGCCGAGGAAGAGGCGGAGCTGGCACGACTGATTCGCGAGTCCGCCGAGCCGGCCGTCTCGGTGCACGTGCGCCGCAGCGACTACGTCAGCGACCCCGGAGTGCGGGAGCGAATGGGAACGCTCGAGCCCGAGTACTACAGCCGGGCGCTCGACGCACTCGGTTCCGGCGTCGGGAGCGTGCGCCAGTTCGTCTTCACCGACGATCCTGAGTGGTGCACGAAGCATCTACGTCTGAGCGACCAGGACGTTGTGGTCGGGGCAACGCGCGCCGAGGGCGACAGGTGGGCGTCGATCATGCACCTGATGACGCTCTGCGACCATCACGTGCTCGCGAACAGCAGCTTCAGCTGGTGGGGCGCGTGGCTGAGCCCCAGCCCGGCGAAGATCGTCGTCGCGCCGCGCCCGTGGCTACAGGACGCGCGCTGGGACGAAAGCGGCCGGATCCCGGCCGACTGGGTCCGGATCGACCGTCGCGTTCACCAGGCAGACCAGCCGCCGTCGACGATGACGTTCGCACCGGTCACGTAAGACGACGCATCCGAAGCGAGGAAGACGACCGGGCCGACGACCTCGTGAGCCTCGGCCATTCGGCCGAGCGGCATGCGCGCGGTGTACGCATCGAGGAATTCCTGCGGCTGCTCGTTCCACACGCCGGCGAGCGTGAGCGTGTTGACTCGCACGCCGCTCTTCGCCCAATACGTTGCGAGGTAGCGCGTCAGGTTGTAGAGCGCCGACTTGGAGACCGAATAGGCGACCGGCTTGAAGAACTCCTCGGCGTCCTTGCGCCTGAAGTCGTAGAGCTCCTGGACCGGTGAGAGCATCCCGTAGATCGACGAGACGTTGACGATCGAGCCGCGTCCGGCGTCCGCCATGAGCGCACCGATCACCTGGCAGGCGAGCAAGGTTCCTTTCACGTTCACGCGCATCACTTCGTCGAACGACTCCGACGGATAGTCCTCGAACCGGCCGACCTCCTCGGCCGGCGCGTCCGGCGGTGAGTCGAGGGCGGCAGCGTTCACGAGCACATGGGGCGCCTGGGAAAGCTTCGTCGTCGCCTGTTCGATCGCGCCGCGGTCGGTGACGTCGACCCGGAACCCACGCACGCCGTCGCTCTCATCCGTCTGTTCGATGTCGAAGCTCGCGACCTCCGCCCCGCGCGCCGCGAGACCGCGCGCGATCTCGCCGCCGAGCTGACCGGCGCCGCCGGTCACGACGGCGACCTTGCCTTCGAGTGAGAACAGATCGGTCATGAGCGTTGAGCTTCCCACACCGCGTCGCAGAACTCTCTCACGCAGCCGCTGCCGCCCGGACGGGAAAGCACCCAGTGCGCCAGGGGTTTCACCTCGGGCCAGGCGTCCGCCGGCACGACCGGGACTCCGACCGCGCGCAGGCACTCCGCGTCGTTGATGTCGTTGCCGAGGAAGGCCGTTTCCTCGAGAGCCACTCCCAGGTCGACGGCGCGATCCTGCACGACCGAGAGCTTGTCATCGACTCCCTGCACACAGTCGACCTCGAGCTTCTTCGCGCGCGCAGCGACGATCGCATTCTTCTCCATCGACACGATCAGGTAGCGAACTCCGACCTCGTCGAGGCGACGCAGGCCGAGACCGTCGCTCCGCGAGAAGGCAAGCGATTCCTCACCGCGCTCGTTCACCCAGACGCGGTTGTCCGTGAACACGCCGTCGAAGTCGAAGACCGCGAAGCGCACCCGCTCGAGCAGCGGGGAGAGCTCCGTCACCGGCGCGGAGCTGCGTGCGCCGCGACCGGTTCCTCGACCGGCTCGAGGTCGGCGAGCTCGACGTTCTCGTCCGGCGCGAGCCGCCGGCGCAGGCGGGAGCCCACGATCCGGTCGAGCTCGTACGGGGGAAGACCGCCGTCGGCCGGCGACTTGATCGCAACGTCTTCCACGGCGAGAACGTGCCCTTCGTCGAGCTCGCGCGCAGCGACGAGCTTCTTCCCCATCTTGCGGATCGGCGCCTCCTCGATCGGGAGCGCTCGCTTCACGCCGTCGCCGAGAGCGCCGGGCACGCGCTGCAGGTCGCGCACGAGCTTCCGCATTCCCTCCGGCATCAGCGAGAACGCGTGATCCGTGCCCTTGGCCGCATGGTTGAGCGTGAAGTGCTTCTCGATCACCCGCGCGCCAAGCATGTAGGCGACGACCGCCATGGCAATGCCGTTCTGATGATCGGACAGCCCGATCACGAGCCCCGGGAACCGCTCGCGGAGCGTCGTGATGACATTGAGGTTCAGGTCGTCCGTGTCGGCCGGGTAGGCGGCCGTGCACTGCAGGACGCAAAGCTGCTCGTTGAGCGGCAGGATCGCTTCCACCGCACGCTCCACGTCTGCCAGATTCGCGCCGCCCGTCGAGAGCACCATCGGCTTCCCGAAACCGGCCACGTGCCGGAGCAACGGAGTGTTGCGGATGTCTCCCGAGGCGAACTTGAACGCCGGCATGTCGAGCTCGGCGAGGAAGTCCGCGCTCTCGACGTCGAACGCCGTCGCGAAGAACGTGATCCCGACGCCGCGCGCGTGCGCCTGCAGCTCGCGATACTCGTCAGGCGAGAGCTCGAGCGCCTCGCGATGCTCTCCGTACGTGCGTCCGAAGCTGAACTCGTTGTCGTAGGGCTGCTCGTAGAACTCGCGGGTGTAGAGCGAGCGGTTGGCGCGCTTCTGCAGCTTGACCGCGTCGGCTCCGCAGTCCTTCGCAGCGTCGATCAGGTCTTTCGCCTGCTGCAGGTCGCCTTGATGGTTGTGACCCACTTCGGCGATGACGTAGCACGCGCCGCCGTCGTGGATCTCGACACCGTCGATCGTGAGGCGGCGCTCGCTCATCGCCGCTCCATGCTAGTGGCGGGCGAATGCATGCGTTCGACGTCTGCATCGACAAGCAGGTGGGCCAGCTGCTCGAAGTCGAGCTCCGGAGCCCAGCCGAGCCGCTCACGCGCGCGGGCGGAATCGCCGACGAGGCGGTGCAGCTCGGCGGCGCCGCGCTGCAGAGCGGGGTCGACGCGAACGAACTCCTGCCAGTCGAGGCCCACGTGGGCGAACGCGCATTGCACAAACTCGCGAACGGAGTGACTCTCGCCCGAGGCGACGATGTAGTCGCCCGGATCGTCCTGCTGCAGCATCAGCCACATCGCGCGGACGTAGTCGCCGGCGTAGCCCCAGTCGCGCCGCGCATCGAGATCGCCGAGCACGAGCTCGTCCTGCCGACCGAGCGAGATCGCCGCCGCTCCGTGCGCCACCTTCCGCGGCAGGAATTGCAATGGACGCCGCGGCGACTCGTGGTTGTAGAGGATCCCGGAGCAGGCGAACAGGCCGTACTGGCGGCGATACGAGTTGACGATGAAGTGCGCGTACGCCTTCGCGACGCCGTAGGGCGTCACCGGGTCGAGCGGTGTGTCCTCGGTCTGCGGGCTGTCGCGCGGCTCGCCAAAGATCTCGCTCGACGACGCCTGGTAGAACCGGATCGACGGGTCGACGGCGCGAATCGCCTCGAGCAGCGACGTCGCGCCGACGGCCGCGAACTCGGCGGTCGTCACGGGCTGATCCCACGAGGCGGGCACGAAAGAGGGCGAGGCGAGGTTGTAGACCTCTTGCGGTGTCGTCCGCTCGAGCGCGCCGGCGAGCGAGGCCTGGTCGAGCAAGTCCGCCTCGATCAGCTCGATCCGGTCCTTGACCGCTTCGATGTTCCCGTAGGCGGCGGCACCGGGCTTCACCACTCCCGCAACCGCGTAGCCACGGTCGAGCAGCAGTTCCGCGAGGTAGGAGCCGTCCTGCCCGCCGATGCCTGTGACGAGAGCCCGCTTCACCGGGCCATTGTCCCTGCAGCCTCGGCGTATGCGGCGAGGGTGGCATCGGTGACTGCGTCCCAGGAGAAGCGCTCGCGGGCGCGCTCCCGCCCCGCAGCGCCGAGACTGCGCCGTAGCTCGGGATCGGCCAGCAGGCGCTGGAGCGCCGAACGCAACGCGACCGGGTCGCGCGGCGGGACGACGATGCCGGTCTCCCCGTCGACGACGAGGTCGAGCAGCCCACCGACGGCCGTCGCGACAACCGGGCGCCCGTGGGCCATCGCCTCGAGGCAGGCGACGCCGAAGCCTTCCCGCCTCGACGGGCAGGCGACGACCGCGGCCCGCGCATACAGCTGCTGCAGCTCGTCATGCGGGACAAAACCCTCCGCGCCGGGGATCTGCCCCCGCAAAGGTCCGTCCCCGGCGACGACGAGGTTCAGGTCGCCCGCCGCCTCGACGAGCTCGAGCACGCCCTTCTCGGGCGACAGACGGCCCGCATACAGGACCTCAGGCGGCTCGGCTTCCGCGCCGACCTCGAGCGGCAGGTCGACGCCGCTCGGGACGACCCTCACCTCGCGCGCGCCGAGCGACCGAGCCCGGTCGGCGAGGTCCCGGGACGCCGCGATCACGAGCTGCGCGCCGCGAAGCACACCGCGCGCCAGCGCGGGGGCACGCGCGGCGATGGCGACGTCCGTCCCCCACACCTGGACGACGTACGGCTTGCCGCTGCGGGCCGCGACCCAGCCGGCCGGAAGCCAGTGGGCGTGCAGGAGGTCCGCTTCGACAGCGCGGGCGGCGCGCACGAAGCTCGCAAGCAGCGCCGGGACGAACAGACCGAGCCAGGGCCGGCGGCGCAGGTTGCCGAGCACCCCGTGCCCGTACGCGATCCCGTAGTTCCGAAACTGCTGCGGCCCGATCACCTCCACGTCGACGCCGCGCGAGCGAACGTGTTCGACCGCGTCGGCGACGAAACGGCCTGCCGCGTCACCCGGATAGCGCGGGTACGAGGTCGTCAGTACCGCGACGCGCACTATGGCGCCGCGTGCTCGAGCGTCACGTTGAGCCCGACTCTCCGTGCCTCTGTCGCGAGCTCCCGTCCGACCGCGAGCGTAGGAATCCCGTGAACAACGACCTTCAACCGGCCACAGCCGTCGCCTTCAATCTTCGAGCCGGTGAACCCCCGCCCGAGTACGACCCGAAGCCTTGCCACCGCGTCGGAACGTTTGTCGAAGCGGCCAAAGACCGCGTCGATCTCGCCGTCCTTTGTTGCAATGTGGACACAATCACTGCGCTCAGGGAAGTGCGGAGCGCCGCCGCTCACGATGCCAACGGGGTACGCGATCGCAGCGGCAAGGACCAACAAGATCGGAAGGAGACGGCGGCTCACGGATCCTCCGCGACGGGGGAAACCCGCCGCCACGCACTCGCGAGCAGAAGAGGCACGAGAGCCGGAGTCAGAAGCACGACCTCACCGGTGAGGCGCACGATTGGATTCAGCGCCGGTTCCTTCGAGATGCCGAGACTCGGGAACGCCCACGTCGAGTACGTGAATGCAACAACTGCGAAGACCAGGAGAAGGGTCGTGTACAGCGGCAAAACCCGTGCGCCTGCCGCGAAAGCCGCAAGGATTGCGACGACGGCGAGCGGAGTTACCATGAGCCAGAGGTGATAGTCGAACAGCGTCGAAACGGCGAGTCTCAAAGAAGGCCACGCACGATCCAGGTTTGAGAACAGCCCTGTCCCTCCGGCCTCGGGCCCGCCACCGCCGAGCCCCCGTACGGCGAGGAAGATACGCCAGGGCAACGCCGCCGCCGCCGCGACAATGCCGACCGCAATCAGCTTGGGCCATGTAGCCCGACGCTCACGCGCTGTGACGACGAGTGCGGCAACGATGACAGACGCCGCGAATGCATACCCCTCGCGCTTCGTCAGTACCACCGCGGCGAGGAGAATGCCGGCACCTAAGAGCTGCCAATCTTTCCGGTCGATGAGCCACAGCGCGATCAGAAGGGCGGCGATCGCGAAGAACTCGTCGATCAGGAAGTCGGCTGTCGGGTGATAGAAGTGACCCCCGACGTGAGGGGTCACGAGCATCAGGAGCAGCGAGGGCCAGAGGAACAGCGGGGGGACGCGTCCTGACAACAAGCCGACGACGGCGGCTGTGAAGCCGACGAAAAGGAACCAGAACTGGAGATGTACGGTGACGACGTCGGGCGCGCCCATGAAGTGGAAAGTCGCAGCCTCCAGAGCCGGCACTAATGGTGGGTAGGGCTGGTTGATCAACTCACGGAAGAACTGCTCGTCCAGACCTCCGAAGTAATAGATCGCCTTCGCCTTCGGCACCCAGAATGCCCACGCGTCGAATTCATAGAGGCCCGCCAGCCGCGCGGCGCGGAACGCCGCTTCTAGATAGACGATTGTCGCCGCGGCGAAGATTGCGCTTACGAACGAGAGGCGTGGGATCTTCATTCCTACGCGAATGCCTGGCAGGCCGTGGCCCACTCGATGGGCGACGAACGACGCAACGAACGCCAGAACGGCTCCAGTGCCAATGATCGTGACGAGCCCGAACGAGATGCCGACGATGAGCTCAAAGACCCAGACAACGCTCGTTGCAGCAACGCCGAGCATGTAGGCAACCCCGGAAAGACGGGCGAGCTCTGTCCACGACACCCAGCCGCGAAGCGCGTAGAGAATCGTAACCCCCACCGCAAGCAGCAAAAGGTTCAGCGCGAAGAGACCGGCAATCGAGTGCGCGTTCACCGCAGACGTCCGATCGAGATCCCGTCGTCGTCCTGCCAAAGGATCGCGTAAGGACGCCCAAGCTTTGAGGCATCACACCCATAGCAGATGATCCAATGGGCGCCTATGTCCGGGCGCCGCGGCATCAGAAAGTAGCGGTACCAGGAGTCGACGAATGCGAGCGTCAACGATGTCGGGTTCCGGAGCCCTGAGCCCGTGACGACGCGGTACCTCGCGCTCTGGGGGATGATTGCTTTGGCCTGGTAAACAGCTTCCTGATCGTTGACGATTCCGTTGCCGCCTGCCACTTCGCGGTCCGAGAACGACAGCGCGCTGTTGTTCGAGGCAGTGTCCCCGAGATCGGAGAGAGCGCGCGGAAAGTAGATCGCTCCGAACGCAATGGACAGCCCAAGGCAGAGAATAACCCCCGCTCGCGCCACGTCGTTCACGCTGGCGCGCGCCGCGAGAAGACGAGTGGCAAAGCGAGGATAAGCACCGCGAACGCGTAGAAGTAATAGAACTGCATCGTCAGGTAGAAGAAGTTCGCCGCCATCGTCCCCGCCAGGGCGGCTGTCATCCCCCACGCAAGCGGCCGCACGCGCCGCGCGAGCGCCAGTCCCTCGGCAGCAAAACGCCGCCCGAGCTCACGGGAGGCACGCAGCCGGAGGAACAGGTAGCGGAGGAAGAGGAGAAAGACGACCGCGCCGACGAGCCCAGTCTCGACGATGAGCGCAACGTAGAACGAGTGCGGGCCCCAGTTCGACTTGCCGGTAACGAACTCGTAGTACACCGAGAACGTGTTCAGCCCGAGCCCGAACAACGGGTGCGAGTGGATGACCTGCGGGACGAAGTCGTACACCGCGAAGTGTGCGTTCTCGGAGCGACCGCCCGTTTGCACGCGTGACTTCAGCAGCACTTCGAAGTAATGGCGACGACTCCACACGACAGCGACGAGGAGCGCTGCGACTGCGGTCAGCGGCACGACGAGCGCACGTGACACGAGCCGCCGGCGGTACGGAATCGCGAGCACGAGCAGCCCGACGAGCAGCCCGAGCAGTCCGCTGCGTGAAAGCGTCGAGAGCATGACGAGGAAGAGGAAGCCGAGCACGGCGGCGAGCGGCACGCGCATCTTGTGCCCACGCTCGAGCCTCAGGTACACGGGCAGCAAGGTCAGCAGCGGGATGCAGATCATCACGGCGAGATGGTTAGGGTCGGTTGTGAGCGCATTCGGCCTGTAGACGGCGGTGCCGCCGATCGCGCCGTACACGTTGATCGAGCTCGCTCCGCCGGTCAGCGGCGAGAGCAGGACATGGTCGAGGTTCGTCCCGGCGCGTGCCGCGAGGAGCTGCAGGACGCCGTAAACGCCGTTCACGACCAGCCCGACGGTCAATGCACCGACGGCCTTCCAGTAGAAGAGCGTCGAGCGCCGCGACAGATAGGCGACGCCGGCGCCGAGGAACAGGAAGTGGAGGACGAACTTCACCATTCCCTTGCCCCACTGGTCGAGCGACTGCTTCGTCTCGATGTTGAAGAACCCGATCAGGTAGATCACGAGGAGCGCCGCGAAGATCCCGAGCACGATCACCGTCGTGCGCGGGAACCTGGGCCGACCCCACTCGAGCGCGAAAGCGACGAGGAACATCACCGTGAGCACGTCGGCGATTCCCACTGCGCCGGCGACGTTCCACTGGACCTTTTCCCACGTCACGCAGAACAGCGTCGCGAGGAAGAGCGTGCCCGTGATCTTCACTCGAGGCTCCTCAACACGTCGGCGAGCTCCTCGACGCGCGCGCCGCGGCCCAGGCGCTCGCGATCGTCCGCAGAAAGTGGCGTCGCGTTCAGCGCGCCGGCCTGCCATTTCCGATGGAGCTCCGTCAGCGCGGCCGTCAAGGCCGGAACGTCGTCGGCCGCAGCGACCACGCCGGCGCCGGTCTCACGGATCAGATCCGCCGCCGCGCCGTCCGGCGGCACGGCGGCAAGGATGGGCCGCTCCGCCGCGAGGTACTCGAAGACCTTCCCGGAGAGCACACCCTGGCCGCGGCCGTCGGCGTCCGGGATCAGCAGCAGCAACGCATCGGAGTCGCGCTGGAGCGCGAGCGAGTCGCGGCGCGGCACGTACGGATGGAGCTCGAGTTTTGGCCCGAGGCCGAGCGTCTCCGCCCACTCGCGATCGGCGACGCGGAAGTCGCCGACGAAGCGCGCGACGACGTCGTCGAGGCCGGACTCGGCGAGCGCGGTGAGAAACGGGCGCGGATCGCGCTTCCCGAAAAAGCTGCCCGTATGCGTGATCCGGAAGCGATCGCCGCGGTGGTACTCGAGCCCGGCGAAATCGTCGAAGTCCGCGCCGTTCAGGATCGTGGTGACGACACCGGCGGGCTCTAGCTTCCGCGCCTCGTCGGCGATCGCCTCGGAGGCGGCCACGATCACGTCCGCCTGGCGCGCAACGAGCCGCGCAACCGATTCGCTGACCTTCTCCTTCGCGCGAACGGAAGCACTCTCGATCCGGCGATGCGGGTGCGCGCCGACCGAATCACGGAGGTCGGCGACCCAGCGTGCACCCGTCAGCCGCTTCACCGCCGCGCCGACCAGGTGCACCGAGTTCGGTGGAGACGTCGTGATCACGACGTCGATGTCCTCGTTCCTCGCGATGCGAACGGCTGCCGGAATCGCGGTCAGGTTCCAGCCGACGTTCTCATCGGGAACGAGCACGCGCCGTGAGAGCGAGCGCGCCTGCCGCGACAGGCGGTCGAGACCCTGCCGGCCGTGGAGCTCGTCCGCGAGCTTGCGGGCGCGCGGCCCGAGATAGCGGGCGCGGTGGATCCACGCCTGCGTCGGCGGAACGAGATCCGGGTCGGAGTGGATCCACTTCGGATCGTCCGGGGCCAGGACGTGCGTCTCGATGCCGTGCGCGGGTAGATGCGTCGCGAACTTCAAGGGACGCTGCACCCCGCCGCCCCCTGCGGGCGGGAAGTACATGGTCACGAGCAGGACTTTCATTCGGGGCGATGGTAGAGCGCATAGCGCTCGTCCTCGTAGACGAGCGGCCAGGGCGGCCGCACTTCGAAGCGCTGCTTGTCCACCACGAGCCAGTCCGCGTGGTACCGGTCGAGGATGCCGACATCGCCTGTCCTGAAGTAGCGATTCACCGAATAGCGGCGACCGTACGGGCGATTCGCCGGCACCTTCGTCTCTAGCGCATGAAGCAGTCCGGGCGTCAGAGCGTGGGAGTCCCGAGACACAGCAGGCGTCCAGTCCCGAAAGCCGTGCACTGCGACGGGCAGGCAGAAGAGGAGAACCGCGCAGGTGACGATCGCGCTCCGCGCTTCGACGCGGCGCTCTCGGCGCAGCCCGACGACGACCGCGATCGCACCGCCGATCAGCGCAAGCCATGTGGCCCAACCCGGGCCGCCCTGCTCCAGTGGCCCGAAGTCGCCCGGATACTCGATCTGCAGCACGATGCCGGCGGCGAGCGCCGCGGGAAGCACGAGCACGCCGATCATGCCGGCCAGAACCGCTGTCCCACCTGCGAGTGCGAACGCGATGGGCGTGAACCCGGCAAGGCGCCGTGCCTGAGAGACGGAGACCGCGTCCGCGAAATGCGGGAAGACCCACGGGAACAATTCGATCGTGAGCACGGCAAGCGTGCCCCCGAGCACGTACGCAGCCCAGCGCTGCCGGGCTGCAAAGGCCGCGAGCGGCACGAGGGCGAGCCCGGCGACGGCAACCGCGCCGCCGCGCGAGACGACCTCCGGACGCAACGCGTAATGATGCAGCGAGTCGACGTTCAACTCCGCGCCGTACTTGGTCAGCGCTCGCCGGAGCTCCATCGTCGACGGCGAATGCGATGCGGTCTCGCGAACGAGCGGCAGGAGCCAGGCAAGCGCTGCACCCGCCGGCAGGAACAGCGCGGCCAGCGCAACCGCTGAGCTGCGCAGATCGCTGCGGGTCAGCAAGAAGCGCGCAACGACGAAGCCGAGCAGGGGAATTCCGAGGAAGACGGCGGTGCTCGTGTGCACGAGCAGCACCTCCACGCCGACGGCTGCGAGCGAAAGGCCGAGCGCCCAGCCGGGATGACGGAGAAAGAGGAAGAAGAGCGTGAGCGCGACGGCCACGAGCACGTGACGGTCGACTGTCCCGGGCTGGCTGAGCAGCGCGAACGAGCCTCCGTGTCCGGGTGCAAGCGCAATTGCTGCAACGGTTGCGGTGAGGACCGCAGCGCCGAGCCACATCGAGCGAAAGAGCGCGAGCCCGGCCTCATAGACGACGGCGAAGGCAACCGGGGCGATCGCGCTCGGTTCGTGCAGCATCACCTGCGTCGGACTGACGCCGCCTACCTTCGCGACGAGGGCGAGGAAAGCGTGCCAGAGCGGGAACGCGTACCCAGGGTGCAGCCCGCCGTCCGCGAACTCGTCAACCGAGCGGACGTGAAGGTCGCCGAATGCGTAGAGCTTCTGCACGCGGCCGAGGTGGAAGAGGGCGTCTCCCGTGATCGCACCGGCCACGTGCCAGAGCGCGATGCCGAACGCGAGCCCGATGAGCGACACGACGAGCGTATCCCAGGCGGGAGGTCCCGAGACGACGCGTAGTGCAAAAGGGAGCGCGACGATCGCAACTGCGGCGAGCACGACGAGCGCCAAGAGGATCGAGCTGTGCACAACCAGGACGAGCAGGAGCGCGGGGCCGAGCGCACCGAGCCCCCACGCCACCGTGGCCGAGGCGCCACGCAGCCGCAGGGCGCGGGCGACGAGCGCACCCGGCAGGAGCACCACGAGGGAAGCGGCCACGAGGCGAAGCCAGAGCCCGAGGCCGTGTGCGGGAAGCAGCCGCGCGATGCCGAGTAGCGGCAGGGCCAGCAGCAGGATCGGCGCGCCGCTAGCCCGGCGGCGTACTGCCCACACGGCCGTTCCATTCGTCCGCGAGCTCCCGCAAGCCCGGCCCCTCCACCCGCCACGCGTCACGCGCATGCAGGCGCATCCGCGCTTCGATGCCCGGGTCGCGCCTGGCTACCGGCGACAGCAGCGCACGGGCGGCGTACTGGCTTCCGGTGGCGAGTGCGGCAACACGCGCACCCATTCGGCTGTGGTGCTTCTGCCAGTAGCGGTGCCGGCTGCGCCACATCTCGTTGATGCGCCGTTCGGGGATGCCGGCGCTGAACTGCGACTCGTGGTGGACGACGGTGAGCTCCGGGAAGTAATGCGTTTCCCAGCCGGCCTGCCGCAGCCGCGTCTGCAGGTCGACCTCCTCCGAATAGAGAAAGAAGTCCTCGTCGAACAGGCCGACCTGGTCGAGCGCCTCACGGCGCAAGACGAGCGCGGCACCCATCACCCAATCCACCGGCCGGACGCTCGCACCTTTCGACTGCTTGACGCCGAGCTGTCCGAGCGTTGCGAGACCCATCGTGCTGACGAGTGGTGTCGGAAAGCGCCACGCCGAATCCTGCAGGCGTCCGTCGGGATAGACCAATCGCGGGCCGAGGGCCGCGACCTGCGGGTGCGCGTCCAGATACTCGGTGATCCGCTCGAAGCTCCAGTCGTCTGCGGTCGTGTCTTCGTTCAGGACGTAGACGTACCGTCCGGTCGTCGCCCGGATGACCGTGTTGTGGTTCGCGCCGAAGCCGGCCCGGTGTTGCTGCTCGATCACCCGCACGTGTGGGAAGCGCTCGCGCACGGCGGCGGCGGAGCCGTCCTCCGACGCGTTGTCGAGCACGACGATCTCGGCCTCCGTGCCGGCGAGCGACTCGAGGCACGCCAGCAGGAGCCCGCGGCTGTTGGTGTTGACGATTGAGACGCTGAGATCCAACGAGCGCGCGCTAACGCGCGAGGCCGCGCGCCACGAGCGCCTCACGCGCCGCATCGACCGAGTCAGTCGCCTCCTGTCCTTCGAGCCATTCGAGCAACTCCTGCATCCCGGCCTCGAACGGAATCTCTGCGCGGAACCCGAGCAGCTCGTTCGCGAGGCCCGTGTCCGCGTAGCAGTGACGGATGTCGCCGGCGCGGTACTCGTTCACGATCTCCGGCGCGAGCTCCTTGCCGAGCCCGCGGGCGATCGCGTTCGCCAGCTCGGCGATCGACGTCGGCCTACCTGTGCCGACGTTGAGCGTCCGGCCGTTGGCACCGTCCTCCTCCAGAGCGAGCACGCAGCAGCGGGCAATGTCACGCACGTCGATGAAGTCGCGCGTCTGATTACCGTCCTCGAAGACCAGCGGCGCACGGTCGTTGAGCAACCGTGACGCAAAGATCGCAGCGGCGCCGGTGTACGGATTCGACAGCGCCTGGCGTTCTCCGTAGACGTTAAAGAAGCGGAGCGCGACAGCGGGGATCCCGTACGCGGCGCCGACGGCGAGCACCATCTCCTCGTGGTCTCGCTTGCCGATCGCGTAGATCGAGGTCGGCCGGAGCGGCTTCGTCTCCGCCGTGGGCTCGGACTCGAGTGGTGTCCCGTCGTCGGCGAGCACCTCCCATTCGCGCGCGGCGAGCTGGCGGTCGGGGCGAAGGCCGGGCGCCAGGCCCGACTCGCCTGTTTGCGGATTCCCATATTGCCCTTCGCCGTAGATCGACATCGACGACGCGACGAGGAGCTTCTTGATCTCGTCACGGCGCTCGAGCACTTCCTCGAGCACCACAGCAGCGCCGATCGCGTTGATCGACGTGTAGCGCTCGATCTCGTACATGGACTGGCCGACGCCCACCGCCGCCGCAAAGTGCACGACCGCGTCGACACCGTCGAGAGCACGGCGGACCGCGTCGTGGTCGCGAACGTCCCCGGCCTGCAGCTCGACGTCGTCGTCGAGATAGTTGGGCCGCTCGCCCGCCGGATGAACCTGCGGGTCGAGGTTGTCGAGGGCCCGCACCTCGTGCCCCTGGGCCAGCAGCCTGTCGGCAAGGTGCGATCCGATGAAGCCGGCTCCGCCGGTGACGAGAACGCGCATGACCGCGGCGGAGGCTATCTCAGCTCGGGGGCACGCGGACGCGTCACCCCACGGAGGTTCTCGACCGCGAGAATGACGGCGCCCGGCAGCGCCAGCGCGATCGTGACGACGAAGAACAGGAACCCGCAGGCGAGGGCCGACTCCTTGTCGACTCCCAGCTGTGTGAGGAAGCTGACGAAGAAGGCTTCCCGCACCGCCAGCCCGTTGATCGTGAACGGAACGAGGATGACGAGGAAGAGCAGCGGGCCCATGACGTAATACGGGCGGGGCGACAGCTCGATCCCGACCGCGCGGCCGGTCATCCAGATCGCAAGGACGCGCACCGCCTGCACTCCGAGCGTCAGCAGCGAGACCCAGACCATCAGCCGGACGTGTCTCCGGAAGACGTGCACCCCTTCGTAGAGCGCGCGCAGAGCACGCTCGATTCGCAGCCTGCGGAGCAGAGGAACGAACCGGCGGAGCGGACCGCGTGCGCGGTGCGAGAAGAACAGCACGCCGAGCACGACGGTGCCGACGACGAAGGCGCCCTCGATCCAGAGATAGGCCCCGACGTCGTAGTGCCCGAGGGCGAGCGCAAACCCGACCGCGGCGAGCGCGAGCGTGGCGACGCCGCCGAGCGCGCGCTCGAGCAGGACGATCGCCGTCAGGTCGCCGAGCCGGCCAGGGTGCCTGCGCGCGGTCTCGTAGACGCGGGAGGCGTCGCCGCCGACGGCCGTGGGTAGCACCTGGCCGGCCGTGTACGACACGAGGTAGGCGCGCATCAGCCAGCCCAGGCGCTCACGGATCCCGCGCGCCTCGAGCAGCTTCTGCCACCGGTATGCCATCGGCGGCACCCCTGCGAGCATCACGAGGACCGCGCCCGCGAACCACGCGAGGTTCGAGTGGACGAGGATGTGCACCGTCTGGCGCACGTCGAGCTGCCAGAGGATGTAACCGAGACACCCGCCGGTGACTACGAGCGTCAGGAGAACCCTGACGAGTTGCTTGCGGGTCATCCCGCGAAGCGTTCGTGCACGCGTCTCAGTGCGGCGACGACGTCGGCGATGTCGTCGTCCGAATGAGCCGGCGACAGCGGCAGCGACAGCACCTGGTCGCCGGCGCGCTCCGCCACCGGCAGCGGCGGCTGGCCGGCGAACCGCTCGCGGTAATACGTCAGCTTGTGCACCGGCAGGAAGTGGATCGACGTCGCGATGTTCTCTTCGGCGAGCGCGCGCTGGTATTCGTCGCGTGTCGCCCCCGCGGCCTCGGCGTCGATCCGCACGACGTAGAGGTGCAGGGCGTGGAGGTCCCGGTCGTCACGTGCGAGCGGCGTGATGCCGGCGAGCCCGGCCACGGCCTCGTCGTAGGCCAAGAACTGACGCTGCCTGATCTGGGTGTGCCGTTCGACCTTGTCGAGTTGGCAGAGGGCGATCGCCGCGAGCACGTCTGAGAGGTTCGCCTTGTAGCCCGGCACCGGAATGTCGTAGAGAGAGCCGTCGCCGCGGCGCATCAACCTCAGATCGAGGACCGCCTCCGCGACGTCACCGCGATTCGTCGAGATCAACCCGCCCTCACCGGCCGCGATGTTCTTCGTCGCGTACAGCGAGAAGCACGTGATGTCGGCGATCGACCCGATCTTCCGGCCGCGGTACCTGCTCTCGGCGGCGTGCGCTGCGTCCTCGACGATCGGGATCCCGAGGGCGAGCAGCGGGTCGAGGTCTGCGGGCTGCCCCGCGAGGTCGACGGGCAGGACTGCCTTCGTCCGCTCGGTCACGGCTGCGGCAACGAGCGCTGGATCGATGTTGAGATCGTCTTCGAGCACGTCGACGAAGATTGGCGTCGCGCCGGTGTGCACGATCACGTTCGCGGTCGCCGGCCAGGTGATCGGCGACGTGATCACCTCGTCACCGGGCCCGATTCCGAGGGCGACCAATGCGAGATGCAGTGCGGCGGTACCGGAGGCGAGGGCGAGCACGTGCTCGGCTTCGAGGTACTCGGCCATTCGGCGCTCGAGCTCCGCCGCGCGCGGCCCAGTCGTCAGCCACCCCGAGCGGAGGGTCTCCGCCACGGCGGCGATCTCCTCCTCGCCGATCGCGGGCGGCTGGAACCCGAGCATCGTCGAACGCCGGGTGGTTTCAGACGAGAGCTTCGACATCCGTCTCGAATCGAATCATCGCTTCCGCTCTCGTGGCGCGCTCGAGGGCTTCCTCCCGGGTGTCTCCGACGGCGAGAACGGCGCCGGCCCGGTCGGCTCCCCGGCGGAAGTCCTCGAAACGATGGCCGGGGCGCCGGTAGATCCGGATGCCCCGAATCCCCTCCTGGGCGAAGGCCTCTTCGATGCCGGTCACCTCACGTAGCTCGCCCGGCGGAGCGACGAGAAAGCGAACGCATGCGCCGCCCAGGCGTGCCACCGGCGCAAGCCGGGCCGGAGGAACCTCCTCCCCGAGCGCTGCGGACAGCGCGGCGCCGTTCAGGTCGACGCCGAGCGCGACGCGACAGAGCTCGGCGTCGTGACCGCCGCCGAGTCGCGCGGCAAGCTCGCCCACGCGGGGGCCGTCGGGACCAACCAGCACCTGCGTGTAGCTCGGGCCCTCCGTGATCCCGACCGCCGCGGCCGCGGCCGCGGCCGCCTCGACGACCGCTCCGATCTGCGCCGGCTCGAGCTCGCTCGGCCACGCATGCGTCAGCGCCACGCCGAAGGCGGGCAGCGGCGCGGTCAACCTGTCGGTCACGGTGAGCGGGTGGAAATGTCCCCCGGACGAGAAAGCGTTGACTGTGACCTCGAGACCGGGCACATGCTCCTCGACTAGCAGCGTGGCGGTCCGAGCGGCGTCGAGGGCGACGCGCACCGCATCGGCGACCTCGTCGGCGGAACGGACGAGCGTCAGCCCACGCTGCCCCTGGCGGTCCGGCGCTTTGATCACGCAGGGAAATCCGATCCGCTCGGCGGCCGCGGTCGCCTCCTCGGGCCCGGAGCAGATCTGGAACTCGGGTTGGGGCACGCCTGCTTCCGCGAACCGCTCGCGTTGACGCAGCTTCGACGTCGAGAGCGCCGCTGTCTCCGGCGAGATCGCGTGCGGGAGCGACAGGCGCTCGGCGACGCGAGCCGCGATCGCCACAGGCCAGTCGATGCCCGGGGAGATCAGCCCCTCGACACGCTCCGCGCTCGCCAAACGTTCGATGCCGGACTCGTCTTCGGTCGAGACGATCGCGCGGCGATCCGCGTAGCGAAAGCCGGGTGCGGACGGATCGCGGTCGACGGCGATCACGTGCAGCTCACGTGCACGCGCCGCGGCGAGCAGTCCGAGCTGGGCCGGCCCCGCGCCTAGGACGAGGAGACGCTTGCCCGGGTCTCGCTCTGGAGAATCCCCCGCCACCACACCTCATTTTCGCGGTACCACGCGATGGTGCGCGCGAGACCTTCCTCGAACGACGTCCGCGCCGTCCAGCCCGTCAGGCGCTCCATCTTCTCCGTCGAGCCGATGTGCCGGTCGACCTGTCCCAGTCTCTCGGGCACGAACGTCTTCAGCGATGGCGGCTTGCCGAGTGCCTTGAGCACGGCGTCCGCGATCTCGGTGACCGGGATGTCGATGCCGGTCGCGACGTTCAGGACCTCGCCTGCGACGTTGTCGAGCGGCGCAGCGATGATCGCCTCGATCGCCTCTGCGTCGTCGTCCACATACAGCCAGTCGCGGCTGGCGTGCCCGTCCCCGTGAATCGTCAGCTCGCGGTCCTGCAACGCCTGCGTGATGAAGCGCGGGATGACCTTCTCGGGGTGCTGCCTCGGCCCGTAATTGTTGAACGGCCGCACGATCGTGACCGGCAGCCCGTAGGTCACGTAGTACGAGTAAGCGAGGCGATCTGCGCCCGCCTTGGTCGCCGCGTACGGACTGCGGGGATTCAGCGGATGGTCCTCGTCCATCGGCGCCGCTTCGGCAGTGCCGTAGACCTCGCTCGAGCTGAAGAGGATGAAACGCTCGACCGGCGCCTCGCGGATCGCGTCGAGCAAGATCTGAGTGCCCTCGACGTTGGTCGTGACGAACTCGCGTGCGCCTTCCTCGATCGACTTCTCGACGTGCGACTCGGCGGCCGCGTTCACGATCACGTCGACGTCCGCGACGATCTCGCGCACGAGGTCGGCGTCGCGGATGTCCCCTTGCACGAACGAGAGCCGCTCGTGGGACATCGCGCCGCTCAGGTTGTCGACGTTCCCGGCATAGGTGAGAGCGTCGAGAGAAACCACCTCGTACGGCGTCTTCGCCAGAAGATGGTGGATGAAGTTCGACGAGATGAATCCCGCCCCGCCGGTCACCAGGATGCGCTTGCTCACGCCGGGAGCCTAGTGGTTTGAACGACGGCCCCTTCCGGGGAAGGGAGAAACAGGCGCCGGGCCCAGCTCATGCCCAGAGACTTTCAATCCACTCCTGTGCGGGTCGTGATCGTCGACGATCACCGGCTCTTCGTCGACGCGCTGGCGCTCCTGCTCGGCCACGACGACCGGCTCGAGGTGATCGGAACCGCGGGTGACGGCCGGTCGGCGATCGAGCTCGCCGTCTCGAAACAGGCGGAGGTCGCCGTGATCGACGTGCGCATGCCGGAGATCGACGGCCTGGAGTGCGCGCGGCGCCTGCGCGTCCGAAGCCCGGAGACGCGTGTGATCCTCGTCACGGGCCTCGACGACGCGTCGCTACCCGAACAGGCGCGCGAGGCCGGAGCCGTCGCCTTACTGGTGAAAGGGGCGCTCCACGACCAGCTCAAGGACGCGATCCTGGCGGCTGCACCAGAAGAGCAGTTAGCGCACTAGAGCTCTTTGTCGATGGTGTAGATCGGGCGGCCCTCGACGTCTCGCTGGATGCGGCCGAGGTACTCGCCGACGAGCGCCAGGATGAAGCCCTGGATGCCGAGGACGAACAGCACCGCGACGCCGCCGAAGAGCGGGCCGGGGAAGTTCGACTCGCCGATCCAGAAGATGACGCCGTAGATGCCGAGCGCGAGCGCGAGCAGCGACGACACCGTGCCGAGGAGCACGCCGATCCACTGGATCGGCTGCGGCCAGAAACCTGCCAGGACGTGCAGCGCGAGCCGCGTCAGGCGAAGCGGCGAGTAGCGTGAGTGTCCGTGACGCGGCGCATGCGCGACGTCGACTTCCACCACGCTCGCACCGCCGGACAGGATCACGGCCTTCGTGAACTTCTGCTTCCCGATCGACCCGAGCATCGGTTCGACGGCGTCGCGCCGGTACGCGTTGAAGGCGCAGCCGAAGTCCGAGATCGCAACGCCCGTGAAGCGACGCAGCATGCCGTTGATCACCCGCGAGGGCAGGGAGCGGCCGACGGGGTCCTTGCGCCCGCGCCTGCGCCCGCTCGCAACGTCGTTGCCGGCCTCGACCGCCTCGACGAGTCGTGGGATGTCCTCGGGCTGGTTCTGCAGGTCGCCGTCCATCGTGACGATGACGTCCCCGCGCGCCCGCGACAGCCCGGCATGCATCGCGGGATGCTGGCCGAAGTTGCGCTTGAAGCGGACGGCGCGCACACGCACGTCGGTCGCGTGAAGACGCTCGAGCGCCGCGAACGTGCCGTCCGTCGAGCCGTCGTCCACGAAGATCAGCTCGAAGGTGCGCGGCCCGGGATCGAGCGCTGCGACCGCACGCCGGTAGAGCTCGTCGATCGACCCCGCCTCGTTGAAGACCGTCACCACGATCGACAGATCGGGGGCAGGGAGGTCTGCATCGGTGACGAGGCCGGTCTCGAACGCCTGTGTGCCAGCCATGGCAACAGAGGATAGTGCCCTGGGGATCCCTCCTTCGAGGGACGCGGGCCGCCGAGCCCCTGACGAAGCTCCGGTTGATGCCTGCGGCCTGGCTAGAACGGCGCCTGCTGATCGCGACCGCGGTCACGCTCTACAGCGCCGTCTTCATCGCGTTCGTCCTGTTCGAGGTTCCGGGCCTCGGGCTCGGGCATTTCTTCTACATCCCGGTCGCGCTGCTCGCACTCGCCGGCGGGACACGCTTCGGGCTGCTCGGCGGAGGCGTCGCCGCCGTTCTCTATGCACTGGCGATCGCCGTCACGCCGCGGGTACCGACCCAGGACGTCCTCACGCTTGCGATGGCGATCAGGCTCGTGACCTACTCGTCCTGCGGCCTCCTGATCGGCTGGTTCGCGAACGAGCACCGGCGCCACCTCGAACAGCTGCGAGAGTTTGCCGACCGCGACTTCCTGACCGGCCTCCTGAACACCCGTGTCTTCGACGAAGTGCTTGCCCGGCG
>Ga0193727_1000174_pt1 | contig 22893 bp, 22 predicted proteins | sample H2c2metaG_FD_143051 | JGI IMG/M metagenome (GOLD analysis project Ga0193727, IMG submission 143051) | Soil microbial communities from a riparian zone of the East river system, Colorado, United States - H2c2 | ecosystem: Environmental > Terrestrial > Soil > Riparian zone | place: USA: East River...
ATCTTCAGGACTCCGAACCCTCAAAAAGCGCAACGCCCGATCCATTTCCCCTCTTAGGGAGCCGCTCAACGGATGAATTCCGAGGAAAAACTCCGGGTCCGCCTCGACAAATGGCTCTGGGCCGCCCGCTTCTTCAAAACGCGCGCGCTCGCCGCCGATGCGATCGAAAGCGGGAAGGTCGAGGTAGATGGAGAGCGCGCAAAGAGGGCGAAGCAGCTGCAAGCCGGAGATATGGTGCGGATTCGGCTTGGTCCCTACCAGCACCTGGTCAAAGTGCTCGCACTGTCGGAGAGACGTGGGCCGGCATCCGTGGCGGCGACCCTGTACGAGGAAGACGCGGACGCCCGTAAGGCCCGCGAAGCGCTGCAGATCCAGATAAAGGCGGCGCAATCAGCGTCTGGATATTTGCCTGGCCGCCCGACAAAGAAGGACCGGCGCGACATCGAGAAGATCAGACGACGGGAATGAGCTAGAACTCTATCTGCGCGCCCAGCTCCACTACGCGGTTCGGAGGGATTCCATAAAACGCCGTCGCCGACCGCGAATTGCGCGACATGAAAACGAAGAGCTTCTTCCGCCAGCTCCAGAGCGGCGTGGTCCCGGTCGGGATCAGCTGCTCGCGACCCAGGTAGTAGGTCGTATCGAGCGGCTTGTTGTCGATGCCGGCGTCGCGGGCGCGGGCGAGGATGGCCGGCACGTCGGTGCTCTCCATGAAGCCGTAGCGCGCCGTGATCCGGTAGAACCCCTGCGTCAATCTCTGAATCGTGATTCGCTCGGCGTCCTTGATCTCCGGTACCTCCTCCGTCTGGATCGAGAGCAGCACGACCTGTTCGTGCAGAACCTTGTTGTGCTTGAGGTGGTGCAGCAGTACGACCGGAGCGCCCTCGGGCTCGCGCGTCATGAATACGGCCACTCCCGGGACGCGTACCGTTTTTCTGTTCTCGAGATCGGCGAGCAATAGGTCGATCGGCAGCATGCCGCGCCGCAGCAGATCCTGAACGATCTCGCGGCCGCGATTCCACGTGGTCATGAGGATGAAGAGGAAGAACGCGATGGTGAGCGGCACCCAGCCACCCTGCTTGATCTTCAGAAGATTCGCGGCGAAGAACGCTCCATCGATGATCAGAAACGGTCCGACCAGCGAGATCGCCCGGAGTCTGCTCCAGCCCCACCAGGTCCGCGACACCACGTACAGAAGGCAAGTCGTCATGAGGAAAGTTCCCGTGACGGCGATACCGTATGCGGCGCCAAGGGCCGTCGACGATCGGAAACCGAGGACGACCAGCAGGCAACCTATCATCAACGCGCTGTTCACTTCCGGGATGTAGATCTGCCCGGCTTCCTGCTTGGACGTATGGATGATGGTGACGCGAGGGCTGTAGCCGAGCTGGACACACTGCTGCGTCAGCGAGAAAGCTCCCGAGATCATCGCCTGTGATGCGATGATTGCCGCCATCGTTGCCAGCGCGATGAGCGGATACAGAAGAGGCCGCGGCGCCAGGAGATAGAATGGGTTGGCCGCGGCCTCGGGATTATGCAGGATCAGTCCACCCTGTCCGAAGTAATTCAGAACGAGACTCGGAAGCACGAGCCCGAACCAGGCGAGGCGGATCGAGCGTTTCCCGAAATGCCCCATGTCTGCGTACAACGCCTCCGCTCCGGTGACCGCGAGCACTACCGCGCCCAAAACGATGAACGAGTGAATCCCATGAAGCGCGAAGAAGTCCAGAGCGTACCAGGGATTAGCGGCGCGCAGGACTCGGGGCTCGCGCATGATCTCAATCGCGCCCAGCAAGGCGATGACGACAAACCAGACAAGCGTGATGGGCCCGAAGATTCGCCCGACTTTGGCAGTTCCTTTCTTCTGAAAGAAGAAAAGCGTGAAGATGATCACGAGGGTCAGCGGTATCGCGAACTTCGCCAAGAAAGGCTCGACCACTGCCAGTCCTTCGGTTGCGCTGAGGACCGAGATCGCGGGAGTTATCACTCCGTCACCGTACAGGAGGGCAGCGCCGACCAACCCGATTACGGTGATCGCGGCCTTCACGTGCTTATCTGCTTCACGGTGCAGCCGCTGGAGCACGAGCGCGACCAGCGCGAGAATCCCGCCCTCGCCGCGGTTGTCGGCACGCATGACGAATACGATGTACTTGACGCTCACGACGCTGATCAGGGACCACAAAATCAGCGACAGCACCCCGTAGACGTTGATCTCCGTTGCGGCCAGCCCGTACTCGGGTTTGAAGCATTCCCGGAGCGCGTACAACGGGCTTGTCCCGATGTCGCCGTAGACGACGCCGAGCGCTAGTAAAGTGAGTTTTGCGAGACGGCGGCCGCTCGGGTGGGCTTCTGCGTTAGTGCTGATTTGCGCGACCTATGGAGGTTGTTCACGCCTACCGTACAGCTGGTGGCTTACCTCGGAATTTCCGCAAGCGAGCAGGCCTTTGCAAGGTCAGGACCGACCACGCAGGAGGCATGAAAGGTCAAGGCCATGCTGTAAGAAACAGACGTAGGCATGGGCATATCGCTTGCATTTATCAGGCTGCAGAAAGGACGATTAAATCCACTAAAGGAGGGGCTAAATGAAGGACCTAAACGAAAGGGGTCTCGAGAACCAGGTCAAAGGGACCGCCAAAGAAGTAAAAGGCCAGGTCCGTGGCGACCTTGGGGATGCCACCGACAACACCAGCGAGCACATCAAAGGCCGTGCTGAAGAGCTCGAAGGCAAAATCCAGAAGAACTTCGGAAAAGGCGAAAGAAAGGCCGATCCCGATAACATGTAACTCATAGATCCAAGAAAAAGCGCCGGTGCAATGCACCGGCGCTTTTTTGTTGCCCTCAGCGAACCCTAGTAGGGCGGGGGTCCCGGTGGGCGCCCAGCCGTGTCTCCGCCGCGGCGCTCAGCTAGTTCCTTGCGCGCACTGGCACGCATCCGGTCGAGCTTTGCCTGCTGATCCGGATTCAGCAACCTCTTGATCTGCGCGTGCGTGCTGTCGCTGACGACGCGAGCGACAAGGGCGATTGAATCGAGCTGTGGCCTGACTGGCTTGTAGAGCGCGACGATCTGGCGGTGCTTCTGCTCGATCAGCGAATCGACCGACGCCTGCTGCGCCGGCGTGAGATCGAGTTCCCGCGCCATCTTCTGTCTGTAGCCACGCGAACCGCGCGCTTCCCGATTGTGGCCGGCGCCAATCACTCGGTCGGCAGTAAAGCCGAGCGCACCGCCGGTAATAAAAGCGCCCAGCAGAAACATCAACGCATAACCCTTCGAGCGATCCATCTGAATCCTCAGTGTGACAAGACGTATCGGAACGTCGCTTCGCGCTGCGACGAGCCATCGTGCGGAGCCGTTACGAGCTGTACGGCGCCAGGCAGCACATCGGCCTCGGATTCCGTGACCGCTTCGTAAGTCGTGCGCATGTCCTCATCCTTCTGACGCGACCACAGCATTCCGGCGGCGACGAAGAGGAGTGCCGCGGCAGCCATTCCAGGCGCCATCCAGGTCGCAAGATCCGTCCACCAGTTGACGGGAATCAGCGACGACCTGTGCTCCGCGATCTTCGCCATGATGCGAGCCTCGAGACCATCCCAATACGCGCCTTCGGCGGGCCGTGCGTAGACCTCGCGGAGAAGTCCCGCGAGCTTCGCATCGCCTGCGTCTTCAGGCTGCAAATCGGTACGATTTTCCATCTCCAGACTCCTTATCCCTTCAGGTTTTTCAGCAACCCGCGCAAGCGCTGCCGCGCGTGGTGAAGATCCGAGCGAGCCGTTCCACCCGGTATGCCAAGCATCTCACCGATCTCCGCATGCGTAAAGCCCTCCACATCATGCAGCACTATCACCGACCTCGCACGATCCGGAAGCTGGGCAAGCGCCGCTTCCAGCCGCTCCCTCAGCTCCCCACCTTCCGCCGGATCGCGAAACGCGGCCGGTATCGCGTCGGAGAGCTCCTCCGCGTTTCTGACCTTCCGCCGCCGGGCCAGATCGAGCGCCGCATTCGCGACAATCCTATTGAGCCAGGCGGCGAAAGTCTGCCCCGGATCGAACCGGTCAATGGCCTGGTAAGCGCGCAGGAATCCCTCCTGAACGGCGTCCTCGGCGTCCTCATGCGTGTTGACGATCGAGCGCGCCACCATATACGCCCGCCGCTGGTGCAGACGCACGAGCCCGGCGAAACCCCGCTCATCTCCCTTCCGGGCCAGATTTACGAGCTCTCGCTCTTCATCAGAAATACGTGTGGGTGCGGTCAACCGTTGAGGGGCTTAATGGACCGGCCCCATGGATCCCCGGGCCCGGCCCGTTCTAAACAGGAGGAGAAGGGGCAGCGCCCCGATGAGCACGAATCCACTGTAAAGATAAATCTTCGAAAACGCGAGCATGCTGGATTGTACGGTGACCTGCCGGTCGAGGATCGCCAGCGCCTGTTGCTGCGCCGTCATCGGGTTCATTCCGCGCGAGATCAGCCCCCGGGTCAACAGCGACAGCCGGCTCAAAGTCTCCGGATCGTTGGCCCCGACGTGTTCGACAAGCATCGATTTCTCGACCGACATGAAATGCGCGAGCAGAGTCGCCATGACCGCGATTCCGAGCGAGCCACCGAGCTGCCGCATCAGATTGAACATGCCGGTGCCCTGCGCGAGATCCTGCACCTTGAGATCGGCCATTGTCGCGTTGGTCAGGGGAACGAAGATGAGACCAAGCGCGACGCCGCGGAGGATCAGTGGCCAGAACAGATCGTGCTGCCCGCTGGCCGAGGTGAGATGCGACATCTTGAGCATCGACCAGAAGAAAAGAAATGCGCCGACGATCACCGTGTATCGGGCATCCAGGCGCATCGCGTTTCTTCCGACCACCGCCATCGTCACCGCCGACGCGATGGCGCCTGGCAGATGATTTTTCCCGGTCTGCCACGCCGTCATCTGCAACAGCTGTTGCAGAAAGACCGGAAGAATGAACACCGAGCCGTAGAGCGCGAAACCGAGCAGCAATCCGAATGTCACACCGGCGGTCAATTGCCGGCTCTTCAGAATCCGGAAATTGATCACCGGCTCGTCGGTGGTCAGCTCGTGCCAGATCAGCGCGATTCCCGCGAAGAGCGCCGTAAGCCCAAGCACCGTCACGAAGCGCGAATCCCACCAGTCATACCGCTCACCTCGCTCCAGCATCCACTGCAAGGAGCCTACAGTGAGGGTGAGGAGAATGATTCCGAGGTAATCGATCTTGTCCGCGCGCTCCTGGTGGGCGGCGTCGTGGACGTAGGTGACCGTGAGGATCGCCGCGATGATGCCGAGCGGAACGTTGATGTAGAAAATCCACGGCCACGAATAGTTGTCGGTGATCCACCCGCCGAGCGTAGGCCCGAGCGTCGGACCGACCATGACACCGACGCCGAAGATCGCCATTCCCGTTCCCGCTTCTTCGGGCGGAAAGGACTCATAGAGCGTGGCCTGGGCGGTCGACAGCAGGGCACCGCCGCCAATTCCCTGGATCACGCGCCAGAAGATCAGTCCGAGCAGCGAGCTCGACGAGCCGCAAAAGAACGACGCGACGGTGAAGAGCAGGATCGAGCCCGTGAAGTAGCGCCTTCTACCGAAGTACGCCGACAACCATCCCGACATCGGAATGATGATGACGTTGGCGATGATGTAGGCCGTCGAAACCCACGCGATCTCGTCGAGTGTCGCCCCCAGATTCCCCATCATGTGGGGAATCGCGACGTTGACGATGGAGGTATCGATCAGCTCCAGCATCGCCGCCATTGTGACCGTGGCGGCGATGATGTACTTGTGGGCGTAACGGTCTTCCGACGCTGCCGCTCCGGAGGAGCGGAGTACGGCGGTGCTCACCGGTTCGAGGTGTCGATGTGGACGACCGCGGACAGCCCTGGTCGTAGCGGACGATTGCCCGCGCAAGGCTTGGTCACCGCGATGCGCACCGGAACACGCTGCACGACTTTGGTGAAGTTGCCGGTGGCGTTGTCGGGTGGAAGCAGCGCGAACTTGGCTCCCGTCGCTCCACTGACGCTCGCGACCTTTCCTTCGCCGACGCATCCACCGTAGGCATCGACCTCAAATTCGACCGGCTGTCCCGGCCGAATCGTCGCCAGCTGCGTTTCCTTGAAGTTGGCCGTCACCCATACGCCCGTGTCGGCCACAATACTCATGAGTGGCTGGCCGGGTGCCACCAGTTGTCCGACTTCCACCTGCTTTCGCGACACCTCTCCCGAGGCGGGTGCGGTGATGCGGGTGTAGTCGAGCTGAAGCTGCGAGTTGGCGACATTCGCGCGGGCCGCGAGCGTGCGAGCGTTGGCGACGCGCACGCCGGCTTCCGCGGTGTTGACGGTTCCGCCCGCCGCGGCAGCCTGACGCTCGGCTGCAATAAGGTTCGCGTGGGCGACCGCAGCGATTGCCTGGGCGGCATCAAGCTGCTGCTTCGAAATGATCTGCTTGTCCGCGAGCTCGCGCGCACGGGCGAGATCGAGATCGGCTTTGTTCGCGTTGGCGCGGGCGGCGCCAATCTGGGCGTCGAGCGCTGCGCGCTGGCCGGCAGCGCTTTGAACCTGCGATTGCGCCTGGCCGGAGAAACCGCCGCCGCCGCCAGTGGCTTCCGCTGCCGCGAGATCCGCCTGAGCCTGCTGAAGCCTCACTCGATAGTCCGCGTCATCGATCTGGACGAGCAGCTGTCCCGCCTTGACCTGGTCGTTCTCGCTGACGTTCACAGTGTTCACGTAGCCGCCGACTTTGGCGAGCACCGGCACAATGTGGCCGTCTACCTGCGCGTTGTCGGTCGTCTGGTGCGAGCGGCCGTAGCTCCACTTCTGGAACGCCCAGAACAGGAGAATGAGAGCCAACACTCCAACGATCGGAAGAACGATCTTCTTTTTCGTCGACGGCTTATCTGGCTCTGACATAGCGGATCTTCCGTTGCGCGAAGCCTGGGAGGGTGAAGGAGAAGGGGATTCAGTTTCGATCGCGGTTGCCATTGTCGTTTCCGTGTTGCTGATAGTCCGAAGGAAGTCTAACGAAAGTGTTTTGTCGTCACCCTGCCGGTGGCGCGCGCAAGCGACACGCGAGCAAGCTGATAGGCTGTCTCCGCGTCGTTCACGAGCGTGCGCGCCGAAGTCAACGCGAGTGATGCGTTCACCACATCTGCGTTTCCCGCCACTCCGGCGTTGAAACGCTCGCGTGCCTGGGAAACTTCCTGCTCGGCGAAGCGAAGCCGTTCGCGCGCCGCCTCGAGCTGCTCGCGGCCTCCGGCCAGATCGAGCAAAGCACCCCGCACATCGGCCTCGGCCTGCTGCTCGAGGTCGTGCTGCCGGATCTGCGCTTCCTTAACCACCGACTGCTGCTCCTGAACCCGTGCTTCACGCTTGAAGCCGTCGAAGATAGGCAGCGTTACCTGCAGTCCCCAGGTGTAAGTGTTGAGCATCTTCGCGCCGTTCTTGCCGATCACGCCATCGTCGGCGACGAGACCGAGCGAGGGAAGGCGCTCTGCTTTTATCGCTGACAGTCCCTGCTGCGCCGCTCGTACGCGCTGTTCCTCGGCGATGATGTCCGGGCGGTTGTGAAGGGCCTGGGCGACGAGGGTTGCCTCGTCGGGAATCACCTCGGCGCCAATCGTGTTGGAAAGCGAATCCCCGAGAATCACGTTAGTCCCGACGGGAAGCGCGAGAGCACGGAGCAGATCGAGGTGGGCGTGGTCGCGAGCGGTGCGCGAACCAATCAGGCTGGCGCGCGTCGCCGCGAGCTGCGCCTGTGCCCGGGTGACGTCGAGTCCGACGCCCGTCCCGGCCTGGAGCTGTGCTCGCGCGATTCCCAGGAGCTCGGTCGCGAGGAGTGTGTCGGCCCGCCGGGCGTAGAAATCCGCGTCGGCGCGCATGGTTCTGACGTAGGCGTTGGTCGCGATGGTGGCGGCCTGTTCAGCGGTCGCGTCTGCGTCGGCGCTCGACGAGCGCGCGGTGGCTCGGGCCGAGCGCACGCGTCCGAGTGCCCCGAAATCGAGCAGATTCTGCTGAACCCGGCCGCGGACGTCGAGAGTGTTAACGGGTCCCTCAACCTGTCCCTTCGGATCGAAAAACGGCGGTTGGCCGGGCGCGGCCGGAAAGTCGATACCGAGCGTCGAAGTATTGAAGGTGCGACCCGCTTCCTGGACGTAGCTGCTGACCGTTGGAAGCAGATCCGCTTTGCGCTGGCGCACCCGCGCGTTTGCCTCATCTGCCCGGAGCCGGGCGCCCTGGGCGAGAGCGCTCTGGCGCGCCGCGAGCCGGGCCGCGTCACCCAAGGTCAGGGAGATCGCGGGCGCTTGCTGCGCCGCGGCCGGCGCTGATGCAATCGCGATCGACGCGATGGCGCCAAGAAGAGCGAGACGGGCACCGTTGAACATTTCAGTCATTGTTGAATGGGAGAAACGAGACCACTTCCGATGGGGCTCCATCGGCTTGAGCGAACGCGCCTTCGGACGGGGCGATGGAATAGAGATAGAACTGCGCCAGCTCGTTGAAAACTTCCTCGTCAGTCTTGTGCGCGAGGAGCGGGACGCCGGTGTGCTCGTCGCGCCAGATACCGTTCATGACGGTGAGGGCGACCAGCATGCGGGCGGCGACCATCGGATCGATCTCGCGGAATTCGCCGGCATCGATGCCCTTTTTGATGATTCCGCTGATAAGCTTCTGGCCGCGAGCCACCACTTCGACGGCGTAAAACTTTGCCAGGTCGGGGAACTGGTGCAGCTCGGCGAGGACGAGGCGGTAGATGGTGATGAAGACAGGGGTGCGAACGAACGCCCAGTAGCCTTTCATGAAGGCCAGCAGCTGGCTGGTGGGTGTGCCGTGGGTCTCGGCGCGCTCCGCTCTCTCGATCGCGGCGACGGCAGTATGCCGGATCATCTCGCGGAAGAGCTCTTCCTTGTTGGGGAAGTAGAGGTAGATCGTGCCCTTGGAGACGCCGGCACGTTCAGCGATGTCCTGGAGTCTGGCGTTGGCTAGGCCACGTTCGCCGAAGACCTGAAGGGCGGCCTCGATGATCTGGGCGGGCCTGTCCTCGGGGAGTCTACGCCATTTTGGTGTGCAGTTTGGTTCTGCTGACTTGGCTCGGGGCATTCTGACTGAAAGTAGTAACTGACCAGTCAGTAATATACCGTACGTGACCTTCGCAGTCAATCACACCGAGCGCGAAACCTACTGGTGGGGAGCTTCCGCCGCTTCCTTCCCGCGGTAATGCGCGTTCGTCATCATCACGATCGAGGTCAGGAGCAGGAACAGCGTGACCGCACCCAGGATAAGTCCCGTTAGGGCGGCGCTGAGGTCCGTCTTCTTCTTCGTTGCCATTATTTCGCTCCGGGCTCGCTCGAGACCCTAGCCTGCTTCACGGTGTCGTTCTGGGCGATTTTGGGGACCACGTCGATTCCTTCGATGACCTTTCCGAAAACGGTGTGTACTCCGTTCAGGTGCTTGGTGTTTTGCTCGCTCAGCACGATGAAGAACTGGCTGCCGCCGGTGTTCTTTCCCGCGTGGGCCATAGACAGCGCGCCGACATCGTGCTTGCGGGGATTCCCCGCCGTCTCGCAGTCGATCTTGTAACCCGGGCCGCCGGTTCCCACCGGACCCTTCGCGTGCTCACCGCCCTTCGAGTACGGGTCCCCGCCCTGCACCATGAAATCCTTGATCACCCGGTGGAACTTCGTCCCGTCGTAAAAGCCGGAGTTGGCCAGCTTCTCGAAATTCGCGACCGTCTTGGGCGCGTCCTTCTCGTACAGCTCCGCCTTCATGGTGCCTTTGCTTGTCTCGATCGTTGCGAACTTCGTCATCTGGTGGGGGCTGCAGGAGAGTTAGGGTTTGAACTGCAACTGAACAGGCGAGAGGAGCCAGTAGGTAAGTTGGCAGTTTGTTAGTTCACTACGCACTGACTTTTCTTCCCGCTGTATCAGGGGACAAGCAATTGCCTTTGCCTTGAATGCCACAGAGGCAAGTCCGGGCGTCGTGAACTGAACCACTGACAACTACGCGACTGACGCCTCTCGCCTGTTCAGTTGCAGTTGATTCCGGCGCTGAAGATAACACTAGACCGTACTGGACGGGCAGATGTCGTTGAGCACGCAGATCTCGCACTTGGGCCGCCTCGCATCGCAGACTCTCCTGCCGTGAAAGATGAGCAGGTGCGAGAGCAGCGCCCAATCCTCTCGGGGGAACAGCGGCATTAAGTCATGCTCTATCTTGACCGGATCCGCCTCCCTGGTGAGGCCGAGCCGAAAGCTCACGCGCGCAACGTGGGTGTCGACGACGATGCCTTCGTTCTTTCCGAACGCATTACCAAGAATCACGTTCGCGGTCTTGCGCCCAATTCCGGGGAGTTTGACGAGCTCCTCCATCGAGTCTGGGACCTCTCCGTTGTGCCGCTCCACCAGAGCCTTGCCTAGCCCGATGAGGCTCTTCGTCTTGTTGCGGAAGAATCCAGTGCTCCTGATGATCTCCTCCAGTTTTTCCGGAGGCGCATCGGCAAGCGACGCGGCTGTCGGGAACGTCTGAAAGAGCAACGGCGTCACCATATTCACCCGCTTGTCGGTGCACTGCGCGCTCAGGATCGTCGCAATCGCCAACTGGAGCGGCGTTTCGTAGTCCAGCTCGGTGCGCGCATCCGGGTACTCGCGCTTGAGACGCGAGAGGACCTCGACTGCGTAGGGACCAATGGCATTCTTGGCAATTCCGCGAGGCGCCTTTCGCACCGCGCCTGCACGGAGTTTTCCCACTTTTGCGACCTTGCGCATCACTTGCTTCGCCTCTTTCGCGCAAACGCGAGCACATCGTCCGCGCTACGCGTGTTGAGAATCTCTCCGGCCTCGAGCCACGCCTTTCGCGCCATTCCGATTCCAAAGTGGACATTATCAAGCGCCGCCGTCGAGTGCGCATCGGGTCCGATCTCGATCGTTACGCCCAGCTCCTTGGCCTGACGGCAATACCTCCAGTCGAGATCCAACCGGTGCGGATCCGCGTTGAGCTCCACCGCGACCCCCACCTGCGCGGCTTTCTCGAGAACGGCTTCGACGTCGAGCGCGTATGGCTCGCGCGAGAGCAGCAATCGCCCCGTCGGATGGGCGAGTATCGTGAGGTGCGGGTCGTCGAGCGCCGCCAGCACGCGCTTCGTCATTGCCTCGCCGTCCATGCTGAACCGCGAATGAATCGATCCGATGACGTAATCGAAGCTGTCCAGAATCTCCGCGTCGTAATCGAGCCGGCCGTCTGCCAGTATGTCTGCTTCGATTCCCTTGAGGATGCGAAACCCCTTCATCTGCGAGTTAAGCCGGTCGATCTCGTCGTGCTGGCGCAGGAGCTTGTCGCGCTTGAGCCCGCCGGCGTAGAACGCTGACTCGGAGTGGTCCGAGATTCCGATGTAGTCCCACCCGCGTTCCCGGGCGGCGTTGGCCATCTCCTCGATCGTCGCTGTGCCATCGGAATAGTCGGAATGGCAGTGGAGGATCCCACGAACGTCGTCGAAATTCACCAGGTTCGGCAGCTCATGCCGGGCCGCGGCTTCGATCTCGCCCATCCCTTCGCGCATCTCAGGCGGTATGGGGTCGAGGTCGAGGGCGGTGAAAAACGCGTCTTCGTTCTTGAGCGCGATGGGATCTCCCGACTTCCCGATGAGCGAATTGCCGGCGATCTCGAAGCCCCTCTCTAGCGCCAGCACGTTCATCTCCTCTACGTGTGCCGTACTTCCCGTTGCGCGCCACAGTGCCACCGGGTACTCGGCCTTCGTCACGCAGTGCATGTCGAGATGCGTCCCGTCAACAAATCGAATGTGAACCGACGCCGGGTCTTCGCCGGTCGTGCTCTCGCTCACTCCGGGCGATCGCGCAAACGAGGCTGCTACACTGGCCGGGTCCGCCGAACACTCGGCCACGATGTCTATGTCGGCGATCACCTCGTTGTGCCTCCGGATCGAGCCCGCCACTTCGGCGGTGACCACGTCCGGATGCTTCACGACGTTCGCGAGAAGCAGGTGTGCCTCGACCGCCGCCGCCGGAAAGCGTTTCAGGTGCGAATTGCGACGGAGAATCTCGATCCCTCTCAGAATCTTCTCCGCCGTCTTCTGGCCGAACCTCGGAAGCTTGGCGAGCTCGCCATTTTGCGCCACGCGCTCGAGATCCTCCAGAGACTCGACGCCGAGGGTTTCGTGAATGAGCTGAACCCTGGCGGTGTTGAGTCCGGGAACCCGCAGCAGCTCCAGCAATCCCGCCGGAATCCCGTCGCGCAACTGGTTGAGGTACGACGATTCGCCCGTTTCGACCAGCTCGCGTACCACCGACAGGGTCGCGGGCCCTATCCCCGGGGTGTCCGCGAGCTCGCCCGAGCGGAGAAGCGGAGCCAGATCGTCCGTGTCGAGCGCGATGAGCGAACGCGCCGCTCCGGCATATGCCCGCGCCTTGAATTTCTGCTCGCCTTTTACGTTGAGAAGCGCGCCGATCTGGGAGAGAACGTGCGCGGCCGTGCGGGAGTCCATGCCCTCAATATAGGAGGGCAGCAAACAGCGCTAAACTACGCGCCTTCCTCGATTCCCGCGTGGAACGGTAGGGTTTTTACAATCTCTTCGATCTGCTTCTGGATCAGCTCGAGCTCCTGGCTCGCGCCTTCGCTGTCGAGCATTCCATGGCGCATCGTCACGGCGACGCGGTTCATGTACTTGATCTTGGTGATGATCTCTTCGGTCGCGCGACGAAGCCTGATATAGCGTCTCTTGTCGGCGAGCGCCCGATGGCACCGCCTTTCGAGGTCCTGCGGAGTAAGCTTTCTTGCGACCTCGACGGCTTCGGCAATGGTGCGTCCCGGAACCGCCCCGTGATCGGGGATTCCCATTTGATCGCTGTTGGGATCGCTGAACCACAACCTGCCGATGTATTCCACGCCGTCATAGGCGAGACGGAGTGCGACCCTGTATTCCTTACCGTCGACTGTAATAGAGCTGATCGCGTGCTGTGTGACGCCGGAGTCTGATGTCATAGCCGAGTTTCAGCTTCGTTCGGGCGGATTGGTTTCATGCAGGAATGGGTCGAGTGCCGCAAAGAGTCCTTCTGGCTGTTCAACGTACGGCACATGCCCGCACTCGTCCAGAACCACGAGATCGGTTCCGAGAGCACGCGCCGCGTCTACGGAAGACGCTAATGGAATCGGATCGTCACGTCCATGAACGACGACGGAGGGGATTTTCATCCCTTCCAGGTCCCGGATGAGGTCGAAATCTCCAAGGCTGTCCCATACCGATTGCTGCACCCGGGCGACCACCCTGAAGGGGGTAAGATCCGCGGCTTTGCGTGGATCTGAAAAGTAACCGGCCACACCGAGCTCGAATGAACGTTGCCGATACGCGGAAGGATCATTCTCCTTGAGCCCCGACGCCGCCAGCTCCTCGCGCAGCTTCAGGATCTCGGGACTTTGCTGCCGCCGGTTGAACTCCTCCTCGAACTTACGCCTGTATTCACGGGTCAAAGGCGCAGGATTGATGAGCGCGAGCCGCGAAAGGGGTACGAAGTGCGGGTTCTTTCTCTGCTCGATCGCGTAGAGGAGGGCGAGCATTGCACCCCACGAATATCCCACGATCGAGAGCGGCTCGAGCGAGAATTCAGCCACTACCGCGGCCAGATCTTCGACCTGGGTCTGCCAGGTGATCGGAACTCGCGCATCCGCCTTCGACAGTCCTCCGCCGCGCTGATCGTAGAAGAGCAGATCGTACCGCTCGCCCAGGTGCAGCATCTGCGGCAGCATGTAACGGTGGTCGGCGCCCGGCCCACCATGGAGCACGAGGAGCCTGGGACTACCTTTGCCGGACGGCGCGCTCGACTGCCCGTACTTGACCCAGTAGAGCGGAACACCGGTGCTGGTCGTGAACCCTTCCTCGCGCGGAGCAGGTATCGGTTTTGGCATCGGCTTGGCTCGCGAGATCAGGCCGGCGAATCGCCGCTCGACTAACGCGCGGTAAAGTCGGTTTTGCTCGTGACGGAGCGGCAAGTCTCCGCGATCAGCTCGGCCGCGTGATCCAGATCCTGGACGCTCACCAGCTCGTTGGGCGAGTGCATGTATCGATTGGGCACGGATACAAGCGCGGTGGCCACACCCTCGCGCGCGATGTGAATGGCATCCGCATCGGTGCTGGTTTCGCGGCCCGCCGCGTGGAGAGTGAACGGAATCTTCATATCTTCGGCGGTCTTGCGCAGAAGACTGAACACGACCGGGGAAATGATCGAGCCCCGGGTGAGCACCGGACCTCCGTCGATGGATGCTTCGCCGTATTCCTTCTTCTCGATTCCCGGATGATCGATCGCGAACGTCACGTCGACGACGATCGCCATCTGCGGTCCGATGCAGGTGGCGCAGACGCCGGCGCCCCCGCCCCGGTAGCCGATCTCTTCCTGGGTGGTTGCGACTGCGACGACTTTCGCCGCGCCGGGCTTGGCGGCGTACCTGCGCAGAGCCTCGAGAACCACGAACGCCCCGATTCGATCATCGATCGACCGGGAGACGATGCGACCGTTCGGGAATTCCATAGTGCGTGAGTCGATGACGCCGGCGTCCCCAACGGAAATCATCTCCTCCGCTTCCTTCTTCGACTTGAAGCCCATGTCCACCCAGATGTCCGTGAACTTGGCGGCCTTCTCCCGCTCTTCCTGCTTGATGAGATGTATCGGCTTCTTGCCCACGACCCCGAACACATCGCCCTTGCGGCCGGCAAAACGGAGCCGCTGGCCGATGAGCACCTGCGGATCCCAGCCTCCGATCGGCTGGATGTAGGCGAAGCCCTGATCATCCACATAGTTGACGATGACGCCGATCTCGTCGATATGGCCGGCCAGCATCACCGTGGGGGTGCCGCCACTATTCACTTCGGCGAGGCTGTTGCCGGCGACATCGCCGGACACTTTGGCGAACTTTTTCGCGTGCTCGCGCCAGACTTTCGCCGGGGCAGCCTCGAATCCGGATGGGCCCGGAGTATCGAGGAGCTTCTTCAGGAAGGAGAGAGACTCGGAAGAGATCATCAGGTTCTGCGAAGGAGATGAGAAACGTTCGAATATAGCACTCGACCTGCGACACCCGCTGCGCGCGCGAACGACTCTTGCAAGTCTCGCGGCAACGTAATGACAAAACCAATCCTACTATCGCTTGCAGCTGCGCTGGCTGCCTTGCAGGCATCCCCCCGAGCCTCAGCGCAGAGCACGACGGCCTCCGCACCGATTGCCGACATCAGCTACGAGGTGACTTTTACCCGGGCCAACGCGGAGCGGCGGGTGGTGTCGTCCGTGATGACGTTCACCGTTGGCGGAAATGCGGCCGTCATTCTTTCCTTGCCGGCGTGGACGCCCGGCGCTTACGAGATCTCGAATTTCGCCCGCAATGTCTCGAACTTCTCGGCGGAAGAGGCCGGCAACTCACTCGCCTGGGACAAGCTCGATCCGGACACCTGGCGCGTTCGTCCGCGGAGCGCTGGCGAGGTGACAGTCAGGTTCGATTATCAGGCCGACAGTCTGGACAATGCAGAAAGCTGGTCGCGTCCCGACTTTCTGCTCTTCAACGGAACGAATCTGTTCCTCTATCCCGAGGGAAGGGGCTTCGATTTCCCGGCGTCGGTGAATGTCAACACCGAAGCGGGCTGGAAGATCGCGACCGGGATGACATCGACGGGGGCGCGCAGGTTTGCCGCGTCGAATTACCACGACCTGGTCGACATGCCTTTCTTCGTCGGACAGTTCGACCTCGATAGCGCGCAGATCTCGGGAAGCTGGGTTCGCTTCGCAACGTACCCGGCGGGAAGCGTGACAGGCGGCCCCCGCATTGCCGTCTGGGAAGCGCTCAAGCGAATGATACCGGCGGAGGTGAACGTCTTCGGCGAGGTGCCCTGGAAGACTTACAGCATCCTCCAGATCGCTGACCCGGCGTATGGAGGCGGCTCGGGTCTCGAGCACCAGAATTCCCATGTGGACGTACTCGGTCCTGGAATGATCAGCTCTCCGGTGATGCCATCGCTGTACGCGCACGAGATCTTTCACGCCTGGAACGTGAAGCGGCTGCGACCGCTCGATCTCTGGCCATACAAGTACGACCAGGAGCAGCCGACGCCGCTGTTGTGGATCAGCGAGGGGATCACGGACTACTACGCGGATCTCGCCGAGGTTCGCGGAGGAGTGATTAACCCGGCGGGATTCTACTCCGCGACCGGGGACAAGATTTCCCAGGTCGCCGACCTTCCGCCGACCGCTCTCGAGGACGCATCCCTGTCGACGTGGATCCATCCCCGCGATGGCACGGAGTACATCTATTATCCCAAGGGATCGCTCGCGGGACTCCTGCTCGACATTCTCATTCGCGATGCGTCCGACAACCGCCACTCGCTCGACGATGTGATGCGGGAGCTGTACAACACAGCCTACAAGAACAATCGCGGATTTACGTCCGATGAATGGTGGAGCGCAGTCGGCAAGGCGGCGAACGGGGAATCATTCACCGACTTCTACACGCGCTACATCGACGGCCGTGAGCCGTATCCTTGGGATGCGGTGTTGCCGCTGGCCGGGATGCGCCTGGCGCGCGACACGATAAATGAGCCCCGGGTCGGGATCGGAACGGTGCAGGACTCGAGCGGTGTCCACGTCACCGAGGTCGTACCGGGCAGCGCGGCCGAAGCCGCTGGAGTCAACCCCGGTGATCTACTCCTGGCGGTGGGCGGAATCAGCGCCGCCGATCCATCGTGGTCGCTGAAATTCCGTGCAAAGTACGCTCGCTCGCCCGAGGGATCACCGCTGCCGATCCTGGTGCGCCGGGATGGCCGCGAGCAAACGCTGGAGGCGCGGCTGCGCTTCGCGTCGAGGGTGGAAGCACGATTGATCGAAGATCCGCGTCCATCCGCGAAAGCGCGGCGAGTGAGAGAAGGAATCCTGCGCGGAACAACCAGACCTTAAGCTATTTGAGTATCGCCTTGGCGATGGTCTGCAGCTGCATGTTGGAAGTCCCCTCGTAGATCGTCCCGATCTTGGCATCGCGGTAGAACTTCTCGACGGGATAGTCCTTCGTGTACCCGTACCCGCCGAACAGCTCGACACAGAGCGAAGTGACCCGCTCGCACACCTGAGAGGAAAAGAGCTTCGCCATCGCGCCCTCGCGTGCGATGTCCTTCCCCGCATCCTTCAGCCGCGCCGCATTGTAGACCATCAGCCGCGCCGCTTCGATATCCGTCGCCGCCTGTGCCACCTGGAACTGAATCGCCTGGAAATCAGCGAGTGGCTTCCCGAACTGCTTTCGCTCGTTGAGGTACTTGATGGTGGCATTGAGCGCGCCCTGCGCGATGCCGATCATCTGAGCGCCGATGCCCACGCGCCCGCCGTTCAAGGTGTTGATCGCGATCTTGTAGCCTTGGCCAACGGGTCCGAGCACGTTCTCCGCCGGAACTTCGCAATCGTCGAGCAGAAGCTCGGTCGTGCTCGACGCGCGGATACCGAGTTTGTCCTCCTTCTTTCCGACGGAGAATCCCTTGAAACTGCGCTCGACGATGAACGCCGTGATGCCGCGATAGCCGGCCGACGGATCTGCGTTGGCGAACACCACGAACACGCCCGCCTCGGCGCCGTTCGTGATCCAGAGCTTCTGGCCCTTGAGTATCCAGCGGTCGCCGCGCTTTTCCGCCTTCGCGGCCAGGCCGAATGCGTCCGAGCCCGAGCCAGACTCGGAGAGTGCGTACGCACCAACGACTTCGGATGCAAGCATTGGCAGATACTTCGCTTTCTGTGCCTCCGTGCCGTACGCCACGATCGGGTAGTTGACTAGCGTGTTCTGGACGTCGCACACGATCGCCGCCGCCGCGTCGATCTTGCTGATCTCTTCGACGGCGAGCGTCACCATGAAGAGCGTTCCACCCGCGCCACCGTACTGCTCCGGGACTTCGATCCCCATCAGTCCGAGCTCGAAATACTTGGGCAGAAGAGCCGGATCGATCCTGCCCGCTTTTTCCATCTCGGCGACGCGCGGACGCACCTCCTCTTCCGCAAACCCCGCGACGGCGTCGCGGAACATGACCTCCTCTTCGGAGAGGAGCGTCAGGGCGGTGGGGGAGGACGTCGTGTCAGTGTGCATGCACGCCGACGCCTGCTCTCTCGAGAACGACTTCGGCCAGCTTCTCGTGCAGCCCGAACGCTGGGGTCACGCTGAAGCTCACCTGCGGGAAGCGCCGCGCGACGTCCGCGACCATGCGCGGGATGTCAGACGTTGAATGACGTCCTGGTGAAAGCATGTAGGGGAACACGGTGACGTCGGTCGCGCCGGCTTCGACACAGTTCGTGAACCCAGTCGCGATGTCCGGATCAGCCAGCTCCATGTGGGCGTAACGGACGACGACATCGGAGCCCGCCATCGTCTGGATCAGGTCCGCCATGCTCTGAAGCATGTGATTGGCTTCGTGCTTGGTTGAGCCGTGGTCTACTATGAGAATTCCCTTCATCTGGTTCATAATGGGGTGACGGTTGGTCTAGGACTAGTGTGCAGCCTCGTCGAGGTCGGTTCCCTGGTGCCATGTGGGCCGTGCGAGCCCGCCAGCGTCTTCGTAGAACTTGATTTTGTCGGGCGCGTAGAGCTTGGTCAGCAGGATTATCTGCCCGGTGTGCATCGCGAAGTGCTCCACGACGTGATAGATCGCACCTGCTACCGTCGTCTGACGCCCTTGAATCACGATCGTACGCTCGAGAGCTGTCGCGTTCAGACGTCCGAGGACGGAATCAGCCTTGGCCAGAACCGCTTCCAGATCGTCGAGGAGTGCCTGCCCGTTTCGTCCCTCCCTCTGCGCGAACTCGCCCGCTCGATACCGACTGATTGTCTGTCCGCCAATGCCGCCCAAAATCCATTCGGTGACATTGCCGGCGAGATGAACCAGCAGATTCCCGACACTATTCAAGCTCGCGTTCGGACGCGCCCACACCGTTGCGGGCGGTAAGGCGTTGACGCAGTGACGCAGCTTGATCGGATACTCCTTCGTCAGCCAGTAGCGCGAGCGCGAGAGGAAGAGATCAGCGAGCATCGCTAGGCCGTCCGGGCTTCCGCCGGCGTGAGCGTATCACGAAACACTTCGAGCGCGAGCTCGACTTTCCCGAACGGCGCCGAAACCTGTACGCCCTGCACGTGTGGACGCACCCGCTCGAGCATCTCGCGCGCGATCGCTATACCTTCGGCGACCCCGTGTTCCTTCGATTTGGCGCTCGCCACCCGCATTCGGTCGATAACTTTCGCCGGCACGACAACGCCCGGAACTTCGTTGGCGAGGAACTCAGCGTTGCGGTGCGAGACCAGCGGCCAGATTCCCGCGACGATCGGGATTCTGGTGTGCTCGATCGTCGTGAGGAATTTCTCCAGCTGCTGCACATCGAAGACCGGCTGGGTGATAGCGTATTCAGCGCCGGCCTCGACCTTCCACTCGAATCGCTTCAGCTCCTGGGCGGGATCGAGCGCTGCGGGATTCACACCGACTCCGATGGTGAACCTGGTAGGCGCGCCGATGGCGTTGCCGCCGGGATCGAGCCCGTGATTCAGCTGGCTCACCAGATTGGTCAATCCGATCGCATCGATGTCGAACACGGCCGTCGCGTTGGGATAGGGACCCATTTTGGGCGGGTCGCCGGTGATCAGCAGAAGATTCCGAAGACCGACCGCGGCCGCGCCCAGCAGATCACTCAACATGCCGAGCAGGTTGCGATCGCGACAGCAATAGTGAATGACAGTCTCGATTCCTACCTGTTGCTCGATGAGCACGCTCGTAAGCAGCGCACCCATACGGCTCTGGGCGCGCGGGCCGTCGGGCACATTCACCGCATCGACGCCTGCTTCGCGGAGAGCACGGGTGTCCTTCAACATCTTCGTTGCATCGACGCCGCGCGGCGGAACGATCTCCACCGACGTCACGAACTCCCCGCGCGCGATCTTCCCGCCCCACTTCGACCGTTCCGCCAACGGCACAGGCTGCACTCCCGGATCTTCGGGAGGAAGCTCGGCTTGCACTTGCCGACGCTCTCTCCGGGGAACGCGCGGCTGCCGCGGCGACAACGGACGGACGCCCTCGACCATCGCCGCTATGTGCTCGGGCGTCGTTCCGCAGCAGCCGCCGACGATCTTGGCCCCGGCCTGAACGAGGTGATGCGCGTAGGTCGCCATGTACTCCGGGCTCGCCATGTACATGCTGCGCCCGCTCACATCGCGCGGCATTCCGGCGTTCGGCTGGGCGCTCAGCTTGCGCCTGCTGACGGGCGACATCTTTTCGATGGCGTCGAGGATGATCTGCGGGCCGACCGAACAGTTGAGGCCGATCACATCCGCGCCGAAGGCGTCCAGGGATTGGGCGAGATCTTCCACCGTTACGCCGTACGGCGTGTGACAATCAGAGCCGATCGTCATCTGCGCGATGACGGGGATCGTGGAATCGACTTCGTGAGCAGCGAGAATCGCCTGTTCGATCTCGTGCACATCGGCGAACGTTTCGAGGATGAACAAGTCGCAGCCGCCATCCTTGAGTGCCTGCAGCTGCTCACGGAATGCCGCTCGAGCCTCATCGAGACTCGTCGGACCGAACGGCTCGAGACGAACTCCCAGCGGGCCCACCGCTCCAGCGACCAGCAGATCGTCGTCGGCGACCTCGCGCGCGATCCTCGCGGCGGCGCGGTTGATCTCGGCGACCTGCGTCTGAAGCCCGTATTGCGCCAGCTTGATGCGGCTCGCTCCGAAGGTGTTGGTCTCGAGGACTTCGGCGCCCGCTTTTCTGTATGCCTTGTGTACGTCGCGCACGAGATCAGGCGCGCGAAGGTTCAGCTCGTCGTAGCACTGGTTGATGAACACGCCCTTGTTGTAAAGCTGCGTGCCCATCGCGCCGTCGAAGACGATGACCTGCTGGGGGTCGAGAAGCCGGGCGATCAGTTGATTCTCAGGCAACGGCAGCCTCCGGCTCACTGGAAGCGCCAGCCGCTGCACCACGCACGGCGTAGTACTTGGCTTCGGGGTGATGGATGATCACGGCGGCTGTCGACTGCTCGGGCAAAAGCTGGAACGACTCGGTGAGATCCATACCGAGCGCCTCCTTCGCGGGAAGGAGCTTGAACACCGTCGCGTGGTCGTCGAGATCGGGACACGCGCCGTAGCCCCACGAATATCTCTTGCCGCTCGGCACGCCGAGCTCCGTCTTGATACGGCGGTGGGCCCATTCAGCGACTGCTTCTGCGGATTCGACGGAGAGGCCGTGTGAATAGAACGCTTCGGTGTACTCGTTACGACCCTGGAGCTCCTCGAATCGCGCCGTCGCCTCGTTGCCCACGGTGACGATCTGCAGAGGTACGACATCGACGTCGCCCGACTCGACATTGCGGACGTAGTCGGCAAGGCAAAGGCGCTCGCGACCCTCCATCCGCGGAAAATGGAAGCGCGCGATCTCCCGCAGCGATCCGCCATCACTCGAATACGCGGCTGGATCGTAGATGATTACGTCGTTTCCCTGCGACTGCGCCGGGAAGTAGCCGTAGACGACCTGGGGCTTGATCCAGCCATTCTTCTTCGCGTCTTCCTTCAGGCGCTTCAGCGCTGGCTCGAACTCGTTCTTGACCGCCGACTTGTACTGTTCTCCGGATCCACGCCCGCCCCACTGCAGACGATACAGCTCGTCGAGGTCGAGCAGCTCGAACACCTCGTCGATCGGAACGTCGCGAATGACGCGCGTCCCCCAGAAAGGCGGCGACGGGAGCGGATTGTTGGCCGCGACATCGCTGCGGTCGCCGCCGGCGTCGCCGACAGCGATGTCCTTGCCGACCGCGGTGCGCAGAAACACGTCGTTGCGCGCGTCGTCGAGGTTCTTGACCACGAACAACCCGCGCTTCTTCGGATCCTGGAGCACGTCCATCGTCTCCAGCCCCTCGAACGCATCCTTGCAGTAGAACACGCCGGAGTCGTAGGCGCGCTCGCCTTCGACGAAGAGCGCGCGACGACCGAAGCGCCGGTTGATCGCCGCGCCTCCGATGAGCACCGGAATCTGCATCCCGCGCTTGTCGAGCTCCTGGACGCACAACGGCATCTGCTTCGACGTCGAGACGAGCAAAGCGCTCAATCCAATCGCGTCGGCCCCGACCTCGACCGCCTTGTCGAGAATGGTATTCACCGGCACCTGCTTGCCGAGGTCGAAGACGGTGTAGCCGTTATTCGAAAGGATAGTGTTGACGAGCGACTTCCCGATGTCGTGGACGTCGCCGTACACGGTTGCCAATACGACTTTCCCCTTGGTATAGCCCTCTGCTTTCTCGAGGAACAGCTCGAGGTGCTTCACCGCTTTCTTCATCACCTCGGCCGACTGGAGCACGAACGGAAGAATGAGCTCGCCCGCGCCGAACTTGTCGCCGACCTCTTTCATCGCGGGCAGCAGCACCTCGTTGAGCACGCGCACGGGATTCGCCCGCACTCCGGCCTCGTCGAGCTGATCCTCGATCCCTTCTTTCTTCCGGTGCAGAATCATCCAGTGGATCTTCTGCTCCGAAGTCATGCCGGCGGTGGGATCCTCCTTCTCGACCTGCGCTGCCGCCCCGCCTCCGCCAACGCTCGAGAAGTACTCGATGAATCGCTGCAGCGCATCGGGACGCTTGTTGAAAACGAGATCGTCAGCCAGCTCACGCTCACCCGCGGAGATCTCTGCGTACGGCCTGATGTGCGCCGGATTCACAATCGCGGCATCCAGGCCGGCCTGCACGCAGTGGTGGAGGAAAACGGAATTGAGGACGCCACGAGCTTCGGGAGTCAGCCCGAAGCTGACGTTCGAAACGCCGAGTATGGTGGAGACGCCAGGAAGCTCGCGCTTGATGAGGCGGATTCCCTCCACTGTCTCCTTGCCCGAGTCGATCCACTCG
>Ga0193727_1000175_pt1 | contig 22767 bp, 14 predicted proteins | sample H2c2metaG_FD_143051 | JGI IMG/M metagenome (GOLD analysis project Ga0193727, IMG submission 143051) | Soil microbial communities from a riparian zone of the East river system, Colorado, United States - H2c2 | ecosystem: Environmental > Terrestrial > Soil > Riparian zone | place: USA: East River...
CCGGGCCGACGTGCACGCGGTGGAGCAGGTTGTTTTCAACCTCGCGACCAACGCGCGGGACGCGATGCCCGGCGGTGGCGTGCTCCGGATCGAAACCCGGCGCGCCGTCCTGACCGAGGAGCTGCGGACCGCGGCGGGTGCCAAGCCCTCCCCGCTGTGGGCCTGCCTGTCGATCGAGGACACCGGTGTCGGGATGGATGAGACCACCCGCCAGCGCATTTTCGAGCCGTTCTTCACGACCAAATCGAGCGGCAAGGGCACAGGCCTCGGCATGGCGACGGTGTACGGGTTGGTGAAACAACACGGTGGCGTCATCGACGTGGACAGCGCCCCAGGGCGGGGCACGCGTGTCAAAGTCTACTTCCCGGCGGTCGTGGCCGAAGCAGCTCCGGTCGTGAACGCGCTCGAACGGGGGCGGGACGTGCGCGGCGGAACCGAGACCATCCTCGTGGTGGAGGATGAGGGCGACCTGCGACGCGTAGCGAAGCGAATCCTGGAACAGGCCGGCTACCAGGTCCTCACGGCGGCCGACGGGCAGGAGGCGCTGGAGGTGCTGCGCCAGCCCTCCGGGCCAATTCACCTCGTGCTCTCCGACCTGGTGATGCCGCGGCTGGGCGGCCGGGGCTTGTACGACGCCGCGCGCCGTGACGGCAACACGACACCGTTCTTGTTCGCGAGTGGATATTCGCCAGGGGACGAGCGGGGCAGTCTCCCGCCCGACGTGGCGGTGCCTCTGCTCTACAAGCCATGGACTCACGACGACGTGCTGATACGCGTGCGGGAGTTGCTGGACCGCAAGTAAGACGCAGTGCCTGCTACGCTCCCATCGCGCTCACGTTCCCCTCGTCCAGCTTTTCTCGCACCTTGCGGGCGAGGGCATCCGGACTGAAGGGCTTCTGGACGTAGGCGACACCGGGCTCCAGCACGCCATGGCGTGTGATGGCGTCGTCCGTATACCCGGACATATAAATCGTGCGCATCTGTGGTCGCAGGCCGGCGAGGCGAAGTGCGAGAGCGCGGCCGCTCATGCCCGGCATGACCACGTCGGTGAGCAGGAGGTGGATCGGTCCGGAGTATCGTTGCGCGAGATCCAGCGCCGCCTCCCCGCTCTCGGCTTCGAGGACCGTGTACCCGTGCCGCTCGAGTGATTGACGGGCGACCGCACGCACCGCCGCCTCGTCCTCCGCGAGCAGCACGGTTTCCGTTCCCGTTATGCCCCCCGCGCGGGGGCGCGTGTCTGGAAGGGGATCGGGCGGCAGGCCGACACGCGGCAGGTAGATCTTGAACGCCGTGCCGTGGCCGGCCTCGGTGTACACCCAGATGAAGCCGCCACTCTGCTTGACGATGCCGTATACCGTGGCGAGGCCCAGCCCCGTCCCCTTACCCTTTCCCTTGGTCGTGAAGAACGGTTCGAACATGTGGGACTGGGTTTCCTGGCTCATCCCGGTCCCCGTATCGCTCACGGCGATCATGACGTAGGAGCCGGGCACTGCCGGGAAGTGGTCGTGGGCGTAGACATCGTCCATCTCGACGTTGGCAGTTTCGATGGTGAGCTGGCCGCCTTGCGGCATGGCATCCCGCGCGTTGACAGCGAGGTTCATGATGACTTGCTCGATCTGGCTCCGGTCGGTCTTTACGGCGCCGAGATCCGGTGCAAGCCGTGTGGCGAGCCGGACATCCTCGCCGAGCAGCCGTCCCAGCATGCTCTCCGTCTCGGTGATCAGAGTGTTGAGGTCGAGAACGGTGGGCTGGAGGATCTGCTGGCGGCTGAACGCGAGCAGCTGGCGGGTGAGCCCCGCCGCGCGGTCGGCCGCCTTACGGATCTCGGTGATATCCTCGCGGTGCGGGTCGTTCGGACCCAGGTCCTCGAGGATGAGCTGGGCGTACCCGGTGATGGCGGTGAGGATGTTGTTGAAATCGTGTGCTACCCCGGCCGCGAGCCGGCCCACTGCCTCCATCTTTTGAGCCTGCCGGAGCTGCTGCTCGAGGCTCAGTCGTTCGGTGATGTCGCGCGCGATGCCGAGGACTCCCACGAGGCGGCCGTCGCGGAACTGGGGTGTCGCCGCGAACTCGCCCACGCAGTACGCGCCCTGGCGGGTGCGGAGGCGCAGCTGAGTGACCGATCTCGTCTCGCCGCGCACGGCGTGATCGACGAACTCGAGCAGGAGTCCGATGTCGTCCGGGTGGACCAGCTGCTCGAACGGCTTGCCAATCCACTCCTGAGGGGGCCACCCCGCGACCGTCTCGAACGCTGCGTTAAGGGATAGGACCGTTCCATCGGGGCCGAGCGCGAAGACAATGTCACGCACCCCCTCGACGAGCGTGTGGTAGCGTTCCTCGGAATCCCGCAGCGCGGACCCCGCGCGCGCGCGCTCGGTCACATCGCGCACAATGCCTTGCAACCGGCCATCCTCGAGACGAGTGACGCTGACTTCGACGGTGATCTCCGTGCCGTCTTTACGACGCATGGTTCGTTCGCCCACGAAGTCGTGCCCGGCGGCGAGAGCGGCAAGGCGCAGGGTCGCCTCCGTGCGATCGTCCGGCGGGTAGGTGTCGGCGATGTCCATCTCGAGCAATTCATCGCGAGAATAGCCCGTCAAGAGGCAAGCCTTGCGGTTCGCGTCGACTACGTGACCACTCGGATCCGTGGTCAGAATGGCGTCGGCGGCTTGCTCGATCAGTGCGCGGTAGCGCGCCTCGCTGAGGTGGAGATCTTCGAGGGCCCGCGCTCGCTCTTCGCGGGCGCGACGCAAGTCGAGGGCCCGCAGGACCGCCGGCGCGAGCCGGCTCAAGTTCGATTTCAGGACGTAGTCCGCCGCTCCGGCCTTGATGTAGTCCGCTGCGGTTTCTTCGTTCAGGCTGCCGGTGACCACAATCACGGGGATAGACGGCGCGAGCTGGGCGACCACCCTGAGTGAGCCGTCAGCGCCGAACTGCGGCAACGAGTGGTCGGTGAAAATGATGTCGGGGGCAAACTCGGCAATGGCGCGGATGAGCGCTTTTTCCGTGTCCACCCGTCGCAGCGTCACCGGGAGCCCAGCGCGCTGAAGGGCATCGGTGACGAGCTCCGCATCCGCGGGAACGTCCTCTACAAACAGGATCCGAGGTGTCGGAGGCGGCGTCATCTGCCTCGGAGTGCTCGCACCGTCAACTCAGTGTCGCTTGAGGGTACGGACATGGGGTCGAGCGAGAATGAATTCCAGTCATGCACCGATACGCCTCCAATGCAAAACGCGTAGCTTCAGGTATCACTTGTAGTTATGCCTTCTGACAGGGTGTCCTAGGGCGTTTTTGCGGCACTGAGGGGCGCTTTTGCGGCACCCGGAGGCGGACGTCATGATGGCCCCACTGCCCGCAACTGGAGCAACACCGCATCCACCTCTTTCCGCACGCCCTCGAGCGCCTGCCCGGCGGGCTCGGCCGTGCCGTCTCGGGCGGCGGTTTCCAGATGTGCGAGCAGGGTTGCGAGCGGTCCGGCACCGATCGCAGCAGCCGCCGACTTGAAAGCATGCGCAGCTCGCTCGATGCGACCCCCGTCCTTCGCCTGAACGGCCGCCACGAGCGTGGCCAGGAGGGCAGGCAGGTCGGTCACGAATGTCGTCACGATGCCTTCGACCGCGTCCTCGGCGTCCGCTTCGCGCATCGTGCGGCGGAACCCCTCGAGGTCAACGGGAAGGGGAGTGGGGGCAGGCGGGGTCGTCCAGCCATCGATGGCGGTGAAGAGGTCCTGCGCCTTGAACGGCTTGGTCAGGTAACCGTTCATGCCGGCGGCGAGACAGCGCTCGCGGTCGCCAGCCAACGCATGCGCGGTGAGGGCGATGATGGGCACGGCGCGGCCGTTGGGGAGCGTGCGGATCGCAGCAGTAGCCGCCAACCCGTCCAGTACGGGCATTTGGACGTCCATGAGCACGACTTCGTACGCGTGGGCCCGCACCGCCTCGATCGCCTGATTGCCGTTTACGACGATGTCCACCTGGTGACCTCGCTTGCGCAGCATGGTGGCGGCGACCTGCTGATTGACCGGGTTGTCCTCCGCGAGCAGGATCCGAAGCGAGCGGCGGGATTCCGCGATCGTGTGGCGGGTGATGACTTCGGGAGTCGACACCGGGGCGGCGGGCCCGTCGGGCGGAGGGAGCACGAGGGCCACGACCTCCAACAGGTCGGAGCGGGCAATCGGTTTGTTGAGGTACCCCCGGATGCCGAGCTGCCGGCACCGCTCGCCGTCGCCGCGTTGGCCGGCGGAGGTCAACATGACGAGGCGCGTCGCCGTCAATCGTGGGTCTGCCTGTACCGCCGCGGCCAGGCCGAAGCCGTCCGTCCCGGGCATCTGGCCGTCAATGATGGCGAGGTCGTACGGGCGCTGCGCGCGGCGCAACGCGTCCAGCGCCTCGGTGGCCCCCGCTGCCTCCCCGACGACCATGCCCTCGGCTCCGAGGAGCTCGCGGAGCAGAACCCGATTGGTCGCGTTGTCGTCCACGATCAACACGCGTTGACCTTGGAAGGAGACGGCACCCGGATGTGATGGCAGGGCCGGGGCCGCCTCGATCGGGAAGTCGAGCGTGAACGCGAACTCGCTGCCGCGGCCCAGCTCGCTCGTGACGGTGAGCTCGCCTCCCATCAGGGCGACGAGGCGGTGGGAGATGGTGAGGCCGAGCCCCGTGCCCCCAAAGCGGCGGGTCATCGAGGCGTCCGCCTGCGTGAACTCGTGGAACACCGCGCCAAGGTTGTCCGGAGCGATACCGATGCCGGTGTCCCGGACGGCGAAGCGCAGCCGCGTGTGATCGTCGTGTTCGGCGACGACACCAACCGTGACGACGACTTCACCCGCTTCCGTGAACTTGATCGCGTTCCCGATGAGGTTCGTCAACACCTGGCGAATCCGCGTCGGGTCGCCGCGCACGAATTGAGAGGCCCGGGGCCCGATATGCGCGACCAGCTCCAGCGCCTTCTCATCGGCGCGCACGGCGAGCAGACCTACGGTGGCGTGGACCGTCCGATGCAAGTCAAAGGCGATCTTTTCGAGCTCGATGTGCTCGGCCTCGATCTTTGAAAAGTCGAGCACGTCGTTCAGAATCGTGAGCAGGGACTCGGCGGAGAGACGCACCGTGTCCAGGGACTGGCGCTGTTCCACTGTGAGCTCGGTGTCCAGGACGATCTCCAACATGCCGAGCACGGCGTTCATGGGCGTGCGAATCTCGTGACTCATGTTCGCGAGGAAGCTTGACTTGGCGCGGTTCGCGGCTTCCGCGCTGTCGCGGGCGAGGGTGAGTTCCTTGACCGCCTCCCGCAGGGCCTCGGCGTCACCGGAGAGACGGCGGTCGAGCACGGACGTTCCCAGCGCCAGGGCGAGAATCAGGAACGTCGAGCCGGCGATAGCCGCGGTGCCGAGGGCGGAGATGGCGACCGCATGTTGCACATCCCCCAGCCCGTTCGTGGCCGCGAACTGCGCTGCAGCCATCCCGGTGTAGTGCATGGCGGGAATCGCGGCGCCCATGACCACGCTGCTGGCGACCCTCCGCCAATCCCAGGCACGGATCGCGTCCGCGCGGAGATGGAAAGCCAGCAGCAGGGCGACGAGGGCCACGACGATGGCGATCACGACCGACAGGGTGAACACCACCGGGTTGTAGGTGATGGTCGCGGGCATCCGCATCGCGGCCATTCCGGTATAGTGCATCGCCACAATGCCCGCGCCCATCGCGCTGCTGCCCGCGAGCACGCGGCCGAGACCCAGCGCCGCGCGGCTGACGACGAACAGGGCCACGGCCGAAGCGAAGACGGCGGCCAGCAGGGAGGCCAACACGGTAGGCACATCGTACAGCACCGGGACGGGGAGGCGGAACGCGAGCATGCCGACGTAATGCATGGACCAGATGCCGGAGCCCATGGCGATGGCCCCACCGGCGAGCCAGAGGGCCCGGGCTCGTCCGCGCGCCATGGTCACGCGGTTCGCGAGGTCGAGGGCCGCGCCCGAGGCCAGGATGGCGATCACCACGGAGAGCGCGACGAGACCGGGATTGTAACTACCGTCCATTGAGTACCTCCCGAACCTTGCGTGTGAGGGTGTCCGCGGCAAATGGCTTCTGGAGAAAGGCGATATCGGCCTGCAGCACCCCGTGCCGCACGACTGCGTCGTCGGTGTACCCGGAGAGGTACAGAACCTTCACCGTGGGCCGGAGCACGGCGACGCGCTCGGCCAGCTCGCGGCCGCTCATCCCCGGCATGATCACGTCGGTCACGAGCAGGGCGATCGGGCCGTTATGGGTCTCGAGTAGTTCGAGCGCCGCAGCGCCCCCGGGCGCGACCAGCACGGTGAACCCGCGGGCCTCGAGCATCTTGCGGGTGAGGCGCCGGACCTGCTCGTCGTCCTCCACGACGAGTACCGTCTCGGTCCCGCGTTGCGCGGCGGCTGGAGACTGGTCCAGCGGCCGGTCGGCGGTGGCCGCGATCCGGGGGAGATAGATCTTGAACGCGGTGCCATGACCGAGCTCGCTGTACACCCAGACGTAGCCATCGGTCTGCTTGACGATGCCGTACACGGTGGCGAGGCCCAGCCCGGTCCCCTTGCCCTGCTCCTTGGTGGTGAAGAAGGGCTCGAACAGGTGACTCTTGGTGTTCGCGTCCATGCCGGAGCCGGTGTCGGTCACGGTGAGCAGCACATAGGCGCCGGCCTTGGCGGGGAAGTGCGCATCGGCGTATCCCTCGTCCAGGTCCACGTTCGAGGTTTCGATCGTGAGCTGCCCCCCTCGCGGCATCGCGTCGCGAGCGTTGACCACGAGGTTGACGATCACCTGCTCGAGCTGTCCGGGATCCGCTCGCACAGCACCGAGCGGTGAGGCGAGCGTCGTGCGTAGGACAACGTCTTCACCGATGAGACGCTGCAGAAGCTTCTCCATGTTGGCCACGAGGGCGTTCAAGTCGAGCACCTGCGGCGCCAGCACCTGCTGGCGGCTGAACGCCAGGAGTTGCCGGGTGAGTCCTGCGGCGCGCTGCCCCGCTTTGCGAATCTCTTCGAGGTCCTCGCGCACGGCCGCATCCGGCGGGAGGTCCTCGAGCGCCAGCTCGGAGGAGCCGAGGATCGCCGTCAGCAGATTGTTGAAATCGTGGGCCACGCCGCCTGCCAGCCTGCCGACCGCCTCCATTTTCTGGGCCTGCAGGAACTGCTGCTGGAGCTGGAGGTGCTCTGTGACGTCCTCGCCGATGCTGAGGGTTCCGGTGCACCGGCCCTGCGCGTCTCGCAGCAGGGTGTTGTGCCAGGCAATGGTGCGCTCCTTGCCCGCCTTGGTGAGGATCGAGTATTGGTGGTGGGTGTGAAGTCCTTGCTCCACCAGTTCGTGGAACAGCCCGCGCTTTTCTTGCTGCTCCGCCTGTGGAAGAAAGCGCTCGACCCAGTCCTGACCGAGGACTTCGTCGCGCGCGTACCCCGTCAGGGCGAGACAAAACGGATTCACATACTCGACCGCACCCTCCCGGTCGAGCCTGAGGACAATCAGGTTGACGGTCTCGAACAGGGTGCGCGACCGCTGCTCGCTGAGGCGCAACCCCTCCTCCGCCCGTTTGCGGTCGATTGCGACTGCGAGATTGTCGGCCACGGTCGCGAGCGCGTCGCGCACGAACGCGCTGAACGGATGGCGGGCGAACATCGCCACCACGCCGACGAGCCGGTCTTGGGCCAGCAGGGGATAGCCCGCGAACGCGACCATTCCCTCCCGCTGGGCCCACTCCTGATCGCCCACCCGGGGATCACCGATCACGGTGTTGGTGACGTGCGGCCGTCGCTCCGAGGCGATGAGGCCAATCTTGAATTGACCGACCGCGACACGGCTGTGGGGCCCGTCGAGGTGGGTGTACAGGCCGGCACTCGCTTGCAGCTCGAGCATCTGGTCGGGCTCGTTCAATGTCCAGATGCGTGCGAACGCGGCATCGAGGTTGCGAACCAGCGCTTCGCAGGAGCCCTGAAGGATCTCGGGTAGCGTCCGTCCTCTCGTGAGCGCCATGCCGTTCTCCGCGCCCAGCTCGGCGATAGACGCGCGCTCCGCCAGCGCCTGCTCGGCGCGGGCGCGCTCGGTGATATCGCGGATGAAGGCGCCGAACAACCAGCCCTCGCGCAGGCGAATGGAGGTGACCGTGAGCTCCACTGGGAACTGGTGGCTGTCGCGGTGGAGGGCGGTCAGCTCGATGCGTTTCCCGAGAATGGGTCCCTCCTCCGTTGCGAGGAAGTGCGCGAGTCCGCGCTCGTGCGCGTCGCGGTGCTCGGGCGGGATGATCGTGTCACTCAGCACCCGTCCCACAGCCTCGGCGGCCGTCCACCCGAAGATGCTCTCAGCCTGGGGACTCCACCCCGTGATCCGGCCGCTTGCGTCCATGGTGACGATCGCGTCGAGCGCCGTCTCGACGAGCATCCGGTACCGTTCTTCGGAGGCGCCCAGCCCGTCGCGCAGCGCGCGCTCCGAGAGCGCGCGCCGGACGGCGAACGGGAGCCGGGCGCAGTGGTCCTTGATGACGTAATCGGCGGCGCCCTCCTTGACGCAGTCCACCGCCTTCTCGTCGCCGAGGGTCCCGGTCACGATGATCAGCGGCGTGTCGAACCCGCTCTGCCGCAGCAACGCGAGGGCGTCCATCCCGGTCCATTGTGGCAGGTGGTAGTCCGAGAGGACCACGTCGTAGCGGCCCGCGGCCAGCAGGGCAGCGACACGGTCGCGCGTCGTGGCCACGTCGGCGCGCACCACGAACCCTGCCCGTTCGAGCTCGGAGATCATGAGCTCCGCATCGGCGGGACTGTCCTCGACCACCAGCACGCGCAGCGGCGCGTCGGCCGACGCGCTTCCGGGAGCCGGAGGGCGGGGGGCTCTGATCACGCCGTCGTTTGCGCCGCAAAGGCCCGCCCCGGGGGGGGCGCATTCACGAGCAGCCAGTACAGCCCGAGGGTTTTTACAATCTTTTGAAAGTCCCCGAAATCCACCGGCTTCTGGATGTAGCTGTTGGCGCCGTAGTGATAGCTGCGGACCAGGTCGTTTTCCTCGGTGGACGAGGTCATGACGATGATCGGGATTGCTTTGGTGCGGGGATCATCTTTGACCTGACGCAGCACCTCGAGCCCGTCCACCTTCGGCAATTTGAGGTCCATCAGCACCAGCCGGGGCGGCCTGTCGAACGAGCGGTTCCCGTACGCGCCGCGACAGAACAAGAAATCGAGAGCCTCCGCCCCGTCTCGCACGATCTCGATGCGATTCGCGAGGTGGTCCACCTCGAACGCCCGCTGCGTCAGCTCAACGTCCGCGGCATTGTCTTCGATGAGCAAGATTTCGATTCCGGTATCCTTCATGCGACCTCCTTGGCCGGCGTCGTGGATGGATGAATGAGAGGCGCACCCAGGGTGAAGAAGAATGTGGCTCCGCTGTCGACCGTTGCTTCCGCCCAGACTCGTCCCCGATGCCTGTGGATGATCCGCTGCACCGTGGCCAGACCGACGCCGGTCCCCTCGAAGTCTTCGGCGCGGTGCAGCCGCTGGAACACGCCGAACAGCTTGTCGGCGTACGTCATGTCGAACCCGACGCCGTTGTCGCGCACGAACACGGTCGGCAGGCCGTCGCGGATCGTCTGGCCGATCTCAATCAGCGCGCGCTCCCGGGGCCGCGTGTATTTCACGGCGTTCGTCAACAGGTTGGTGAAGACCACCTCGATCAACGCGGGGTCGCACTCCATCTCCGCCAGCTCGCCGACTCGCCAGTCGATTCGCCGCTCTTCGAGGTCGCCTTTCAGGATGCGGATAATGTTTTCGACGAGCGGCTTCAGGGGCGTTGAGCGGGCCCGCAGGTCCTGCTTGCCGACGCGGGCGAGGTTCAACAAGGCGTCGACAAGCTGGCCCATGTGCTTGGCACCATCCTCGATCCGTTGGAGGTAGTGCTGAGCCCTGGGATCCAGCGCCACGCGGAATTCGTCCACGAGAATGCGGACAAAGCTGCTCACGTGGCGCAGGGGCGCGCGCAGGTCGTGGGACACGGAGTACGTGAATGCCTCGAGCTCACTATTCGCGACGGCAAGAGCGGCGGTGCGATCGGTGACGCGCTGCTCCAGGGATTCGTTGAGCTTTGCAAGCTCGACGCGCGCGCTCTGGCGCTCGATCGCGTAGCGGATCGAGCGCCACAGGACAGGGCCGTCCGCCTGTCCCTTGATCAAGTAGTCTTGGGCGCCCTCACGCGCCACGCGAACCGCGACGACTTCGTCGCTCAGGCCTGTCAGCACGATGATGGGGACGTCGGGGGCCTGGTCGTGAATGGCGGTAAACGTCTCGTGGCCCCGGCTATCGGGGAGCGAGAGATCGAGCAGCATGACGTCGACGCGCGCCTGCTTCAGGCGCTCCAGCGCAGGCTCGAGCCGATCCACGCGCTCGATGACGAAATTGGCGGTGGCCACCCCGCGCAGCAGCTCCGCCACCAGCCGGGCGTCGCCGGGGTTGTCCTCGATGAGGAGAATCTGGATCGGGTGGGACGCAGTAGCGGGTGATTGGATCATGGGGGCGGCAGACGCACGATCTCCAGCCAAAACTGCTCGATGGTCTGAATGACCCTGAGAAACTGTTCCAGGTCCACGGGCTTGGTGACGAAGGCGTTGGCCTGCAGTCGATAGCTCTCGACAATGTCCCGTTCGGCCTGTGACGTCGTGAGAATCACCACGGGGATGTTCTTCAGCGCAGGATCCCGCTTGATCTCCTCCAGTACTTCGCGTCCGCCTTTCCTCGGGAGATTGAGATCGAGGAGGATGAGGTCGGGGCGCGTCACTGCCGCGTGCCGCCCCTCTCTGCGGAGCATCGCGAGGGCCTCGACGCCGTCCGGGGCCACGGACAGGCGGTTTCGGACCTTGGCGTCGCGCAGCGCTTCGGTTGTGAGCCGCACGTCGCCGGGGTTGTCCTCCACGAGGAGGATTTCGATGGGTACGGCAGTGTCCGAGTCCATGGTCAATCCCCGTTCGATCCTGGGAGGGTGAAGAAGAACGCGGCGCCTTGACCGAGTGTGGACTCCACCCACATGCGGCCGGCGTGGCGCTCCACGATCTTCTTGGCGATCGCGAGCCCAATCCCGGTCCCCGCGTACTCGCTACGGGCGTGCAGGCGCTGAAAAATCACGAAGATCCGCTCGAAGTACTGGGGATCGATCCCGATGCCGTTGTCCCGGACGCAGAACCGCCACCCTCCTTGGTCGGGGGCGGCGGAGACGTGCACCCGCACGGGCTCGGGGCCGTGGAACTTGATGGCGTTGGAGACGAGGTACTGGAACACGTGTTCGAGTTGCCCCGAATCGGCGGGGACGGTGGGCAGCCGATCGAAGGTCACAGCCGCCGCCGTCTCCTCGATCGCGACCTTGAGGTTCGCGATCACGCGGGCCATTACGGCGTTCGCATCGGTTGCGATCATCGCGGCGCCCTGCGTGGTAATGCGGGAGTACTTCAACAGATCCTCGATGAGCTGTTGCATCCGGAGGGCCCCATCGAGGGCGTAGGCGATGAACTCGTCGGCATCGGCGTCGAGCTTGCCCTTATAGCGTTTGCCGAGCAGCTGCACATAGCTCCCGACCATGCGGAGCGGCTCCTGCAGATCGTGCGAGGCGACGTAGGCAAAACGCTCGAGGTCCTCGTTGGACCGGAGCAGGTCGTCCTCGATCCGCTTCCGCTCGGAGATGTCACGCGTGAGCTTTGCGAACCCCCCCAGCCGTCCCGTGTCGTCGCGCAGGGTGTTGATCACTATCTCGGCCCAAAAACGAGAGCCGTCCTTGCGGAGTCGCCAGCCTTCGCCGCGGTACTCACCGTGCGCCGTCGCCTGCTCGAGGTTCTGCTGCGGCACACCGGCGGCCACCTCTTCCGGGAGGTAGAAGTTGGCAAATCCCCGACCGATGATTTCCCCGGATGTGTACCCCTCGATGCGCTCCGCGCCGGGGTTCCAGCTCGCGACCCGGCCATCGGGCTCGAGGAAAATGATGGCGTAGTCCTTGACCCCTTCGACGAGGATCCGGAACCGCTCTTCGCTCCCGTGCAGGTCCTGGGCCGCCCGCCGCAGCCGGTCGGCGATGCCCCGGTTGATGGCGCGGGTCGCCACCGTCACAAACAGGATTCCCAGCAGACCGGCGCCCGCGTTGGTCACGATGGACAGGCGATCGGCCGCTCGCATTCGCCCTTCCTGCCCCTCAAAGACGATCCGTTCCTGCTCGCTCATGGCGTCGAACGCGTCATCGATGTCGTCCATCAGGGCCTTGCCGCGTCCGGCACGCACGACGCGGAACGCCTGTTCCAGCCGATTCTGTTGCCGCAGGGCGATTGTCTCATCTAGGTCGGCCATCTCGTCGCGGATCAGCGCCTCGAGGCGCCCCACCAGCGCTTCCCCGGAGGACAAGTCTCCCGCCAAGGCTCGTAAGCGCCCGAGCCGCACGGGCAGCGAGTCGGTCGCGACCCGGTAGGGAACGAGAAACTCGGGGTCGCCGGTGAGGAGATACCCCCGCTGGCCGGTCTCCGCATCCTGGATGGACGAGTGCAGGCGTCCCACCTCGAGCTGTCGCATGAAGCTGCCCCGCCGTCCCAGCGCCGCTCGCCGCGAGAGGCCCGCACTCCACAGCGAAACCGCGCCGGTGAGCACGAGCACCGCCACGGCCACCGCGAACGTCACGTTCACGGTGCGCTGCAACGGCAGCCCCGATCGACTGCCTCGATCACCCACCATCGTGGTCGCCTTTCGTCCGTATCAGCGCTCGGACGAGGCCCGGGATTTCTTCGAACTGCTTGGACTTGTCGAGAAAGAAATCGGCGCCCGCGACTTGGCAGCGCTGCCGATGGTACTCGTCGCTGTAGTTGGAGACCATCACGACGGCGGGGGTGGGAGTCATGCGCTTGACGGCCCGGAGCACGCTGATGCCGTCGCCGTCGGGCAGCTGGATGTCGAGCAGCACGCACTCCGGCTGCACCTGGGGGATTTGCTGCAACGCGGCGGCGACCGTGGCGGCCTGTCCCACCACGGTTACGTCCGCATGCGACACCAGCATTTCGGCCAGGCGCATGCGCACGATGGCAGAGTCATCCACGATGAACGCTCGCATCTGTGAGGCTAGTCGCCCGAGATCGCGCCCGATATCAGGGCGCGTCCTACAACGCCGAGGGGGTTTGTCCTACACCCAAAAGGAGGATGGAAGTGGGACGGGTGCCCCTACAGCGTGAGTTGATGCTGCAGTGCGTAGCGGATTAAGTCCGCGGTGGTGCGCAGGTCGAGCTTCCGGAGGATGCGAGTGCGGTAGGTGCTGACGGTCTTGGGCGAGAGCGACAGCTCCGCGGCGATCTCACCGCCCGTCCGTCCGGCGCCGATGAGCCGCAGGACTTCGTGCTCCCGATCCGACAGCGCCTCGTGGCGCACCGCAGGTACGCGCCCTGCGAGGGAGGCGGCGAGGTGCTCCGCGAACGCGGGGGAGATGTAGGTGCCGCCCCGCACGACTTTGCGGATCGCATCGAGCAGCTCCTGCGACGAGTGTTGCTTGGACACGTAGCCGGCGGCACCGTCACGCAGCGCGCGCCCGGCAAACTGATCCTCCGGTTGCATGCTGAGGACGAGCACACGCAACGCGGGATAGCGGGCTTTGAGGTCGGCCAGCAGAGTGGGAAAGCGCGTGCCGGGCATCGTGACGTCGAGCAGCAGCACGTCTGCCGGCGTGGCTCCGAGGCGCGCCATCAACTCGTTCCCGTTCGCCGCTTCCCCCACCACGGTGATCTCCGGCTCGCCGGCGAGGATTTGCCGGAGGCCGGCGCGGACGACGCTGTGGTCGTCGGCGATGAGGACGTTGGTTGTCACGCTCCGACGCCGTCGGTTTCGGACGCGAGTGGGATGCAGACGATCGCGCAGGTGCCTCCCTGTGGCGGCGCGCCGATGCAGATCTCGCCCCCCCACAGGAGGGCGCGCTCGCGCATCCCAAGCAGCCCGAACGCGGCGGCGCTTTCGGCCTCACTCGGACTGATCCCGCGGCCGTTGTCGTACACCTCGAGGACCAGCTCCCCCGGCGTGGTCCGCAGGCGCACCGCGACCCGGCTTGCCTCTGCGTGACGGGCGACGTTGGCGAGCGCTTCCTGGAGAATCCGGAACACGTCGATCGAGCGATCGGGGTCGATCTTCACGTCCTGCGCCGGCAAGTCCACCTCGCAGGAGATTCCGGTGCGGCGGGCGAACTGCTGCACCGCCCAGTCCACGGCGGCGGCCAGGCCGAAGTTGTCGAGCACCGCCGGGCGCAGCTCGGCGGCGAGGGTGCGAACCTTGTCGATCATGGTGTCGATGAGGACCGCCATTTCCCGGGTTTCTGGCTCGAGGCGCCTACGCGCCGATGCCGGAAGCCCGTTCTTGAGGGAAACCACGTCCATCTTCAGTGCCGTGAGCGCCTGGCCCAGCTCATCGTGGATTTCCCGGGCGATAAACGCGCGCTCCTTCTCGCTCGCCGAGCGCAGGCGGCCCGCGAAATCGCGCAGCTGGGCGCGCGAGCGGGCGAGTGCCTCACCCGCGACCTTGTGCTCCGTGATGTCTTGCACGGTGCCGAACAGTTTGATCGGATGCCCGCCCGCATCCGTGAGCGCGGTGCCGCGACTCTCCCACCAGCGGGTCGAACCATCGGGGCGTACGACCCGATGCTCGCAGACGTATGAGCCACCCGTCCGCTGGGCCCGGCTGACGGTCGCGTGGACGAGCGCGCGGTCGTCGCGGTGAACCAGTGCAAGAACGGCGGGAAAACTGGGAGTGAACTCGCTTCGATTCACGCCGTGGAGGCGGTAGACCTCTTCCGACCAGAGCATAGTGTCGCTCGGGATGTCCCACTCCCAGCTCCCGAGGCCCGCCAACTCTTCCGTGTCGGCGAGCCTGGCCCGCGTCCGCCGGAGTTCCGCCTCGATGCCCTTGAACGCGGTGACGTTGTCACCGACAGCCCGAAGGCCGAAATCGTCGGTCGGGCGATACGGAGTGAGATCGGGGGTGGTGGGGGGAGGACGTCGGGCGGGGGCGCGACGGCTGCGCTGCTCGTTGTGGCGGTTGCTCATGTATCGAAACGCACCCCCTCGCCCAAGGATGGTATGGTACGCTCCGACCGGCCGCTACCGGGAGATCCCCTAATCCCGGTGGTGGCAGTACCTTAGGCTTCCCGAGAGATGAGTCCGACTCTCACGGCGTATCGGACGAGGCCGGCGACGTCATGGGTGGCCAATCGGCTCATGACCGCGGCCCGGTGGGTCTCGATCGTTTTCACACTGAGCTTGAGGCGGCGGGCGATGTCACGCGTGGTCAGGCCCTGGGCCATGAGACGCAACACGTCGATCTGCCGCGTCGTCAACCGGCGCAACGGACCGCGCACCGACTGGGCCATGGCGATCGCGGGACCGAGCCGGGAGAGATGCTCCTTGAGCAGGTAGTCGTCCGCACCGGCTTTCAGCGTGTCGACGGCTGTTTGTTCGTCGAGGGTGCTCGTTACGACGATGATAGGCATGGCCGGCCGCTCCGTACGCGCCGTGCGCAGCGCGGCCATAGCGTTGTAGCGCGCCAATCCGTGGTCGCACAGGACGATGTCGGGCTCGAAACTGCGCAGCGCGTGCACGAACGCCCCTTCCGTGTCCACCCGCTGAGTGACGCATCCGATGCCGGCGCGGTCGAGCTCGTGCTTGATCAGCTCCGCGTCCAGGGCGCTGTCCTCCAGCATGAGAATGCGCAGCAGCGGGTCAGTCATGAGGAAGGCTGTGCTCGAAACACGCAATTAGGGTGCGCAATCGCGGCTCTGGGCTCGGGGCGCTGGTCTCGGGTCCGGCTAACGAGGAGAGGCAGAAGACTGCGGCTGCACTCACTGCAAGGCCCTCGGGTGAACTAAGTATTCTTCCTAACTCACACGGTAAAACGAAGGACGCCGTGGCGCCAGTGGGTGGCGAGGGATGGGGGGACATAGCAGGTAGTTATCGCAGATGGCAAACCGTGCCTAGGGCGTTTTTGCGGCACCGAGGGGCGTGTTTGCGGCATCGAGGACTTCGCGGACTTTGCCCGCCAGCCGGTCGGGCGTGAATGGCTTTTGGAGGAATGCGGTGCCGGGATCGAGCACGCCGTGTTGCTTGATGGCCTCGTCGGAATAGCCGGAGATGTACAACACCTTCACCCCGGGGCGGATGGCCGCGAGCTGCCGGACCAGCTCTCGTCCGCTGATCCCCGGCATGACGACATCGGTGAGCGCGAGGTGGATCACCCCGGGGTGCCGTTCCGCCACCCGCAGGGCGGCGGCGCCGCCCGGCGCGGCCAGCACGGTATACCCGAGCGCGCTCAGAGCCCGGTCGCTGAGTGCGCGCACGGTCTCCTCATCTTCGACGAGCAGAATGGTCTCGGTCCCGCGTGCAGGTTCGGCCGTGGAAGGGGGACTCACGGCCGGCTCGGGCGTGCCCGAAGTGCGGGGCAGGAAGATGTCGAACACCGTTCCGCGGCCGGGCTCGGTCTCCACCCAGATGTAGCCGCCGCTCTGCTTCACGATGCCGTATACGGTGGCGAGACCGAGTCCCGTTCCCTTGCCGACGGACTTGGTGGTAAAGAAGGGCTCGAACAGGTGCCCGCGAGTATCCGCGTCCATCCCGACACCGGTGTCGCCGACGCGCAATCGAACATATGAGCCGGGCACGGCGCCGGGGTGGGCGCGCGCGAACGCCGCGTCGAGTTCGACGTTCGCGGTGGCCATGGTCAGTTTGCCGCCGCCCGGCATCGCGTCGCGGGCGTTGATGGCGAGGTTCACGATCACCTGTTCGAGCTGGCCGGGGTCGGCCCGCACCGGCGCGAGCTGCGGGGCCAGGGCGTTGATCAGCTCGACGTCTTCACCGATCAGCCGCCGCAGCATATGATCGAGCCCGAGCACGACGGCGTTCACGTCGAGGATCCGTGGTGCGAGCACCTGGCGGCGGCTGTAGGCGAGCAGCTGCCGCGTCAGATCCGCGGCGCGCTCCGCCGCCATGCGGATTTCGTCGACGTCGGCGTGATGGGGATCCTCGGGCCCGATCTCACGCTGCAGTAGCTGCGTGGTGCCGAGAATCGCGGTGAGAATGTTGTTGAAGTCGTGGGCGATACCACCTGCCAACCGTCCGACCGCTTCGACCTTGACCGCCTGTCGAATCTGCTCTTCGAGACGGCGCTGCTCGGTGACGTCGCGCTGCGTCCCCCAGGCGCGCACCATGAGCCCATTCTCGACGATCCCGATCATGTTGTTGAGGAAGATCTTGGGGTGGCCATCGCGGTCCTGCTCATGCGACTCCACGTCGGTCAAGCGGAACCCCGAGGTCACGAACGCGTGGAGGAATTCGAGGTTCTTTGGCTCCGTCCGGACGAGCAAGCTGTCCAGGCGCGCCCCGATGATCTCGCGCGCCGAGGGGAAGCCGTACATCTGCGCCATGGCATCGTTGCATTCGGCGAGGTACCCATCGCGAAAGAACCGGTCGGCCAGCTCTTCGGGCGGCAGGTCCACGGGGGCAGGATGCTCCAGCTCGAACTGCCAGATCCCTTCGGTGGACTGCGCGATAAAGGCGCGGTAGCGCTCCTCGGCGTGCCGCAACGCATCGTCGGCGCGTTTGCGATCGATCGCGAGCGCGACCTGGGTGGAGACGAACGCCAGGATGTCCCGCTCCTGCTCCCCGTACCGGACCCCCTCGGTGTAGGTCTGCACCACCACGACGCCGATCGTCCGCTCGTGCACCTTGAGCGGCACGCCCAGCCAGTCGATCGAAGGAGCGCCGACCAGTTCTACTTCGCCGCGCGCCACGAGGTCTTCGTACACGCGGGGCGTCGCCAGCAGGGGCTGACCGGTGCGCAGCACGTACTCGGTGAGACCCTTCCCCAGGGCGCGGGGCAGGTCGCGCGTATCCACCTCGTCCACGAAGTACGGGAAGCTGAGGGTCTGGGCCGCGGGGTCGACAACCGCGATGTAGAAGTTCTTCGCCGGCATCAGCTCGTTGATGATCTCGTGAACGCGGTGCAGCAGCGCGGGGAGATCGGCGGCAGTGTTGGCGGCTTCGGCGATGCGGTAGGTGGCGTCCTGCACTTGCTCGGCGCGCTTACGGGCGGTGATGTCCAGCATCACGCCGACCAGCCAGCGAGGCCGCCCGCCCTCCGGGAGGACGCGGATCACATCCTTGAGCCACACCACGCGGCCGTCGGCGGCCACCATCCGGTATTCGAGCTCGTGCGGCCGCAGCAGATCGGTCTCGGCGCGACAGAAACGCGCCGCCCCGGCACGATCGTCGGGGTGCACGTGCTCCACCCAGAACGCCGGCTCGGACGTCCAGCGCGCAGGCGGATAGCCGAGCAGCGCCTCGGCCTCGCGGCTGACGAAGTCGAACTGAAACGTCCTGGCGTCACTGCGCCACAGAATCGCGTGTACCGACTCCACCAGCACCTGGTACCGGAGCTCGGTCTCGTGGCGATCGGCGATGTCACGATAGGTAGCGATGATCGCGCCCACGGCGGGGTCATCGAGCCGGTTGATCCCGACGGCTTCCAACAGCCGATACGAGCCGTCCCGGGTGCGGCAACGGACCTCGGCAGTCAACGGAACGCTGGGCTGCGCCAGCAGTTGGGCGAACAACGCCCGGGCCCCGGCCACGTCGTCGGGATGGATCAGATCGAGCGCGCTGCTGCCGATCAGATCCTGCACCGGATAGCCGAGCACGCGTGTGGCGGTGTGATTGGTGTAGAGAGTGATTCCGGCCTGATCGAGCAGGGCGATCGCGTCGGAACTGTCTTCGACCAGAGAGCCCAGCTGGGCCGGGGTGAGCGTGCGCCCTGGGGCCGGCGTGCGCTTGGGCCGGGGGGGCCTACGCGCCATGGTGCTGCCGCCGACCAGGTCTCTGCATACGACGAGCTCCCGAGGAGGGACTCGAACCCCCGACCCGCCGGTTAACAGCCGGCTGCTCTACCAACTGAGCTACTCGGGAAAGACGATGCGCGCAGAATATCGCCATCGCGGGGCGCGAGTTCAACTCGCGTTGCCGACTGCCGCCGGTCACCCGCCGACCTGCGCCTTCAGATGCTTGTCATAACACTCGGGACACACACCATGACTGAATTCCGCCGTCGAGTGCTGCTCGATGTAGCGCTCGAGCGACCCCCAGCCTCCCTCCGCGTTGCGCATGCGCTTGCAGTAACTGCACACGGACAGCAGCCCTTCCAGGGCCAGCAACTCCTCCCGCAGGCCCAGAATGCGGTCGGCCACGCGCAGCCGCGCCTTGAGCTCGTGCGCTTCGACCGGCTTTGTGATGAAGTCGTCGATTCCGGCGTCCATGGCTTCGAGGTAGGAATCCCGGCCGTGGCGCGCTGTTTGAAGGATGAAGTATGTGTAGGGCCGCCCCACGGCGGCGCGAATCTTCCGGCATAACTCCAGGCCGTCCATCTCGGGCATCAGCCAGTCGGCCACGACCACGCGTTGTGCCGAGAGCTGCCACGCGCCCCATGCCTGGCTGCCGTCCTCGGCTTCCGTAATCTCGTGCCCCTGGGCCGTGAGGATGGCAGAAAGCGTGTGGCGGGTGACCAGATCGTCCTCGGCGAGAAGGATCACCACGAGCGGGAGCCGGACGCGCGGAGCGCGAGGGAAGGGGACATGCTTCCCCTCAGTATCAGCGACGCCGAAGGTGAAGTCAAACGGGCTCGGTGACGATCCGTGCGCGCGGGATCTCGGCGAGTAGCATCCCCGCGAGAATCAACCCGCCGCCCACCCACTGGAGCGGGGACAGCCGCTCGCCGAACCACGTCCACGACGCGAGCGCGGCGAACACCGGCTCCGCGCAGAAGATGAGCGCGGCGCGTGCCGAGGACATGTAGCGTTGCGCGCGCATCTGCCAGAGCAAGGCAACCGCAGTGGCAAGCACGGCCGTGTAGGCGAGCGCGCCGGCCAGCGCGGGGTTCCAGTGTACGCGGACATCCTCGACGGCGACGGCCGCCATCCCAGCGCCCACGGCCGTTACGACCGTTTCCATCCACACCAGCCGGAGCGGATCGTGCCGCCGAGACAGGTGCGTCACCGCGACGATCTGGCCGCCAAAACTCAGCGCCGTGACCAGGGTCCATGCATCGCCGCGGTTCAGGCCGCCCGCCTCGGGCGCCGTCAGCAAATACATTCCCAGCCCCGCGAGTCCGAGGGCCGCGACCGCCCACACCCGGGGGCGCTCGCGCACCACGATGAAGGCCACGACGGGCGCGAGTACGGAAGAGCTGGCGACGATAAAGGCGGAGCGGGCGGGCGTCGTGTACACCAGGCCCACGGTCTGGGCTGCGAAGCCGATGGCGAGGAGCACCCCAAGCAGAGCGCCGGCGGCAAGCTCGGCGCGCGGGTAGGGGGGCCGCAGGTTGGCGAAGGGAGTCAAGATCATCGCGGCGATGGCGAATCGGGCCGCGGTGAACGCGAGCGGCGTGCTGGACGCCAGCGCGCCCTTCACGACGATGAAGCTGAGACCCCAGATGAGCGTTGCCAGGACGAGCACGAGGTCCGCCCGGCGGGGCGTGAAGGGGACCGGTGGACGCGGCAGTGGAGACGTCATGTGAGATCGCCCAGGTAACGGCCGGTCGGGGAGCCGGCGACCCCCGCGACGTGCTCGGGCGTTCCCTGCGCGACAATGCGGCCGCCGTCCTCCCCGGCCCCGGGGCCGAGCTCGATGATCCAGTCAGCTCGTTTGATCACGTCGAGGTGGTGTTCGATCACGAGCACCGTGTGGCCCGCGTCCACCAGGCGGTCCAGGACGCGGCACAGCACACGCACGTCGTCCAGATGCAGACCGGTGGTCGGCTCGTCCAGGATATAAAGCTTGCGCCCGCCCTTGCGCCGTCCGCTCGCCAGAGCCAACTCCCGCGCGATCTTGAGGCGCTGCGCCTCACCGCCCGACAGGGTGGTGGCCGGTTGGCCGAGCCGCAGGTAGCCGAGGCCGACCTGCTGCAGATACCAGAGACTGCGCGCGAGGCGCGGATGTCGGCGCAGCCGCTCGATCGCCCGGTCCACGGTCCAGTTGAGGACGTCGTGGATCGAGCAGCCGCCGAGTTTGACCTCCAGCACTTCGCGCTTGAACCGTGTGCCGCCGCACACGTCGCACGGGACGAACACGTTGGCCAGGAATACCATCTCGACGAGCACGTATCCTGCGCCCTGACACGCCTCGCAACGTCCCCCGGCCACGTTGAAGGAGAACCGGCTGGGCGTGTACCGACGCGCGCGCGCGAGCGGCTCGGCGGCAAACAGGGCGCGCAGGTCGTCGAATGCCTTGAGGTAGGTGATTGGGTTGGAGCGCGGCGTACGGCCGATCGGCTGCTGGTCGATGAGGGCGACGTCCGCGAGGCCGTTCCATCCCTCCAGCGCGTCGACCGCTCCCACCGGTTCGCCCAGATGCTGCTTGGCGCTGTGACCGCCGTGCATCCGCGCTTCGAGCTGGCGATACAGAATGTCGTGGACGAGTGTCGATTTCCCCGAGCCCGAGACGCCGGTGACTGCCGTGAGGGTGCCGAGGGGGATGCGCGCGTCCACGCCGTGAAGGTTGTGCAGCCGGGCGCCGCGCAGCGTGATCCAGCGCGGGCCGGCGGGCCGGCGGGCCGAGGGAACGCCAATTCGCTTCTCGCCCCGCAAGTACTGCGCGGTGAGGGTATCCGCCTCCCGCACGCGGTTCATGGGCCCCTGGTACACGAGGTGTCCGCCGGCTTCACCGCTTCCCGGGCCCAGTTCCACCATGTAATCCGCAGCCCGCATCGCCGCCAGATCGTGCTCGACGACGACGACGGTGTTTCCCTGATCTGCCAGGCGGCGCAGCAGGCCGAGCAGCCGGTCGATGTCGGCCGGGTGGAGGCCGACAGTGGGCTCATCCAGGACATACAACGTGTCGACCAGATGGGAGCCTAGGGCGTTGGCCAGGGCGATCCGTTGCGCTTCGCCGCCGGACAGGGTCCGGGTCTGGCGGTCGAGGGACAGATAGCCGAGACCGACGTCCGTGACAAAGGAAAGGCGAGCGCCCAGCTCCCGGAGCACGTGCACGGCAATGGCCTGATGGAACGGGTCCAACGCGAGACCGGCGGTCCACTCGCGCAGCGCCGCGGTCGTGAGAGCCGTCGCGTCGGCGATCGAGCGGCCGTCAACGCGCACCGCGAGCGCCTCGGGCTTGAGGCGCGCGCCGCCGCACGCGGGACAGGTCTTCGCGAGCTGATACTGGCGCAGGAAAACGCGAATGTACTGTTTGTAGCGCTTGGATTCGAGGCGCTGGAGAAAGGGGAATATCCCCAGATAGCGTCCCTTGGCCCCGTGCAGCAGAAAGTGCCGGTCGCGTTCGGGAAGGTCGCGCCATGGGGTGTCGAAATCGAGTCCGCGCGCGCGGGCCGCCTCGCGCAGCACGCGCCGGCGCCCTTCGTAGCGTGGCTTGGTCCACGGGTCGAGGGCACCGCGCGCGAGCGAGCGGCCGGGATCCGGCACGATGAGCGACTCGTCGTACTCGAGGACCGCGCCGAATCCGTTGCAGCCGGGGCACGCGCCTCGCGGGTTGTTGAACGAAAACAGGTTCGGCGTGAGCACCGGCCCAGGAGCCCCGCAACGCGAGCAGGTCGGGTGCTCCGAGAAGCGGTGGCGCGACCCGTTCTCGAGCGCGACTGCGATACCCTCGCCCTCGTTGAACGCGGTGGCCACGGCATCCGCCAGCCGGCCGCGGTTGGCGTCCAACGAGGTGACGCGATCCACGACCACCAGGATGTCGGCGGCGTCCCTGACACGTTGCTCAGCG
>Ga0193727_1000176_pt1 | contig 22695 bp, 26 predicted proteins | sample H2c2metaG_FD_143051 | JGI IMG/M metagenome (GOLD analysis project Ga0193727, IMG submission 143051) | Soil microbial communities from a riparian zone of the East river system, Colorado, United States - H2c2 | ecosystem: Environmental > Terrestrial > Soil > Riparian zone | place: USA: East River...
GCTCCGCAATTTGCAACGCAACGACACGCAACGGTTCGAGCCGAGCTAACACGGTTCCAAAAGATATTAGTTCCAAAGGTAATAGTTAGCCCCACCTTGGCATCTTTTCCACGACACGTCAGCGCCGCAGTCTGAATCCGCTGCCGCTGGTGCAACACCCGCGATGAGCTACTCATCGAAGTTTCAGGCTCAGCACGCAGGCGGTTGCAGCTATCGGTGTTGTTCGCGAAGTACCATACTTTGTCAGGTTTCTGCGGCCTCGCGACGCCGCGATGGACGTATGTCTCGATCTCTGGAAGGGAGAGACATGATGAAGCGGTCACCTATTTTTTTCTTGGCGGCTGCCGCGAGCCTCGTCGTCACATGGCTGGTTGTCTGGTTTGTTCTGGATGCTGATCCGCATTTGAAAAAGGCGGATGCCACTACATCAACCGCCGTGCCATCCAAGGCCGTAGCTTTCAAAACGGCCCACGCCGCTAACCAAACGACGACGAGGATACTTGCACTGGATCAGGCGAAGCGTCTCGCTTTCTGGACCTTCGTTCTGAAAAATAAAAAGCAGGCTTGCAATGTTGTTGTCCGGACCATGTATCTAGGCGGCACTGAACCCGGGATCGATAGCTGGAGCATTGGCTGTCAGGACGGTAACGAATATTCGATAAGTATTAGCCCAGACGCGCGGGGCTCCGTTTGCAATCGAAACGCGTTAAGCTGATTCCGTGCCGGTCTGGGAGATTGGCATGACGGACGAACGATTGACGCTTCAAACTATCAGGAACCGTAGTGCATCCCCAAACGATTGCTCGATGTGCTTCACGGACAACAAGCGATACCAAGGAGGGATTCTGAATGTCGATCGTACAATTTACGCGCTTTAAAAGCGACAAGGCCGAAGAAATGGTCAAGACTGCTAAGCAGGCGAAGACAATCTTCGAAAAACATGGCGCCGAATTTCTTAGGCTGTCACGATTCCACACAGGCATGTGGGCGGGAGAGTGGCTAGTTGCCACGCGCTACTCCAGTTGGGAAGTGTATGGCAAGGTGCAGGAGGGATTGTCGAAGGACCCGGCATTTGCGAAGCTGATGGCACACACAAGTACCATTGCCGAATTGACGGGCCGCAACATCGCCGTCGGCGTCGATCTCTAATCGCCGTGACCACCTCCCGTAATGCTTGAGCGGATTGCGGGAGGTGGCGCGGTCTCGTGGAAATATCAGCATAGCGATGACAAACTTCGCGACACGTTCATCATTAGGCGCCACTTCTACAGTCATGGCGGCTCGTTTTCGCCGTGTCTGTTCTTCCCCTCAAAGGAGACTTTCCCCGACGCGGTCGGCATGTCCGAAAAGTGCCAAAAGCGGATGTCCAGTTCCCACCGAGTGGCTATTCAACGCATCCCAGCGACAGCGCCTTCGCCCATTCGGGGCGTCCATTTGCGAGTGCCCGCGCCGACGCGGACGCCCAGTCGTAATCTAAGGCAAGAAGTTCAACTTGCCAGCTCGTGCCTCTCTTTGTGAGGATGGCATACCGGGCGTGTGGCGAACGGTATTCGAGGCTCGTAGCAAAAGTAATGTCTGCAAAAACTGGGCATCCAACACTACCGGGGTTCAGGATTACGCATTCCCTTGGACCATGAATGACGCTTTGCCTGTGGCTGTGACCGCATAACACAACACGTGCATTGGTCGCGTTTTCCAAACGTTCGTTTAGAATATCGCGACGTGCTGGAACGAAACGCCCGTCATCGAGTGACTCTTCCAGCAAGCAGGTGCTATCGTCATCGGGCGTGCCATGGCAGGCCAGAATTCCATCTTCTCCCAAGTTGATACGCGAAGGTAAGTTGTGCAGCGTTTGTCGCTGCTCCGAAGTCAACGCGTTCCGAGCAAATCGTCCTGCGGACGAAAGTTTATCCTCTGGAAATTCTTCGATCCACCTATCGTGGTTTCCACGTACAGTCGGCAGTCGGAGCGATTGGAGAGCTTCAAAAGTCTCTTTGGGCCACAATGGGCTGGTGACGCAATCACCAAGATTAACGGTGGAATCGACTTGACGTTTCTTAATGTCTGCGACGACAGCTTCCAAAGCAGGAAGATTTCCGTGGACGTCTGATATGACTGCCAATCGCATCGCGGTTCTCCTTCAATAGCGGCGGTCTCGTCTCGTACCTAACTCATCTGCCTCCACCGTTCTAATTCCTCCACATCACTTTAGCGAAGTTTGTTTGGGGGTCAGACTCGGAAGTGTCGGCGGGTCAAGTCTGCTTTGCCCAACGAACGGGCATCATCGGCCCGACCCGTGAATTGCGAAAAGTGCCCAGAAGCGGTCATTCCGGTTTCGAGTCTGAAGCGGTGTCGCCGCGCGGCAGGGTAATGATGAACTCGGTGAATACGCCGCGCTCGGTCTCGACATTGATTGATCCGCCGTGTTGTTTCACGATGATGTCATGGCTCATCGACAGGCCAAGGCCGGTCCCTTCGCCGGCCGGTTTGGTGGTGAAGAACGGATTGAATATCTTTTCCCTTACCTCGGGCGGGATGCCTGCGCCGTTGTCGCGGATGCGGATTTCTACCCGGTCGCCGAGGCTTCTTGTCGTCGCACTCAGCGCAGGTTCGAAGGTCTCGTCGTCTGCTTCGGACTTGCGCTTGGTAGCAGCGTAGAAGCCGTTGGAGATCAGGTTGAGGAGTGCCCGGGTAATTTCCTGCGGATACACTTCTGCCGCACCCGCGTCCGGGTCCAGGTCGCGCTTGAACGTGATGCTGAAACCGGACTTTTCCGCCCGCGCGCCGTGATAGGCGAGATTGAGGCATTCCTCCACCAAGGCATTGATGTCAGCGGATCGGTGCTCGCCGGATCCTTCACGCGAATGCAGCAGCATATTCTTGACAATGGAATCGGCGCGCTTGCCGTGCTGGACCACCTTTCCGAGATTGTCCTTCAAGAGCCCCGTCAACTCGTCGACTTCGTTGCGGATTTTTTCGCTGATCGCGGCGGGCTTCAGCACATCGTTCAATTCGTCGGTCAATTCAGCCGAAAGCGCTGCGAAATTGTTGACGAAATTGAGTGGGTTCTTGATCTCGTGCGCGATGCCAGCGGTGAGCTGGCCGAGCGAAGCGAGCTTTTCGGTTTGGACCAGCCGGTCCTGCGCGGTGCGCAAGTCCTCGAGTGACGCGGTCAGATCGTCCGTGCGTTGGCGGAGTTCATTGAGAAGGCGGGCATTTTCAATGGCAATCACGGCCTGGGCGGCGAAATTCTGCATCAGCGCAATCTGTTTATCGGTGAAGGGCCGGACTACCTGGCGGTAGATGCCGATAGTCCCGACTAGCTCGTTCTCCTTGAGCATAGGTACCTGCAAGAGCGTCCGGGCGCCTCCGTCTTCCGCGACGCCGACCATCCCCGGAAAGCCTTCAATGTAAGACTGATCCAACAGGACATCCTCGACTTGGACCGGCTGTTTCGTGATCGCGACACGACCGAGGGGGACCTTCGGGTCGGCAAGGATGGTGTTCTTCTCCAGGAACTCACCATACGCGGGCGGTATGTTCCACTTGGCGACGGCGCGAAACTGATTTTCTTCATACAAGAACAACATGGCAAATTTTGCCTCGCAAAGGCGCACGGCGTTTTCCAGCATGGCCTGGAACACCGGCTCCAGTTCGCCGGGTGACGCGCTGATCACTCTGAGCACATCGGCGGTCGCGGTTTGCTGCTGCAAGGACTCGCGCAGCTCGTTGAGCAGCCGAGCGTTTTCGATGGCGATGACGGCTTGGGCGGCGAACTGCTTCAGAAGCGCGATCTGCTTGTCCGAGAAGCGCTGCGGTTCCTGCCGGAAAATCATGACGCTGCCCACCACGCGCTCGTCCTTCAGCAGGGGCACGGCCAGAAGGCTGCGCGCGCCTCCGAGATCGACCAGGGCGCGCCGGTTCGGTTCTCCGGAACGGTAAGCCTCCGAATCCAGCAGGTCCACGAACTCGACGTAAGGTTCACCTTCCAGCAGACGTGCAGGCGCCGTTCCCGGTCCGTATTCCAGGGTTCTGTTCCGCCGGAATTCGTCATAGGCCGGAGGAAGTCCGTAGGTCGCGCCGGTGTGAAATGACTTCCCGTCGAACGTGTTTAGGACGCCGAAATTTGCACCGCAGAGATTCATCGCCTTGCTCAGCATTGCTTCGAATACCGGCGCCAGGTCGCCGGGAGAGCTGCTAATGACGCTGAGGATTTCGGCGGTCGCGGTCTGCTGCTGCAAGGATTCGCTGAGGTCGTTGGTGCGCGCCTGCACTTCGTTGAACAGTCGTGCGTTCTCAATCGCGATGACCGCTTGGTCTGCAAATGTCGAGACAAGCTCGATCTGCTTTTCGGTGAACGGCCTAACGCTCGTGCGAGCGAGATTGAGTAGCACGACAGGCTGGCCGTTGCGCAGAAGCGGGACTGCCAGAAACGTCCGGTAGCCCGACTTCTTCTGTTGCTCCTGATAGGTGTATTCCGAGTCTGCCTCGACATCCGCCACCTGCACGGCCTTCCCGTCCAAGAGCGCCCGACCGGAAATGCTGCCTCGCCCTGCAAAAGTTCGAAAGGCCCGGCTATATTCCACCCAATCCGGCGGAAAATTGTAATTGGTCGCTTGATAAAAGCCGGCTTCATCTTGCCTCGCGATAGAGGCCATATCTGCATCGCAAAGTCGCGCCGCCGTCTCGGTTAGCATCTGGAGCACGGCTTGAAGGTCAAAGGTGGAGCGGCTGATGACCTTGAGCACGTCGCCGGTGGCAATTTGCCGATCTAGCGCCTTGCTCAATTCGCGCGTGAGCTGAGCATTCTTTCGTCTGAGGTCGGCGATGGCTCTTACGTTTTTGGACGGTGGAGCGCGTTTCGACGACGGCTTGCGGCCAGCCGAAGCCTTATGGATCGTCGGCTTTCGCTTTGCCATTTCCGGACTCCGCCTAGTAGCCGTGATCAACTATACTCTCAGCGATGGCCTAAATGCCATCTTCGTCTGGGGACAAGGCGACGGCCAACGCTGACATGTCCGCTTCGGTCACGCCGTCAGTTGGAAGCACGATTTGCCAACATGGTCGGCACGGACGCGTGCGTCGGCGCGCATCATCGCAGCCGCTCGCTTGATAACTGCACGACGAGCACGTCCGCAAATCATCAGTGCAGAACGAATGTGGCGTCCGTGTTTGATCGATTTGGTGGGTGCTACATGGTGGGAGCTTTAGCGTTTTAACTGTTTCTCAAAATCGGCCCCATACCCAGCCCCGGCGCCCCTAGATCAACGCCCGGTCTCGAGCCTGGCATCGCTCCCTCGCCTCCCAGGCTTGCGCCAGGACGTTGCGCACGTTGCTCCGGTACCAACTGCCACCGCGCGCTGTCGCAGCACCGCGCGAGTTGAGCGTGTCATCGAAGGGGTGTTATTCTTCCGGTGGTTGCGGCGGCGATTTACGGCGCTTCGGCCTATCAGTTTTCGCAGGCACCGGAGGATGCACGACAGTAACCGGACCGCCGCTCATCGCGCGGTAGAAGTCTCGCGACTCCTCCCACGTGTATGGCGGCTCGTGGTACCACGCACCGTTCTTTGCCTGCTTCCTAACCATCAGCGAGATCCCTTTTGTCGACAGCAACCAGCTTGCTGTCCTGCCATCGGTAAGTCACGGGGTTACGGTCGAAAATGGTCCCTCACCCGCCCGGCGCACCGCGAATCCTGCCTGCCTGCGCCTCCCAGGTGCGAACGCCACAGCTTCACTAGTTGCACGTTAGCCCTAAGGTCTAGTTGCATGGGCCTGACTCCTTCAGCACAACGAGTACGGCACGACATGCCCTCAACAAAATTGATTGAGGGGGACCGGCCACGACAGTGACAAGAAAGAACCGAAACAGCGGAGGACACAGATGAGCAGGCTCTCTTGGCGCTGGTGGTCACGAAACAAGAACAAGTCCTTAGACGACGCGGGGCTCTCTTCTGAACGATTCGAGGGCGGGGATCGACGTCATCTGCTCCAGGCCCTTTCCGCGTTGGTCGGCGGCGGCGCCTTGGCTGTGATGTCAGAACCCGCCAAAGCGAGAGACGCGAGCGATCTGCCGGCCCCCAAACGGGCACTGACCGGCCGCGATGAAACCGGCAAGTCGGTGTTCAAGTCCTTTGACGTAACTCCTAAGGTGGTGGAGATCGACTCCAATCCGGGACTGACATTCTATGAACTCTACATGACTGAGGGTGTGCCACGACTCACCGGCTTCGAACCTGACCCGATGCTCGAGGGAACGAAAGCCTTTCCCGGCCCCGGGGGCACGATGTTTCGCCTTATCTCGTATCCGCCCAAACGACCTGAAGGCTGGAAGCCGCCGCCCGGCGTCACTTTCGAGAATGCGCTGAAGGAAATGTCGGAGAAGGTCCCTGGCATGGGTGATCATTTCGAACGCGGCGCGCCAGGTATGCACACATCGGATAGCATCGATTATGGGGTCGTGGTTCGTGGCGAGATGACGCTGGAATTGGACGACGGACAGAAGGTCCATTTGCGCCAAGGCGATTGCATCGTGCAAAACGGAACCCGACATCGTTGGCGCAACCTGTTGCCGGAGCCCTGTCTCATGGCCTTCATCTCGTTCGGCGGAAAGCGTGGCTAAGACTTGGGTGCGTTCAAGGAGGGCCAGGTGTAAAGGCCCGAGCGTCTAGCCTCGCTGAGATAAATTGTCTGCTGCGATGTCCGTTTCGCCGCGAGGATCGGACGTCACGCGATCGCTGCGGTACAACCGCAAAAGGGTCATTCGTTTTGGTCACTCGCCGATCACTTCCGGTCCGTCCCACAAAACGGACATTTCCGGAGTCTGTCGGCATGTCTTAAGGGTGCCAAACTCGGAAGTCGCCGCACGTCGTTCGCCAGGCTCGTGGCGTCAGCGTCGAGCGAGACCATTGCTTTCTACAGGATGACCGAACGGAGGGCATAGGTACTTTCCGGACTGGTGGCGGCGTCCAAGTCCCATCAAACACTTGAGGTCTGAGCCGGGATAGCCGGAGCTTCATACTGAAGGGACCGCTTTCGGGAGAGCAGCCAATTCGCTTCCTCTTCAGGCCCCGCGTTCAATGGCTGTGTGACATAGCGGTGCATGATATGATTCCAGAGCACAAGCAGACAAGGGGCGACGACTCGCTTGTGGAGAACGATTCGGGTATTTCAAATATGCCGTTTAAGCACCGTTTCGGTCCGGCGTCCGTAATTCTGCTCGTTGGTTTCATCGTTGGGGTGGGGTTGCGCTTGTCTATTGATGATGCCGCCGAGCGAGAGCTGGCGAACTTCGTCCGCAGCGGGTTACATGGGTCTGGCATCGCATTTGCCGCATGGATTGTTCAGCGATCCTTTGCGGCGAAGGCTCATTCCTCGGTAGGCGCAGCGCTAAGGCGCATGACTCTGCTGGCCGAAGTGCTAGTCAGATCGCTCGTAATGACCGTCGTCATAGTGATTGTCGGCCTCTCATTACAAATCGCACTTTACGCTGAGTCACTCCAACTACACTGGCTCACCGTGCATTGGTTCAAGACCACTTTGCCATGGATCGTTGCCATCGGGCTGACCATATCGCTGATGGTGGGAATTGTTACTGAGACGGTGCGGCTGATTGGCGGCCCATTGCTCGCAAGTATCGTGCTCGGAACCTATCATCGGCCCGTCCGCGAGCAGTTGATTGTGATGTTTCTCGATCTCGCCGACTCGACGCCTCTCGCCGAAACATTGGGCGAGCTGCGCGTTCACGACCTCATTACCCGCTTCTTCTTCGACATCGACGAGCCTATCAATGACCACGGTGGATCAGTTCTTTCCTATGTCGGCGACGAGGTAATCGTAACTTGGCCAGTTACAGATGACCCCGCCCGAAATGCGCGATGCCTGGTATGCTTCTTTGCGATTGAGAATAAGATTTCTAGCCTTTCCACTGAGTATCAAGAAGAGTTCGAAACTATCCCACGCTTCCGTGCCGGACTGCATTGCGGGCCCGTGATCGTGAGCGAGTGTGGTGGTTTCAAACGACAGCTTGCCTATTTCGGCGATACTATGAATGTTTCGGCCAGGCTCTGCGAGTACTGCAAGGCCTGCGGCTGTAACCTGATCGTCTCAGGCGACGTACTGAGCCGGGTGACGATCCCGCAAAACTTACAGGTGAGTGTCGGCCAGAGCATCGCACTTCGCGGCCGGAACAGCCTCCTCGAAGTACATGAAGCCCACCAAATTGCCGATAATTAGATTTGGAACGGCTGTACCGCAATGGCCAAAACCCTATCGGTTGCGGTAAGCGCAAGCGGAACGTAAGTCCGAGACGGGGGTCAAAACCGGAAGAACTCGAATTGAGCAAATGTATTCCGCTGGACATTCGGCAGTGCTACCAAATGCCCCGAACCCACCCGGCTTCACATAGTTAGCTTCTTCGCTTTATTTCGAATCTGCTCGGACACAACTTCGTTGATGATTGCCAAAGTAATGTCACGCTGCGACGCGTCCGACTTCAACGCGAAAAAGATCGCCTCCGAACGCCGGCCCTCCATTCCACAAAGAAGGCTGAATATGGCAAACACTTCGGAGTGAATGTTGCTCCAAGCCAATGTAACGTGCCCGACGAGCGCAGCGTGTTCGTCGTATTGCTTTTCAAGGTCGGTATCAGGCATCGAGTCCCCTCCCGCAACCGCATGCCAACGCCCTCAGACTTTTTTCGTCGACAACGGCGGTGGTATTGGGTGACACAGAGAATGCTGTCAAGGCTGCTTCAGAAGTCCTCGCTGAATCATATTTGCACGATCCTCATTTAATCTGCCGTACAGTTCTTGCAGCCGCGCATTAACGCGATCCGGCGCAACCTGCCCCAACAATTCTATCTCGTGGTTGACGGTATAATCTAAGTATCGCAGTCGTACTCTTGTGATCAACAAAAACATGAGTCCGTAGACAAAGGTCAAAGCAATGTAGGCAGCAATCAATTTGCTCCATAAGCCAAGTCTCGCGACCTGCCAAAGATCCAATACGAGAAGTGCGTAACAAAAAAGATAGACGAGAAAGGTTGGAATAAGGAACAGAAGGAAAATGACGGCGGTGTATTTGTTCAGCTTTGACGTGAGTGGTGATGGAAGAATGTGAGGAAGGTTAAACGGCGTGTATGCGCCGAAGTGCTCGTGAGGGTAATATCTGATAAGGTTCAATGGCCTCAGTTCGGCAGGTAGCACGGCTCGCACGAAGAATTTTATCGCTGAATCCATCAAGTAAACATTCGACTGTAGCATTAACGTATAAGCGCTAAGTAAGTTGCTGAGGAGCATCAAACCCTCTGGGATACCTTTGCCGTATTTCAGGGAGAACCCAGAAATATTCAGGTCAATGCCGATATCAATGAAGTTGCCAAACAAAAAGAGAAAAATTAGAAACGAAATAATCAGTTGCTTTTTTATAAGCGACAACGTTTCGTCGCGCGTTTTTACTATTCCGTCGATAAAGGCGGCATCGATCTTTCCCTTGCCTTCGCCAGATACATACTGTTCCAGATCGCTGGCCATTAGTTCGCCCGGCGACAGCCACAGCGGCGGGACGATTCTCTGCCAGTCACGTCGTTTCCGCCACTGAAACGCGAGCATTTCAAACGGGTACGACAACCAGAACCAAACACGCTTTTGGATGGCTGCGAAAATGACCATGCTCAAGTCAATGTTGATTTGGCGTAGACGGACAGGTAGGTTCGGTTAGATAAAGTGGCCGGCATTCGCTCAACCTGTGCCATGTCGTTGTGAAGAATGGCCTGCTCGCTGCGATTATGCCATTTGATGGTGACGCCCGCCCAATTTGTTTCAGTGACGCTGCCCTGATCGTTTTTATCAGCATTCCAGCAAACGCGGTCGCCAACCTCTAGTTGTCTGGATTGATCGCCGGTCATTAGATTCGCCGATTCCTGTATCGCAGAGCGAGGACGGCAATGTTGTTGTCAGCGGCGCCAATCTATGGGCGCAAAGCGCAGCCCTCGCCGATCCATTTCTTCGCGGAGCCGGTCGGCATATTGCTTGACCGAGTCGCCGATCAAACGATACCGCCCGCCAGCCCGTATGTCAGCAACAACTTGCTGCCGAATGCTTTCATAAAAAACGACGAGATTCTCGTCTTTTGTATTATCAAAATTCATCAAGCTCGCCCGGTTTCAACCCCGACGTATCTTTAGGAATTCATTTGCTTTCGTCCACGTTAGGCGGGTGGTTATCAACAGTATCTGCGATGGTGGTATGACTTATTGATCCTCCCGCAGCTGCAGGGCACCGCACTTCCCGCTCTTGGCTGGGATGAATCCATTCCTCACTTCGAAGCTGGCGGTGCAAGCGGTCGCTTTTTGGTGAAAGCGCTTGTTCAATCAGTCGCTCAACGGCTTTAGCTGCATCTTGCCAGATTTCGGCGCACTGTTCGTATCTTGTCATTCATTGATGTTGAGAACTTCCAAGTTGCGGCTTCAACGACCTGAGCAACGGGATATTCGACGCCGCGAAAAAGAACGCGCAGACGGCCTTAGCCTGTCATCTTGCTACGAGACGATGAGCCTACAGGTTGACTTGATTGGCGGCGACCGCTTCCTCATTCCATTCAAGGCCAACGCCCGGCACATCGGGGATGTGAAGCAATCCGTCACGGACTTCATAGGGCCTCTGTAGGACAGGATCAGCCCAATCCTGCCATTCCAACCAATGCGCGGTTTCCGTGACGCGCATTACGTGAGCGGCCACCTCTGGATAAAGATGCGTGGACATCGGTATGCCCGCGGCTCCCGCTATGGCCGCTGCCCTTAACCAACCAGTCACACCGCCAATGCGCATGAAATCCGGCATGACAAGGTCGCACGCCTTTCTTTGTAGCGCGGTGTGTAGGTCGCGGGGGCCATAGAAATTCTCACCAATCTGGATCGGGGTCTTTAGCTCGGCGGTCAACTGCGCGTAACCGTCAAGATTGTCATAAACGATCGGCTCCTCGATCCACGCGAGGCCCTCGTCATCAATCATGTGACACCGTTGCAGAGCCTCTCCAAGATGTAAGCCTTGGTTGAAATCGGCCATTAGCTCCATGTCATCGCCGACGGCAGCCCTAATGGCATGAACAGCGGCCAGATCGTCGCTGGCGCGATCTCGGCCAAGCCGCAGCTTCAGCGCAGTGAAACCTCCTTCATCGCGTAATGCGATCGCGTCCGCCGCCACTACCTCTGGCGCCTGAAGCCACAACCCATTGCTGTTGTACGCCTTCACCGGCTCAACCGAACCGCCCAGCAAAACGCAAAGCGGCACACCGCTCACCTTTGCCAAGGCGTCCCAGGCCGCCATATCCAGTCCGGACACCGCGATCATGGAAAGCCCCTGATAGCCTACAAAATGCAACGACTTGCGTGCGAGATCGTAAAGTTCGACCGGTGCGACACGTCGGCCCTTGAGCATGACGCCAAAATCCTGCAGGGCCGGAATCAGATATCGCATCGTCTTGATGGTGTAGGGCTCAAGATAACTCCGCCCGACGATTCCTTCTTCAGTGTTGAGGTCGATCAAGATCAGCGGCCAGTCGGTGAGCGATCCGCGCGACAACCGGACGCCTCAGCTTGAGTACGACTGCTCTCGCCCTGATGGATTTGAATGTGAGCGGGGTGAGCTGCATTGCAAACGTCTCCCGATTTGGGCGGGCGGAGCGGAACGGCGGGGCCTGTCCATGGTACCCGGCGGGTCGATTTTAGCAAACCGAGAAGGCTTGCCCAACGCGGCTATGGCATGCGGCCGATCGTGGCCGCGTTAGCCATAACAGCGAGGCGAGCTATGAAACGTGACCTTTACACCGAGGTATCGGCGCGCATTGTTGCAGAATTGGAAGCCGGCACCGCCCCTTGGGTGAAACCGGTCTGCGGCGCGAACACGCCGCGCAATGCTGAGCATCGGCCTTACTCAGGTGCAACGTGGTTCTGTTGTGGATGGCGCAGGCGGCCGGGTATCGCACACCGTGCTTTCGATCCGCAGACCGGCGTCGGCATCGAAATTCCAAGTGGTGTCAATTTACAGTTGGAGAAAACTTGAAGAAGCGAAAACGATATGCAGTTGTTTTTCGCTTAAACCATTGAAACTGCTGGCGCTCCCTAGGAGAATCGAACTCCTGTTTTCGCCGTGAGAGTGCCAAGTTCGTACTACATGAGACCACATGATGCCACCCTGGAGGCTTGATTTACAAGGGGTTTCTCGCATGTAATCTCACTGACTGTCAGGCCGTTTCGTGGGGCACAAATCAACGAAACGGGCAACGAAAATGTCAGGAGTGATTCATGGCAAAGCATCGGAGTCCTCTCACAAGCCGAACAAGCAGAGGTGCTCTGCCGCCATCGGATGCTCCGGTGTGGGAGGTTATCAGCCCCGGTGTACGCCTAGGTTACCGCCGGGGACGCGGCACCAATGGCCGCGGGGGAACGTGGCTCGCGGCCTGCCGCGCCCCGAGTGGAATGCGCGTTCAATCGAAGCTGGGGCGCGCTGACGACATCGCGCCGACACACGGAATGTCACACGAGCAGGCAAAGGATACAGCTCGACTCTGGGCCAAGAGCATCCGCGCCGGTGGGTCAACCACTCCCGGTCTGACGGTGAATGCGGCGCTCGACAAATATATGGAAGACCAGGAATTCAACACCGGTAAACCACTCAAGGATGCCCACTCGAGAATCAACCTCCACATTCGGCCGACATTGGGAAAGTTCTTGGTTTCCGAGCTGACACTTGAGCTTGTCAAGACATGGCGGAACGGCCTGGTTACGAAGCCCAAGCATCGCCGGTGCGGGCGATTTTCGAAGAAGGCGACGATCGCCGTTGATCTCAATGACAAAAGGACCCGCGATCGCCGCAAGGATACAGCGAACCGGATTCTTGGCACGTTGAAAGCTGCCCTGAATTTCGCCTGCGAAGAGGACTTTTCGATCATAAAGGTTTGGACGGCGGTCAAGCCATTCGAAAACGTGGGCCAGCCGCGCGTTAACTACCTTGAGATTCCAGATCAGAGGAGGCTCTTAACTGCCGCGACAGGGGCTATCCATGACCTGATCGAGGCCGCCCTGCTGACTGGCTGTCGGTTCGGAGAACTATCAAGGCTCCGTGTAGATGACTTCGACTTGACGAATGGCTCGCTTTTCGTCTGGGAGACTAAATCGAAAAAAACGCGGCACATCTGGTTGAGCGAAGCGGGTATCGAGCTGTTCAAAAGAGTGGCGGCCGATCGAGACGGCACTGAGCCACTGCTCCGGCAGGAAAGCGGCACGGCGTGGAAACCAAGTACCTATCAGAGACCGTTCAAGGCTGCGCTCGTGGAGGCTAAGGTAAAGGTGATAGCGTTTCACGAGCTCAGGCATTCGTACGCAACAGCACTGCTGAGAAACGGCGCGCCGCCTGTCGTGGTCGCAGAGGCGTTGGGTCATTCGGATCTACGCATGGTCACAAAGCACTACGGTCACATTCCGGTGTCATTCGCCTCTGAAACGATCCGGCGCGCGGCTCCTGATTTGCGGGCCGCTGCCTGACGCAGCTCTCCTCTCGTCGCCGTTCAAGCACGCTAATTTTGCAGGTGCGGAAAATGGGCAAACTTCGGATAAGCCAGCGCAACATCGAGTTGGTTTGGCTCACCGGCCGTCTGATTCCGGATTTCAAGACGACAGCCGATCTCCGAAAGAACAATGGCACGGCCGTCCGTGAGGTCCGCCGCGAGTTCGTGGTTCTATTCTGACACCTTGAACCGTTTAGCGAGCAAGCGTTGCGATCGACGGCAGTAAGTTCAAAAGAAGCGCAGGTCACTTAAAAACCTAAGAGCGCAAGGCCAACCCAACTGACAACGACTATCGAGCAGGCGATTGCCACCAATGAGAAAACCGTTCTGACGATTTTAACCTGCCGCATTTGAAGCCCGCAATGTTATTACTTTCGGATTTTCTCCCCACGTTTTTTGCACGTAAAGATGTAAACAGAAGCCGAAAAAATAACCGGCGGGCTGTGGCTACGCCGCAACATTGATAGGTGCTGGAGGGCCCCATATTGCCGGAGACCAAAGGTGTCACGGTAGCGATTTTATTGGAGAATTTGAGTGATAGACTGACAATATCGAGCCGCAACCAAGGTTCGATCCTGTATGGAACAGCGCTGCGTTGTCTAAATGGGAAGTTATGTGAGAGCCAAGTTCAAAGCCAGTCTTGTCGCGATCGCGTTCATCAGCTGCTCCGTCGGCGTGCTAACGTGGTTTGGCGTCCAGTGGTGGCCTCAGCACAGCCCGCAAGATTTTGAACAATGCACTGAGCAAGCAGAGAGCACCTCGTCGTCCCAAGATGAGCGCATGACGTTGCTGGCTCAGTGCGGCAAGCAGTTCGTGGGCCGACGTAAAACGGGGGGCGGATACACGTATTATGATTTTCTACAAAATCGCAACTTTGATATCGCCGGTCCGAACCCAACGATGAACGAACTAAGATATTTCGACGAACAGTACACGTCATATCTGGACGCCCAAAGGCGAGAAGCAGTTGCAGCAGCCCTTGCAGAAAAGCAAAACCGAATGGCGCAACCAGGTTTTCAGGACAATCGTGTCGCGAGCTCGACATCTCCGCCCGGACCACCCGTGGTGATCGCACCGACTAATGTTCCTATCCCGAGGGCACGCAGCTCAGTGGTTCAATCAAGTGGCTTGTGCGCAGATGCGTCGCTATCGTGCAACTGGGCTAAATTTTCTGCCGGGATTAAGAACTTTTTCGAATCTAACGCAGGGTTAAATCGTCCTTGAGCAAAGGTTCCAGAGCGGCTTATCGTGCTGGCCCTCGCATTTCTATCCGCGCGTTAAAAGAGGCCGCCAACTGAGATGATCTCGCTCCTTAGGCTATGGAACCGATCGATCTGGTTCCCCGGTCCACTCTCTGAGTCAATCGCGTCGAAATCTGCCCGCTTTCTCAGGGTCGCCTATTCTGCGAAAAAGGTCGCCCCGGGTCACCAGAGCGGAGGCGTTTGACCGGTCCAGAGTGATTGCCCGATCAAGATCAGACAACACTCGGTCAAGATCGTTGTTCAGGAAGTATGCCTTACCTTAATATCCGAACGTACGGCTAGTCGCGCTGCCCCAAGTCGCGCTTTGCAGCCTCGATGGCTTCCCCCGAACATCTGTCTGTCTCCGCGATTCTAAGCAATAAACGCGCGCAAACACACCTCCGAGCAAAGCCAGCTCGCCGAAAGACATGGAAATCACAGTTAAGACTTTGCGCCGCGACCGCCCTTCAGCGCTTCAAGATGGTTCTTGCCGTCAGTTGGGCATTCGGCTTCTGCTAGCTCCAAACGTTATTTACGACCCACCGCGACGCCCTGCACAATCATCCTTACAATGATCGTAACCGGTATGAGACGCCCACCTCGCGGTCGCGAGGTTGATCTGCGATACAGCCTGGCATGAGCTGATTGTTGGGAGAGAGTCGATGGCAGATGCCATGCTTGATGCCAGGCAGGAAGGCGATTCTTATCGTCGTATCGAGGTGATCACCGGGCAGCGCCGGCGGCGACGGTGGACAGCGCAGGAAAAGGCCCGGATCGTAGCGGAGAGCATCGAGGAGGGCGCTAACATTGCCGAGCAGCGGCTTGCGGCCCGCCGCATCAAGACCGCACCGCTCATGGAGGCGCTGAAGGGCGCGACTGACCTCGATGCTCGGCCAGCTATTCTCCCAGTCGCCCTTGGCCGGGGCCATCAACTATGCGCGCAATCATTGGGACGGGCTGACGCTGTTCCTCAGCGACGGCCGCGTCGAAGTTGATACGAATACGGTCGAGCGTTCGATGCGCCCGATCGCAATGGGGCGCCGCAACTCATTGTTCAGCGGCAGCGAGGGCGGCGCCGAGAGCTGGGCCATCCTGGCATCGCTGATCAACACGGCAAAGCTCCACGAACTCGATCCGCAGGCCTATTTGGCCGACGTGCTGGAGCGCATCGTCTCCGGGCGAACCAAAAACCAACAACTGCACGAACTCCTGGCCTGGAGCTGGAAGGCTGCCCAGGCGCGCATCGCGCAGGCGGCCGCATGAGCCGGCGTCGCCATCCGGCTGCGTCGGCGACGACGGCCGCCGCCATGTCGCTCGCAGAGCTCGATCGATGGCTGCGGGACCGCGCCGCGCGGCGTCCCGTCGCTACCAGCATGCCGACTCTCGACGGCTACGTTGCCGCGATCGTGGCCGGGCCGGTGTCGATCAGCCCGCCCGATTGGATCTGTCCGCTGCTCGCCGTGGATGCCGACGCCTTCAACCACGGCGGCACCGCGGAGTTCGCGGCGATCTCCGCCGTCGTGCAGCACCACAACGGCATCAGCAACACCCTTTCCAACAACCCGAAGCGGTTCGAGCCGATCCATCAGCGCAAGCCGAACGGCGACGTCGATGCACGTCCCTGGTGCCTGGGATTCCACGCCGCCATGCAGCCGCGATTATCGGCTTGGGCGCCACTGCTCGACACCCGCAACATCAACCACGGCCTACTGCTGCCCATCCTGCTGCACCGTGTGGACGACCAGGGGCATCCGCTGCTCGGACCGACAAGAAAGGGCCCCAAGACCAAAGAATTTCTGCGCGACGCCCACACTGATATCCCAGCGGTCGTCGAGGCCATGCGCCAATACTGGATGCCGATCCGCTACGCACGCGCTGGCTGACTACTGCCCATGCGGTTGCTCATACCGGTTACCAATGATCTCAGCTTCATCGATCGAGAGCCGCTTGAGGGACATCCGTGAATACACGATTCGACGAGCGCGCTAAGACCCGTTGAAAAATTGTGCGCTGTTTTGGTGACGTGTGCGATCATCCACGCCGCGATCCCGCCGGCACGATAGCAGCACCAGTGGCCTCCAATGACACCGCAAGGCCCGCGACTGCACTAATTAGTGCTCCGGTGATTAGCAGCATCTCCAGGTCTCCTAACCAGCACCGCATTCGGAACATCGGACTTCTTCATTGGGTGATACTAAAATTGGTTTTATCAAAGGCTATTATTCGCTCCGTAATCTTATGGAGAGCGGCGGAGAAATGTCCGTTACAAAACTGGTACATCATGTGCATAGCATTTAGCGTTAGTCCGCGTGGGGAAGTATCGAATGGATGTCCTTGCGCATTGACGTGCCATGGCTGCTTTCTGCCGCCAGCGCGTGGCATTTGAAAATGAGAATGATGCATTCTGGATTAGAGAAGCAGAAGCACAATCTTTGTTATTGTTCATGGCATTTTGTCGACGTCTAGGCGAGTTTCATGGCCAGAGCCTGCAAGGGTCCACGGAAGGCATGTTCGTATCGCGTCGAAGAGGGAACCGCAGATGCGCCAAAGCTCGCGTTCGCCGCTTGATTGGGGCGTCTTTGTATGCGAGGGCGCCGGTGATGCATCCAGATGCGATCGCTACGGGCTTTGGGACTGAGGCGGTGTTGCGGTTATGGCGCATTGCAATTTTTCGTACAGGTTTTCCTTCGGGTTTGGATTGATGGCGAGGTGTTTTCATGGAAGGTTTCAGCGCGACTCAGCTAGAGGCATAGCCATATCGGCGCGCAACCTCGCGCAAATACGAGCCGACTTTTGATCGGTTTGGGCCTGTACGGCATCGTTGTCGCCGCCGCGATTTTGACGTTGGTGTGATTATTTTGACGTTGGTGTGATTGTTGTGACGCGTTTAAGGCTATTTGTATTATGAGTACGAACGCAGCAGGCGTTACCGAGAAAGTTCAGCTCCAAGCTGGATCAAGCGCTTCGCGTGGTCTACCGGTGGTTTCCTCTGAGGGGGCGCGACTGGAGCTGGCGGTTCCCGCAGTCGATCCCTGCATGACCGCCGCTTCAAAAAGGACCGCGCCTGCTGCTTTTGCCGGCGCCTTTCTCGGTTGCTTGGCAACGCTTCATCTCAGTGCTTTCGGGGTTGTCCCAGAGATTGCGTCTGCGTTGGTGACGACGCTGCTAGGAGGACAGCTCCTGGTCGCGCGGTCAACAATCCTGTTGACGCGCGAATTCGTCCCGGCCGTCTATGGCGGCGCCTTTGGGGGCATGACGTCGGTCCTTTGGCTGAGCGGCATTGGATCAGATCATCCGATTGTGTTGGCCGGGGCGTTGTTCATCTCACTATCGATCGTTTGCGGCCTCGCGTTTAGCGCTGTTGCAGTCTTCGACGCCTACTCTGGTCGCCGGTTTACCAATGGCTACGGCGGAAGATCAGGGGCGATAGCGACGGTCGCTTGCGTGTTCTTCGTTCAGTTGGCCGTTTTATGTGGCGCGGACGACAGACTCTTTCATGCCGCGCGTGCGGATCTGGCCGATGTTAATCTTGGCTCGCTCGCCCCTATTATTGCTGCCTGCCTGACAGGAACGATGGTGAGTTTGCTGGTGCTGCGGCGAGAGCGCGTTGCGGCCGCCGACTTGGCCGACAAGACGTTTGTTGCTTCCGCGATTGCATTGATGGGTTTGATTGTAGTTCATCGGATTAGCCCGACCGACGCGCGGCTGTTGGACGCCTATTATGCGGGATGTTTCTTGGGAATGTCGTCGCGTGAGCGGCTGAAAGGATGGATCGAGACGGTGTTAGGGGCGGTCGTTCTTGCAAACCTGATCATTCAGGTCAGGATATTCTTGCCCGGCATCGGTGGTGGCCTTGGCCTCGCCGCTTTCGTCACGGTGGCAGTATTGGTCACCTTGAAACAATTCACACGCTTCGTCCTCCCTATCAACAGGAGTGAGAACATGGCGACCCAACTGTCTACCGTTCGCGACCGAGGCGGGCATAGCGTGGCGAATCCTCAGTTTGAGAGGCGAAGAAGCACTTGGAGTGAAATATCATGGCGGCCAGCAGCTGCTATCGCAAGTCTCGCGGTGGCCGCCGCGGTGATTGGCGGATTGGTATGGCCGACGCAATTTGTGTCGAAAAAACCAATCTCGGTTGCGACCGCACCAGTGTCGGTCGTTGACGAGGTGACGCCGGATCCCGCCGCGGCGCAGGCTGAAGTGCGGAGCGACGCAAGCGATGCCGCGACGCCGCTCGGCACCGCCGAGGCTAGCCCCGGATCAACGGCGTCCGGTCAAAACGCGTCGAGCGAAAATCCATCGGAGATCAGCGCCGCTAGCCCCGCGGGGCTGAGATTATCCAGTGCGGCTGTCGACGAGCGGGCCGCGGGCTCCGAAGAGCCCAAGACCGCACCACCGGTCACATCAGAAGTTATCGCCGCTCGTGAACCTGCCCTCGGCGAGACTCAAAAGGCCGAGGATGACGTCACTGACGCAGCGCTCTTCCGCGAGTTTCTGCGATGGCGAGCCGCGCGCGTGTCGGGCGTTGCCCCAACTGCCCGGCAAAACGCAGCCAAGAGCCATCATCGTTTGCGGCAACCAGCCGCCATCCCGACGCCCACACTAACAAACTCTCAGTCGCGGTCCACGCACCCGTCTGCCACCGCCAGCGCGCCATCCCTCTAGCCTTGCCTTTCTGACGTCCTAGCCTGCGACAATTCGGTTTCCACTTCCGACGCAATGCGCGCGAGTGCAAGGGTCGCTGGGTCGTCTGAGCCTGCTACCATTGTGGATATAGCGGACATTGACGTCGGGCATTTGCGCGATTACTGCAGAGTGCGAGGCCGCTTAATGGGCATCATGCCCTCACGCGCCGTATGTGATAAGGGTGCCAACCGATGCCGACACGTTCGCAACGGCCGTGCCCGCCGCCTGAGCTACTATGGGAGCCGCTGCATTCAAACCATTCAATCCGACCGATGTACACTGCGCCTGGGCAGCCGATCCGGAAAACAGCACGAGTACAAATGCACCGGCTCCGAGGACCGAGCTTCTTATCTTTATTGTATTGGCCAGTTTCGTCAGGCAAATGCCAGCCTGCTCAACACTCGCCACGCTGATCATCGCGATCCTCGGAGCACTTACTCGGAACTAATGATGGCGGCGCTAGGCAACTTGTCTGCAAGATCAACCGCAGGCTTGCTACTTAACTGATCGACGCCGACGTTAATAATCGGAACGAACGCCCGCCCACAGAATTTAATCCCTGCTTCCGGTTGCTCTTCCCCCCGCGCGATCGGAGATACTCAAGGACGGTCCCGACCGCCGCTCGGGACCGTCGCATTTTATGCGCCCTTCTCGCGGCGGATTCGCTTGAATTTTTCGCGCTCTACTTCACGGCCATGAACTCACGCTTGGTTCAGGAGGTGTGTGTACCGACAACTTAAACACGGGCATAATGGTGATGAAGTCCACCCAAGATGGCGTGTGAGCTGATCCCACCGGATCGCTGAGCCGGGCGAGAAACGGGTGCATCCTTCTCCAAGGCCAAGTGCGTGCGCGTCTCATTATAGTAGCGAGCGTAGGATTTCAGAATCCGGCGCAGATGTGCCTCGCCTAAGACAATGATGTGGTCCAAACACTCACGCCGGATCGATCCGATCAACCGTTCGGCAAAGCCGTTCTGCCAGGGTGAGGCCGGTGCGATAGGCCTGTCCCGAATGCCCATGGCACGCAATCGGCGTGTAACGACGGTGCCGTAGATCCGATCGCGGTCTCGGATCATGTAACCGGGAGCCTCGTCCCAAGGAAAGGCCTCGGTTAACTGACGTCCAACCCACTCCGCTGTCGGGTTGGTTGTGACGTTGATCCACGCGAGGTCACGACGATCGGGCCGCACGATGATGAAGGCATAGAGCAGGTCGAAGCCAATGGTCGGGACAACAAACAAGTCCATGGCGGCAATGTCCGGCGCGTGGTTATGCAAAAAGGTTCGCCATCCCTGGCTCGGCGGCCTGCGTCGCTTCACCATGTATTTGGCGACACTCGACTGCGCGACCTCAAACCCGAGCTTGAGCAGTTCGCCGTGGATGCGCAGCGCGCCCCAAAGTGGGTTCTCGATGCTTATCCGTCGGATCAGCGCGCGCAGCTCCATCTCGACTGGTGGCCGCCCCCCCCCCGGCGACGCGATTTCCAACGCCAGTAGCAGCGAAAGCCGGCTCTGTGCCAACGCATGAGCGTCTCGGGCCGAATGATTGTCAGAACATTCAGGATTGCTGGAAACCAGCGATACAGCTGGGTAAAGAACAAGCGATCATGGGTCGTTAGCCGGACGCGACCGTGCGGCCTACGCCTCAAGACATTCAACTGATGTCGAAGCACCGCGTTCTCAGCTTCAAGCCGCAACTTCGACTTGAACGGTGAGGCCAGGACGGCCAGAACGAAACAGAGCAGCCCAATCATTCCGCCAGCTTAGGCGATTCTATCACGTCATCAACTCGGATGAGGTTTTCGGTACACACAGGCATCTTCGGTTAGACAAGGATGTCCGCAAACGCTATCGCCGATCCACCGAAGTTCTAATTTGGATATTCCCAGAAATCGTCTGGAATAGCGCTTCCCATGGCAGCCCGCATGGCATCACGAAAAGGCTTCGCTGCGGGCATTGGACGAAAAGCTATTGTGCGATCGACAATGAGTCCTTCGTCGTCTTCTTCGATAAGATCGAAACTTTCCAGCTCGTGCCCTTGAATTTTTCCCTTCCATCTCAGTAAGGTTCTTCGGTCGTCCAGCTTCCACTCACCCGTATAAACGCCTTCTCGTAGCGTGGTCGAGGTCGCGAAAATCTTTGCAACTACCGCACGACCTTCTGCGGCCCGTATCAACACAGGACTGTGAAAAACAACATTTGGAGCGAGAAGCTTTTCGTAGTCAGCTACGGTGGCGTGGCCTGACTCACGCAATTTTCGAATCGCATGCATTGTGAATGGCTCCTTGGATGGGTTGAGACCTGTGCCTGCTTCTCGGTGATCTTTGCTGCGTTTCTCCGTCAACTCGTACCTTGTTGGGTGCTCTTGAGGCTCAGAGAAGGCACAAGATAGCAGTTCAAATCAGCGTCGATAAGAGGATGCCCAATGTCCGCTTCGGTCATTCGCGACCAGATCGAGCCAGCAGCAAGTCCGGTCATGTCCGCAATGCCCCGAAAGCGGAAGTGAATTCAGATCAGCAAGAACACGAACTTTGCTCGGTTTCCGATAGGGAGGTCCATTAGCGCTAGAACTTGGAATCGACCAACTTCCGCTTAGGGGCGCTCCGATCAGTTTTCCGATGTTTCTGCTTCTTGCGACGATCGACCGTCAGCGCAGCTTTGACTTCATAGCGCGGATGTTTTTGAATTTCGGCAAGCGTTGCTTCTGGCGTGACCTCACCATATTTTTCACCTTCAGTTCTTGGGGCGTGACCTTGGATGAATTCAAGCTTTATCCAATCCATCCCGCACTCACGACCGATCGTCTTGAACGGTGGCTCCAGGCGTGGTTAGGTTGTACGTGCTCGTCCTTGATCCCCAAGCCGCGCACCCACTCTGCGAGTTGACGCTAACATACATGGGGTTCTTACGCGCCTCTCCTCGCTGCCGTTCGCGCGAATAGAACAAAGGTTGCGCTCCTTTCTTACGTTTGGCGAACTCCGGAAAACCTTCCTCCACAAGATGTGGATGAAGGGGGACGAGACGTTTTTCTGACGTTTTAACATCGCCTGCCTCTGGCGTAATCTCGACGCACCAAATTCCGTTTCTGTTCTGAACGTCTTTGGCGCGAAGCTGGGTCATTTCGTTTACACGAGCTCCGCTGTACGCACACAGCCAAGGCACCCAACGACGCGCAGCCCTATTTTCGGGTGTCATGAGATC
>Ga0193727_1000177_pt1 | contig 22360 bp, 18 predicted proteins | sample H2c2metaG_FD_143051 | JGI IMG/M metagenome (GOLD analysis project Ga0193727, IMG submission 143051) | Soil microbial communities from a riparian zone of the East river system, Colorado, United States - H2c2 | ecosystem: Environmental > Terrestrial > Soil > Riparian zone | place: USA: East River...
TCAATGTACGCGGCAGAAACAGAGATACCTTTGTTCCGCGTCCCGGCGTACTGGCGATACGCACGACGCCGCCGGACGCTTTGGCGAAGCCGTGGGCTTGCGCGAGCCCAAGTCCCGAACCAGATCCCACCTCCTTGGTGGTGAAAAAAGGTTCGAAGGCATGAATAAGAATATCGGGGGACATGCCGATGCCCGAATCGGCGATGTCCAACCTCACAAAATCACCGCTGAGGTCGTGATCAGCGAGCGCGGAACAATTGCGGGCGGTCACTTCTATCCTTCCGCCGTTTGGCATGGCATCGCGCGAATTCAATGCCAGATTCAAGATGACGAGTTCAAGTTCTCCCGGATCGACCTCGACGGACCACAGCCCCTCGGCAAAGGCCGTTTGGATTTGTACATCGCTCCGAAGGCCGCGATTCAGCAACTCGCCCATTTCGCCGATCAAGCGCTCGAGGTCCACCGCCACGGGCTTGAGCGCCTGTCGGCGAGAGAATGCCAGTAGCTGCCGGCACAGGCGGGCGCCGCGGTCGACGGCCTGTTTCATCGAGGTGAAAATCCGCTCGCGGCGCTGAGGATCGGATTGACGCGCAACGACTTGCAAACCGCTCGATATCACTTGCAGCAAATTATTGAAATCGTGCGCGACTCCTCCGGTGAGCTGACCGAGTGCCTCGATCTTCTGCGCCAGGCGCAGCCGCTCTTCCACGGCGCGGCGATGAGTCACGTCGGCGATGACGCCGACTATGCGCATGGCGGCGCCATCGACGTAGAACGTACGGCCGCTGAGATGGACCCAGCGGATTTCACCGCCGGCGCCGCGGCGCAGGCGCGCTTCCACATCGATTGATCCGTCAATCTTCGCCGCTGAGAATGCCTGGCGAACCAGCGATTGGTCTTCGTCCATGATGTGTTCGAAGGTCATCTCCAAGTCCCAGAACGGCTGTATTTCGGTGTAGCCGAACATCTGGTCGTGCCGCAAGGTGCGATGGATCGCCCCGGTGGAGAGGTACAATTCCCAGCTGCCCATGCCGGCGGCGTCGAGCGCGACCTGCAGCAGTTCCGCCGTGTTGAGGGCCCCGGACGTCATGACACGGCCACAGGCGGCCTCGATCGAATCTGGATGGATCTTAACTGCCTGCGTTGCATGGGGACCTGTGCATGACCGTGGTATCTATCCGGCCGGCGCCCCATTCAAATGGTGAAGATTTTCGATAATCCTGGATAGAATCTCGGCATGCTCTTCTTCAACGGCGAGGGCCACCTTGACCAGGCGTAGTGTGGCCTTGTCATACTTGTCGCCGTGCTCCGCAATTTTGCGGTAGGCATCAATGGCAAAACGTTCGGCAATGAGATTTTGCGAAAGCGCGCGGCCGAATACCGACTGTTCCACCGGCTGCTCGGGGGCATCGGCCTGCAGCGCGGCCGCATCTGCGTCCACCGGCCTGTCTACTTCCGATCGGTCGAGGTCGAATCCCATATCGATAACTCCATGGTCGCCACCGCTATATTAGAGCCGAAGGAGCCGGGGACATCACAGCGGAATCTGGCGCATCCAATCGTAGGCATTGACGGACAGACGTAGGGGTTTCCCGGACACTCAGGCGCGTTTTCGCTGCTTGGCGCTGCGAGAAGGCCTTTAGGGACGCGGTTTGGCGCCGCTTTCCATGAGAAGACGAGTGAATAAATACAACCGCGGCGTAATGCTGTCCAGGTCGATCCATTCATGATCGGTGTGGAAATCGCCGCCGACGAAACCCAATCCGTCGAGTGCCGGAGTTCCTTCCGACATGGCGAGCGCTGATTCGGACGCTCCGCCGTTGCCCGATAGCTCGATGGTTTTGCCGATTTCCGCATAGATGGCGCGCGCACGCGCCGCGAGCGCATCGATTTGCGCATTTTCGGTCAGCGGAGGAAAGGCAGGATCGTGGGAAACGCTCACCGTGGTGTCTGGAACTTGGGTGGTGCGCGTTCCGGCCTCCACCTTCGCGAGTACCGCGTCGAACTCCTCCGGCTTGCGGTAGCGAACGTTCAAGGTGGCTTCCGCAAGGTCCGGGATAATGTTTGCCCGCTCGCCCGAGCGCAGTACAGTGAGGTTGACGGTCACACCCGTACCCGAAAGCGGAAACGCGCCTTGCAGCGCGGTGAGTTGGTGCATCAACTCTACGGCGGCATTTCGCCCGTCCTGCGGCGCCATCCCGGCGTGCGCGGCGCGGCCTTTGACTTGTATCCGAATGCTTGCGGAGCCTTTGCGCCAAACGGTGAGCGCATCCGGCGGGTCGCCGGGCTCCATGTTGAATTCCACATCGTGCTCGCGGGCCAGGCGCTTGATCAGTTTTGTCGAACCCGGCGAGCCTCGCTCTTCGCTATCGTCCAGCAAGAAAGTAATGGTGGCGAAGTTTTTGAAGCCCAAGTCATGCAGAATCTTGAGCGCGGTAAACGCACTCACAACGCCGGCTTTTTCATCGCCCACGCCAGGACCATGGGCGCGATCTTTGTCGATGCTGAAAGGCCTGGCGGCCGCGGTGCCGGCGCCAAAAACCGTGTCGACGTGCGCAATGATGAGTATCCTTCCCTTGCCTGTTCCATGGAAAACGGCCACCAAATTGCCGGGGAGCCCGGGGGCCTCGGCCGGTTCCGTCCTGACCGCGGCGCCCAACTGAGTCAACCGGGCGGCGAGCACGGATTCAACTTGGGCGCCGCCTTCGATGTCCCCGGTTCCCGAATCGATATTGACAATCTCTTTGAGCAGGTCCAGAGCCACGCTGCTGTTCGCTTCCACTGCTTGAAAGACCTTTTCATTGCGGGATGCAGCCTGTGCACCGCCAATCAGCGCGAGACACAAGATCGCCGGCGCGGCGCGCGCGGCAAGGATCCTCACAAGGATTCTCCCCAGCATTTTTCTACTCCTTAAGGCAACGCCTTGGGCCGACGTTAGCATGCGGCGAGGTGACCGGCCCGCAATTTTGGCTACAATCGAAAGTAATACTCACTTCAGGAAGCATTTCAATGGCGCTCACCATCAGGTTCTTGTCGAAGACCTATCCCAACGGCGTCTGTGCGCTGAAGAATCTCTCGCTTAACCGCATTGTGAGATTCCACGTTTAAACCTTCGGGCTTCGGCCTCCCTCTAAGCTGAGGAATGATTCAAACTCTGCACAGAGTCTTTGCCATGGATTCCAGCAACGAGCCGACGGATACGATTGCCGCGGCAGCTGCCGGCGATGTGGCCGCGTTTGAACATCTGTATCGGCAATTCTCGCCGCGGGTTTATGGACTGTGCTTGCGCCTCACCGGCCAGCGGGAGGCGGCGGAGGACTGCACCCAGGAGTCCTTCGTTGCGGCGTGGCGCGCGCTGGCGCGCTTTGAGCGCCGCAGCCGGTTCTCGACATGGCTTCACCGAATTGCCGTGCATTGCGTGCTGTCGCGGCGCAAGGGCTTAAGGTTCGAGTACGAGGTCGCAGAGCCCTCATTCGGGTTGCCCGACCGGGCGGACCCGGGCAGCGACGCGCCGCCGCTCGATGTCGAGCGTGCCATCGCGGCATTGCCGGAAGGCGCCCGGCATGTGCTGGTGCTCGTCGGTATCTATGGGTATAGCCACGCAGAGGCGGCCGGCGTGTTGGGGATCGCGGAAGGCACCTGCAAGGCGCAGCTGCACCGTGCCCGCCAACTGCTGACCTCGACGCTTGGATTGGAGGAACTATGAGTGATCGCCAACCAGATTCCCTTGATCGGCTGATTGCGAATCTGCCGAAAGAGATCGTGCCCCCCGGGAATTTGTGGCCGCGCGTCGCCGCGCGTCTTTCCAGCAGGCCGCGACACGCCCCGCCGCTGGCCTTGGCAGCCGCCATTGCCATGGCGGCCGCCGGTCTCGCCAGCCTGTTCACGTGGGCGGTGCTGCATGGCCCATCGGTGCCGCGTGTCATTCAGACGGTGGCTGCGACGGGCTCGTTTGACGAGCCGAGAGATCCAAAATACGTGCTTGCGCGCGACACGGTAGAGAAGACTTTCCGCGACCGGCTCGCACTGCTCGAGCCGGCCACCCGCGCAAAAATCGAATCCAGTTTGGCGGTCATCCAAAAGGCGCACGAAGACATCCGCAAGGCGCTGGCGGCTGACCCACAAAGCGAGGTGCTCGAACAGCTTTGGCAGAGCACCTGGCATGACGAATTTGACTTGTACGACCGCGTCGTTCAAGCCACCCAACCGACCATGACAAGGATTTGACATGTCACACGCTCACCTCACATCTCGCCTCAACAAGCCCGCCCTGATCTTTGTACTGACGAGCCTGGCATTTCCCTGGCTCGCGCATGCCGCGACTTCGGTCGATGAACACCGGGCGGCCAATCCACAAGGCGCGGTGGAGATCTACAATGTGGCGGGCTTGATCGATGTACAAGGTTGGGATAAATCCGAAGTCGCCGTGACCGGAACCATCGGTAAAGATGTCGAGCGCGTCGAAGTGGCGGGCGAGGGCAACCGCACTTCGATACGCGTCGTATTGCCCCAAGGGCATCACTGGGGAATGCGGGACGGCGAAGCGCATTTGGTCATTCATGTACCGACCAATAGTTCAGTCGCCGCCTCAATGGTGAGCGCCGACCTGAAAGTTTCCGCGGTGCACGGCGGCTTGGAGCTGCGAACCGTGAGCGGCAATATCAGCGGGGAGGGTGGCGGCGACGTGCACGCGAATGCGGTGAGCGGCGATATCCATCTCACGGCAAATTCTGCGAAGGTGATCGAGGTCAAGGCCATCAGCGGCAATATTTTGTTGACCGGAGGAAATGCAGACGTCGAAGCGACCACGGTGAGCGGCGATGCCCAATTGACTCTCGGTACCGTATCTCGCGCCCGTTTCAAGACGGTATCCGGCAATCTTTCCGCGACTCTCGCGGCCGCTGCGGATGCGCAAATCGAGGGCGAGTCCGTGAGCGGCGATGTAAAGCTGGACTTTGCGAGCGCTCCCGCGGCAGATTTTGATATCCAAACCATCAGCGGCGAGATCGATAATTGCTTCGGACCGAAGCCGATCGAATCGCGCCACGGACCCGGCGCGCGCCTGACATTCAAGACCGGGGACAGCAGCGCTCGCGTGCGCATCTCCAGCCACAGTGGGGATGTGCGGCTGTGCGCTAAAAAATAGAGCAAGTGCGTCGGCGGGCGCCTGCGGCCCGGCGTCAGCGTAGGCCTACGTGGGCTGCTGGCGGACGCTGGCAGTCCGGATTTGCGGTGTTGAATAGGCTACACCACTACCCCCGGACGCCGGCAATGCCACAGGAATGTTAATGAACACCGCAGCAGTCTTATCTCAACCCATACCTCTGCCGCCGCTTCCCTTCGATCAAGGCGCACTGGCTCCGGTCATATCCGCGAATACTTTGAACTTCCACTACGGCAAGCATCACAAGACCTATGTCGACACGTTGAACAAATTGATCGTCGGGACCGAATTCGCGGACATGCCTTTGGAGAGCATTGTCAAAGCAACTGCGCGCCAGTCGGACCATGCCGCCATATTCAACAACGCAGCGCAGGCGTGGAATCATGCGTTCTACTGGAAGAGCCTCAGGCCACGGGGCGGCGGCGAACCACCCGCTGAGCTCAAGAGGCTGATGGAGACTTCGTTTGGCGGCGTCGACCAATGCAAGAAGGAGCTGTCGAAGGCCGCCGTGGCGCAGTTCGGCAGTGGGTGGGCTTGGCTCGTACAAGAGGGCGAGAAACTAAAAATCGTCAAGAGTCCCGATGCCATGACGCCGTTGACCGACGTTGCGAAGCCGCTTCTGACCATTGATGTCTGGGAGCACGCCTACTATCTGGATTATCAAAATCGGCGCATCGATTACGTCAACGCGTTGATCGACAAATTGGCGAATTGGGATTTCGCCGCAGAAGGCTTGGGCAGAAAATAGCGCCTTTAGTCCGGGCGGCGCCAGCCGCCGCCGAGTGCCTTGACCAAAAGCACGCTGGCATTCATGCGTCTGAGCTGAATCACCACGTTGGCGATTTGGGCTTGCAAGTAGGCATTTTCGGCGGTCGAGACCTCGAGGTAAGTGACAAGGCCCGCTTTGTACCGATACTGCGCCTGTTGCAGTGCCGTGGCGGTAGAACCGACCGCGGCGGTTTCGCTGAGGGTCTCCTGCTGCAGCTGTCTCAAAGCCGCTAGATTATCTTCGACCTCCTGATAGGCGACGAGCACGACGCTGCGGTAGTCGGCGACTTGCTCGTCGTAAACGGCTTTCGCTTGCGCGGTTTGCGCGCGATGCCGACCGGCATCGAACACGGTGAGCACGCCGGCTGCCGGGCCCAACGACCACAGTCGACTGGGCGCGGAGAGCCAGTTCGACGTGCTCGTGCTATCGAAGCCCGCGGCCGCACCCAGGCTGAAGACAGGGAAGTAAGCGGCACGCGCGACGCCGATTTGCGCATTGGCGGCCGCGGTCCTGCGCTCCGCAGCCGCAACGTCGGGACGGCGCTCCAGCAGTGTGGAGGGGAGGCCCGGGTCGATCGGCGGCGGCGCAACCGGGATGGTGTACGGATTTGCATCCATATGGAACACCGACGGATTCTGCCCGAGCAAAACGCCGATCGCGTGTTCGGTTTGCGCGCGTTGCAGCCGAATATCGGCGGCTTGGGTTTGCGCTGTTTCCAGCTGAGCCTGGGCCTGGGCGACATCGCTCAGTGCGGCGGCGCCCCCGCGGTAGAGGTTTTGCGTCAGCTGCAGCGCCTTCGCATAGTCAAACACCGTTTTGTCGAGGAGTTGCTGCTGCGTGTCTTCCGAACGCAGCGTGAAGTAGTCGGTCGCCAATTCGGCCCGAATCGCCAAATTCAAGGTGGCAAGGTCAGCCGAGCTCGCTTGTTGGTTTGCCCTGGCCGAGGCGACGGCATTGCGAACCCGTCCCCAGACATCGATTTCATAGGAAAGGTCCGCTTCCAAATCGAAATTATTTGCGTTAGGTTCGGCGCCCGGCGGAAATTTCGGTGAATTGACAGAGGTGCGCGATCGCGTCGCCGAAGACCCGACGGTGAGCGTCGGGAATAAATCGGCGCGTGCGATACGAGTCGCTGCGCGCGCCTGGAGCAATCGCGCATACGCCGCTTTCAAGTCCTGGTTCGCGTCGGCCACCTGCGTTTCAATTCCGTCGAGCACGGGATCTTGGAACATGCTCCACCAGGGTCCGCGAACTTGCGCGTCCGCAGGTTCTGCAGTCTTCCAGTCGCCTGATTCCTTGTAGGTGGCTGCCGCCGCGGCGCTATCGGGAGTCTTATAGGCCGGCGCGAACGAGCAGGCGCTCAAGGCCAAGAGCCAGACTGCTGCGGAAAGCCGACCTATCATTTAGGTTTTTCCGGTGTCCTTGGCGGGCGCGGCCGTGGGAGCGGCGATACGCACCTGCACACCGTTTGCAATCGAGTCCGGAGGATTGAGCACGACCGTATCGTTCGGCTCAAGTCCCGACAACACTTCGATCGTGTTGCCGAAGTCGCGTCCTTGGACGATGCTCTTGAGCTTCACGCGTTGTTCGCCGTCCAATGTCGCCACTTGCAGGCCGGCGGCGCGGAATAGCACGGTATTGGCAGGCAGGCGCAAGGTCTCGGTGCTGATGGGAAGTTTGAAATGTACTTCCGCGTAGGCGCCAGGAAATATTTCACCCTTGGCGTTGTCCAATTCAAGTTCGACTTGCAATGTTCGCAAGATCGGATCGAGTGCATTGGATGTGCGAACGGTTTTGGCGGCGAATGGCCTGTTGGGTTGCTCGGCAAAACGCAACTCTGCCTCCAGGCCCGGCCGGGTTACGGCAGCAAAGGTCTCCGGCACCCGCACGTAAACGCGCAACTTGTGCGTATCGGCAATTCGAAATAACTCGGAACCGGCACTCTGCCCGGCGTTGATCAACGCGCCAATGTCGGTGTTGCGAGCGGTAATCACGCCGGTGAATGGGGCCACGACTCGCTTGAAGGATTCCAATTCGTGCAGGCGCGCCACGTTCGCGGCGGCCGAATCGGCGGCGGCTTTCTTGGCGGCTGAGTCGCCGGATTTTTCTTCGGCGTCCTGTTTGGAGACCGATTCCGTCGACAGTAGTGCTTGCCAGCGTATGTTGGTGCTATTGGAGAGAGCCTCATTCGCGCGCGCCGTCGCCAGATCTGCCCGCGCCTGGCTCAATTGTTGATCGACTTCCGGCGTTTCAATTTCCGCCAACAGCTGACCCTTGGAAACCGCAGTGCCGATGTCGGTATTCCAAGACCTAATGTAGCCGCTGGTGCGTGCATAGATCGGCGCCTCCACAAATGCCTGCACCGCGCCGGGCAGTACCAGCTCCTCGCCCAGGGCGCTGCGCTCTGCGGTGACGGTGATGACGGTGGGTATCGCGGACTCGGCGGTCTCCTTGCCGAGCGCGGAGCGCGCCAGCACCCGGCTTACTTCGCCCCATACGCCGAGCGCAATGGCGACGGCAAGCAGAAGCAAGGCGTAACGGCGGATTTTTCGGTCAGGCATTGTCGGTCTCCGCGGCGTGAACCAGGTGCAGCGAGCTTCGGCCGTGAATGATTGAAAAAACAGTCGGCACGAAGAACAGGGTCGCGACCGTGGCGAAAATGAGGCCGCCAATGACGGCGCGCCCCAGCGGGGCATTCTGCTCCCCGCCATCCCCCAATCCCAGTGCCATCGGGATCATTCCGATGATCATGGCCATGGCCGTCATGAGCACCGGGCGCAGCCGCGTAAAACCCGCCTGAACAGCCGCTTCAAATGCGGTATCGCCCGCGTTCATGCGCTCGCGCGCAAAGCTGATCACCAGTACGCTGTTTGCGGTTGCCACTCCCATGCACATGATGGCCCCGGTCAGCGCGGGCACACTGACCGTGGTGTGAGTCAGGAATAGCATCCAGACGATGCCGGCCAATGCTGCCGGCAACGCCGTAATGATGATGAAGGGATCGAGGAGGGATTGAAAATTGACGACGATCAGCATGTAGACCAGGACGATGGCGCCGATGAGGCCGATCAACAGACCGTTGAAGGAGCCCTGCATCGTCTGCACCTGACCGCGTACCACGACGTTCGAGCCCTTCGGCAGGTCTTTCTTCGCTGCGGCGATGATTTTGTTCATTTGCGAGGCGACGTAGCCTAGGTCAGTGCCGTCCACTGAGCCGTAGATATCGATGGCGGTCGTCGCGTTGTAGTGTGAGACGACCGCCGGAGCCACACTGCGGTGGATATTCACGAGATTGGCGAGCAGCTGGGATGAGCCGTTGAGGCCGCCGCTCAAGGGCGTATTGCCCAGATCGTTGAGGCTTTCGAGACGGTATTGCGGCGTTTGCGAGGTCACTTGATACTGTGTTCCGCTATTCGGATCCACCCAGAAGGACGGTGCCGTCTGAAAGCTTCCCGAGAGAGACACCAGCATGTTGCCGGCGATCGATTGTTCGGTGAGCCCCACGAGCTGCGCTTTGGTGCGATCGACATCGACATTGAACTGGGGGTAATCGCCGGCTTGATGAATGTGCAAGTCGACCGCACCCGGAATTGATCTGAGTTTCTGCAGCAAATTATTCGCAAATTCGCGATTGGCCTGCGTATTGAAGCCGACCACCTGCACATCGATGGGCGAGGGCAGGCCGAAATTCAAGATCTGACCAATCATGTCCGCCGGCAGGAATGAGAATTGCGTGGATGGATAGGTGGCGGCAAGCCTCTTGCGCAGCAGACGCACGAATTCCACCGTCGGCTTGTGGTCTTCGCTCAAGTTGACGTAGATGTCAGCATCGCCCGGACCCACGGGCGCCGACGTGCTGTAGGCGAGATTGATGCCGCTGTAGGGCAATCCTAAGTTATCGACGATGCTGGCGATCTGCTTCGCTGGGATGATATCGCGAATCGTCCCCTCCACTTGATCGCAAATCGCGGCAGTCTCTTCGATGCGCGTGCCGGTGCGCGCCCGCATGTGCAGCTTGATCTGGCCGCCATCGACGGCGGGGAAGAAATCCTGGCCGAGGCCCGGCAAGGGCCCCAGCGGAAAAGCCAGCACCGCGGTTGCGATCATCGCTCCCAGAAAGATTGCCGCGAAGCGCGGGCCGCCCTGCAGCGCAGAGGTCAAAAGGGCGTGGTAGCGATCGCGAAACCGCTCGAATCCCTGCTCGAATCGCGCCTGAAAGCGCGCGAGAAAACCCGCTTGCTTGTGCTTTGCGGAGTCGTGCTTCTTCAGCCAAAATTTCGCGAGCGTCGGCACCAGTGTTCGCGACAAAATGTAGGAGGCCAGCATGGCGAATACCACCGCTTCGGCCAGCGGAATGAACAGAAACTTGGCGATGCCGGCCAACAGGAACATCGGCACGAACACGATGCATATCGACAGTGTCGAGACGAGCGCGGGCAGCGCGATCTGGTGCGCGCCGTCGAGGATCGCGGCCTCCACTTCCTTGCCCTGTTCGAGGTGATAGTTGATGTTCTCAATGGTCACGGTCGCGTCATCGACCAGAATGCCCACCGCCAGTGCCAAGCCGCCGAGCGTCATGATGTTGATGGTTTCGCCCAATGCCGAGAGACAGGCGATCGAGGCCAGAATCGACAGCGGAATCGAAATCGTAATGATCAGTGTGCTGCGCCAGCTGCCGAGAAACAGCAGAATCAATAAACCCGTGAGGGCGCCGGCGATCACCGCCTCGCGTACCACCCCGGAGATGGCCGCCCGCACAAACACCGATTGATCGCTCAGTGCCTGAATTTTCAACTCAGGAGGCATGGCGGCGCGGACCTGCGGGAGCTTCTGATTGATGCTGTTGATGATATCGATGGTCGATGCTTTGCCGGTCTTCAACACACTCATCAAAATGGCGCGCTTGCCGCCGACGCGGACGATGTTCGTTTGCGGCGAATAGCCGTCGCGCACGTGCGCCACGTCGCGAATATAGGTCACGCTGCCGTTGCCGGCGCGAATCGGCAGGTTATTCAGCTCATCCAACTTCAGCGGGCTGGAGTTGAGCTTGATGAAGTATTCGAGATCGCCGATTTTCTGGGTACCGGCCGGCAGAATCAAATTTTGCGCGCCGATCGCGGCGACCACGTCGCTTCCCGACAAGCCATGCGCGCTCAATGCCTGCGGATCCAGGTCCACCTGTACTTGACGCTGCTTGCCGCCAAAGGGAAAAGGAATCGACGCGCCTGCCACGGTTGAAAGTTGAGTGCGCAAAATCGTATTGGCAAGGTCGTAGATTTGCGCTTCGGGCAGCGTCGAGCTGGTCAGCGCGAGTTGCAAGATCGGCACGGTGGACGCGTTGTACGAAAGGACGAACGGCGGTGTCGTGCCGGGAGGGGAGAACGCGATCTGTGCCTGGGAGGCTGCCGTGATCTGAGCCATCGATAGGTCTTGATCGACGCCGGGTTGAAAGAAATATTTGACCACCGATGTGCCGATGACCGACTGGGACTCGGTGTGCTCCACGTCGTTGACCACGGTTTGCGCGGTACGCTCGGAGAACAGGACGATGCGGTTTGCGATTTCCTCGGGCAGGATGCCGTTGTAACGCCAAATCACCGCGGCAATCGGAATCCTGATGTTCGGAAAAATGTCCGTCGCGGTATTCAAGATGGCGTAGCCACCCAACAGCACGATCAACACCGCCAACATGATGAAGGTGTAGGGCCGCTGTAACGCTACTCTGACGATCCACATGCTATTTGCAGGGCGAAAGCCCACACCTTAGCGCCAACGGAACAAGCGCGCGCAAACTATGAATACCTTTGATTGGATAGGGGCGTATGCCCTAAAAATGGCCGCTGAATGTAAGTGATATATCACGGCGCGTCAATTGACGGTTAGCCCGGGGAAATTCAATACAACGTTCCCCGCAACTTAAGAGAAGTACCCCTCGTAAATCAGCTTGCTGCGTCAGGCCGCCCGCTGCAATGAATGCTCATCGCGAGAGGCGGGTCGGGCGGCGATCTCTTCGGAGACATCCCAGAGGCGCCTTGTAAGAACGGTATCTTCCAGCAGGGGGCTGCCATGCGAGACTCTACAATCCGACCAGTATTGGCCGGTAATCCCGGAAGCTTGCGGATTTGCCGCAAGTAGCGCTTGGGTCGCCGCTGCCTGCGCCGCCGATTTTGCGAATAGCCGGGCGAAGTAGCCTTGGTTGATGCGAGTGCGCGCGGCACCGGGGTCAACCGAGTTGACCGCAATGCCGCGGCTGCTGAGGCGGCGTGACAGCTCCTTGGCGTACAGTGCATTGGCCAGCTTGGATTGTCCGTAGAAGATCGACGGCTCATAGAAGCGACGGCCGTCAAGATTGTCGAACATGATTCCCTCGGGCGGCGCCAGGCTGATACCGGCGTTGCCGCTGACCATGACAACGCGTCCGGTGCCATCGCGCAATAAATCAGCGAGACCGTTGACGAGCGCGAAGTGACCGATGTGATTCGCTATGAAATGCATCTCCACGCCGTATCGCGTGCTCAAAGAGGGCAGATTTGCCACACCGGCATTGGCGACGATCGCATCCAGCGGGCCCGCGGTATCGTGGATGGCGCGGACGGCGGCGGCGATCGATTCCAAGTCGGCGAGATCGCACGCTATGGGAATGCACAGAGGGCTCGCCTGCGCGCAGGCTGCAGTCGCGGCCTGGATCGTTCTCGCGAGTCCGATGACGGTGGCGCCGTTGGCCGCGAATGCATTCATGGTGGCCAACCCCAAACCGGTGTTGCACCCCGTGACCACGATGCGTTTGCCTGAAAGATCAATGCCCGCGAGGACTTGATCCGCCGTGGAACGCCTGCCGAATTGGACGGACCTGGTCATGAGTTGATCCCCTTGAACTGACTGCGTTGATTCAGCGGTCTGCAGATCATTCGCACTGCCGCCGTCATGCCCTTCACGAATTCCTCTCGAGACTTGCAACTCTGCTTCAGTCCCCGTGCCGTCGCATGCAGTGCGCGCGCCAAATCCGCAACTTCCAAGTCCGCCGCGGCGCAGGCATCAGCCATCGCAGATGCGCAGAGGGTGTGGGCGAGCGCTTCCTCGAATTGCCACTCATATTCCGAAAGAGTTGCCCCCGCCAAAGCGCTACTCGCACACATCAGGTCGGTGGCATCCACGCCCAGGGAGCCCACGAAGCGTCCCGACCAGTCCACACAGGCGGCGATCAGCCGCTTCTCCAACCCATCCTCGGCCCGTGACAACGCGGCGATGGCGGCTGCCAATTGACTGCGCAAAGAGTGAACTAGTGCGCGCCTGAACAACTCCTCTTTGTTGGCAAATGACAAGTAAAGCCCTTGGCGGGACACGCCGGCGGCACGCGCGACATCGTCCATGGACGTTTTTCTGAATCCGAAGCGTGCGAAGACTCCGACCGCAGCATCGAGCACGGCCGAAACCTTGGGCTCGGATCGATCGGGGAGGGGAGGGGGGCTTAAGTTCACCGTGACACTATAGACATAAAGGACCTATATTGTCAAGAGAGTAAATATTGTCGGGCGCGAAGAACGAGTTGAATAAAAGCATAATGCGGGCCCATGGCCGTGCTTCCCCAATTGTCGATCCCCAGCATTGCGATCTCGGGCTCCGAACTGCCATTTCAGGTTCGGCGCATTTATTGCGTGGGCCGCAACTACGCCGATCACGCGCGCGAAATGGGCGGTGATCCCCAACGAGAATTCCCGTTCTTTTTCGGCAAACCGGCGGATGCCGTTGTTCCCAGCGGCTGGCGGCTGCCCTTTCCGGTGAAGACTTCCGAGCTGCACCACGAGGTGGAATTGGTAATCGGGCTCTACAAAGGCGGCGCAAACATTCATGCGGCGGATGCTTCGTCGATGATCTTCGGTTATGCAGTAGGAATCGATCTGACGCGCCGCGATTTGCAGGCCGAGGCCAAGAAAACCGGCCGTCCGTGGGATATGGCCAAGGGGTTCGATCATTCTGCGCCCGTCGGTGCAATGACCCGCGGACTTCCGCCCGCAACCGGATCGATCACATTGACGATCGACGGAAACCTGCGACAGCGCGGCGATCTGAAGGACATGATCTGGAGCGTCGCTGAAATTATCGCTGCCCTATCGACCTACGTTGAACTCGCTCCCGGCGACTTGATATTCACCGGCACGCCCGCGGGCGTGGGTCCGATCCGACGCGGTGAAACGGTGCGAGGAATGATCGCCGGAACCGAGCCGATTGAAGTTACTTTCGAACCATGAGCAACCAACCAATGCTTCGCATGATCTGTTTGATGCTGCTTTTCCCTCTCAGCGGCTGGGCCACCGAGGACTATCAGCATCGCGTCGAACAGGTCTTGCTGCGCACGCCGCTGATCGATGGCCACAATGATTTGCCATGGGAAATCAGGGAGCGCTACAAAAGCGACTTCTCGGCAATCGATCTTGGATCGGATACGCATCACCTGCCGGTGGGTGTCGACCAAGCAGCGATGATGACGGACATTCCGCGCCTGCGCGCGGGATTGGTCGGAGCACAGTTCTGGTCGGTGTGGATCCCGGTCGAGGTTCAAGGCTTCCAGGCCGTGCAAATGACCTTGGAACAGATTGACTTGGTGAAGCGCATGGCCGAGCGCTATCCAAGGGACTTCGCCATGGCTTACACCGCCGCCGATATTGGACGCATCCATAAGAGTCACAAAATTGCGTCGCTGATCGGCATCGAAGGCGGACATCAAATCAACAATTCTCTCGCGGTGTTGCGGCAGATGTATGACGCCGGCGCCCGCTATATGACGCTCACACACACGGCCAATACCCCCTGGGCGGATTCGGCGACCGACTCGCCCGTTCATCATGGCCTGACCCCGTTCGGCATCGACGTGGTGAAGGAAATGAATCGCATTGGCATGCTCGTGGACTTGAGCCATGTTTCGCCGGACACGATGAAGGCGGCGCTGACGGCGAGCCAGGCTCCCGTGATTTTTTCGCATTCCTCGGCGCGAGCGCTCGATGATCATCCGCGAAATGTATCGGACGATATTCTGCGAGCCTTAGGCTTGAATGGCGGAGTCGTCATGGTTAACTTTGCGCCCGGCTATGTGTCCGCGGCGCGCAATCTCTGGCAGGCCGACCGCTCCGCAGAACAGACGCGCTTCAACAGTCCGCCCTATGCGGGCCTTTATATTGGTCAACCGGATCGTGCCAAGGCGGCGCTCGCGGATTGGGACGCGCAGCATCCACGGCCGATCACCACCCTCGCCCAAGTGGCGGATCACATCGAGCATATTCGCCAAGTCGCCGGCATCGATCACGTCGGACTGGGTTCCGATTTCGACGGCATCCCAGACGCCCCGGTGGGACTCGAAGGCGTCGACCGTTACCCGGCGCTTCTCGAAGAGTTGATGCGCCGAGGCTGGAGTGATGCGGACATCGCGAAACTCGCGGGCGAAAATCTGCTGCGGGCCATGGGCGCTGCCGAGCAGGTGAGCCTGAAGCTGCGGGACAGTTCCAAGCATTGATCCAAAGTATCGCCCGCGTCGCGAACGTCCATCAGTTGGGCGATGTGGTGTGGCGCGTAAGTGCGGCGAACGTCGCTTTGCACTGAAGAGCGGAAATTACTGGGTTATGGTGTGATATATCAACAATGTGAACTTCACAAGGAGTTTTACTTTGCGTGCGCAGCTGCACGCAGTTCGAGATCTTGAGCTGACATAAGGAAACACGCCGCCGAGCCGTCGTGGCATTTCCGCTACGTGGTGACGGCATTTGTTCTCGCGCTATTGACATTACGATATCAAGTAATCGAATAATGCATGCCGCGGTGCGACTTCGAAAATATTTTAGTGCACCGAAATGAGGCGGGACGACCATCTGAAAAGGCTACAGCGCTGGGGTTGCATCGCTCAAGCCACGCGATTGCGGAATGCCGCGATTGTGAGCGGATGGGAGTGGTTTTTTAGTGGACAAACGGTCTATTAACCGTTTCGGGGGGAGTTAAAAATGACGACAAGAACAGTGGCACTGTTGCTTTCAAGCGCAGTGTCCGTGGCATTTTCAATGGCAGCACTCGCGGCACCTGCCCCGGCACCGGCGGGCGCAGCCGCCACATCGCCCAGCGACGACAACGGGATCGCAGAAATCGTCGTCACGGCGGAAAAACGCGCGGAAAGTTTGCAGACGGTACCCGTCGCGATTTCCGCCTACACCTCTAAAACCCGCGACCTGATCGGCATTGAAACGATTCAGGACATGACCAACTTCACGCCCGGCCTGGCGTACTCGACGTCCCTGGACCGCGCTTTCATCCGCGGCGTCGGTCGAGAGACCAATAATCTGTCCACGAACCCCGGTGTCGCGACTTACTCCGACGGCGTTTACAATTCCAGCGTCGTGGCAGCGTCTGGCGATTCGATGTTTGAAGACCGAATTGAAGTTCTGCGCGGCCCGCAAGGCACCTTGTATGGCCGTAATGCCATCGCCGGCACCATTAATTCCATTTCGAAGCGGCCGACGCAGGAATTGACCGCCGAGGTGCGGGTCAAGGTCGGCAACTTCGGCGTTCACGATTTCGAAGGCATGGTATCGGGTCCGATCAACGACACGATGCGATTCAAGTTCGGTGGTTATCGCAACACTCAAACCGACGGTTACTACCGAAATCTGTTGAACGGCAAGACCGAGGGCAGCAACCTAAGCAACGGAAATTTCTTTTATTGGGAAGGGCAATTCGAGTGGGATATCACTCCTGATGTCGAATTCTGGTTGAGATTCGACCAGTTGGGTTACACCGACGCCTACCGCGTGCCCGCCAACACCACCGGTTCGTACGATTATTCGGCCTATCCCTCATATTTTGTACTCGCGCCGGGTGCCGCGTTCGGCGCCGCCGGCACCGTATTTGGAGCGAACCCGCTTCTGCCCAGCGGCTTTACGCCGAATAACCCGGCCTGTGCAAGGAATCCAGCCAACAACGATGTCAATACCTACTGCCAGGACGATGGCAACACCGCAAAACTGAGCAGGACCTACCAGATTACGCCGCAATTGACCTGGCATACTCCATGGGCTGCCGACCTCAAATACCTCGGCGCGTACACGACGTACTACTACAGTTTGTACAATGACTTCGACAATACCGGCATCGGCTCGTATGTGTACCCGGTGCTTCCGACCAGGCCACCCCAGGCGGCCTGCGGCGGATTCCAGTGCCCACCGTTGACGGTATTTCCGGAGATCTTTTCACACTACGTGGAGACCAAGAAATACTTCAGCAACGAAATCAACATCACCTCGCATAGCGATTCATCGCTGCAATGGATATTCGGTCTGTTTCAATACAATGAACGGAATTTTCAAACTCCCGGGACCTTGTATATGCCCGGTCAAGCGCAACTCGCAACGCCGTTCAATATTACGGTGACGGGTTTTGCCGCGCCGAATCCGGACCGGGCGATCTACACTCAGCAACAGTCGATGCACAACAATTCCTATGCGGCGTTCGCGCAAACCGACTGGAAATTCACACCGACCTGGAAGCTCACCACGGGATTGCGATACACGTACGACATACTCAAAGGCAGTGAACAGTTCCGCGAACTGTGCTTCGGATTGCCTTCGTGTCTGGCTCTACCGGCCGTTAATAGTCCTCCGGGTACTCCGCCCAACCAGATCGTCACGGGTCCGTCCATACTTGGTGCTGCTACTCCCGTCAACGACATCACATCCTCCATCGCGGCCATTGCGAACTGCAGAACAGCGGCCGGATGTCTGTATCCCGGCGTCAGGGGCGCTCCGTATCTTCTGGCCAACGGTATGTGGAACCGGGACTTGGGCGCCAACTGGCACGCGCCGACCGGGACCCTCGGCGTAGAATGGACGCCCGGCGAGAACTTCCTCGGCTATTTGAAGTACAGTCGCGGCTATAAGTCTGGTGGTTTCAATGCCAGCACCATTGTCCCGAATCCCGAATCTCAAGCTGAACACATCGACGCATTCGAGTTGGGCGGCAAGGTTACGTTCAGCCGGCAAGTGCAGATCAACACGGCGATCTTTTATTACAACTACCAAAATTTACAGATTCCGCTGCCGATTCCGAATCCGCCGGGTCCGAACATAACGGAAATCATCAATTTGCCGAAGGTGCGGACCTACGGTGCGGAATTTGAAACCATTTGGGCACCGATCGCGAACCTGCAATTCTTGTTGGACTACTCTTACCTGAGTGCGAAAATCAAGGACAGTCCTCCGCAAATCAATACCGTCAGCGGCGTGCCGGAGAACGTCAACGGCAATACCGTACCGGAGTCGCCGCGGAGCAAGGTCGCGGCCAATGCAAACTATACCTGGCGCTTCACGCCGGGCGCGTTGAACTACTCGGTAAGCTACGTTTGGAAGGACAAAACGCATGACAGCATTTTCAGCGAGGACTATTTCGTCGCGCCGTCCTACAGTCAGGTAGACATGCGCTTGTCGTGGAACGATTCGGCGGATCGCTTCACGATTTTCGGCTACGTCAAGAACCTGCAAAACAAGCTCGGGTATGACGGTGTCGGAGCATTTGCGATATCGACACCGGCGCCAGGCACCAGGCCCTGCGGCTTCAACGGGTCGAACTCGTACTTCTGCGACCAGCAGTTGGGATTAACCCCGCCGCGTACCTACGGCGTGGAAGTGCAATATCGGCTGAAGTAAACCTGATCTAAGGGATCGTAAGAATCCCGGATTGTCGATGATGTAAAGGCCCTCTCATTGAGAGGGCCTTTTTTACAGCCGGTGGATCAATGACACGATGCTGCCGCCGCGCTCCGATCAGGTTCTAAAGGAGGGATCGATTCGATCCAGTCGGCGTAGCAGCCCCGGCCAGACCAACAAATGCGGCCCCTGATTGTTCGATACCACCCGCGCTTGTTCCATCGCGGTATCGATGATGCCCTGCTGAATCGGAATGAGCTCGCCGCCGCCGGCTTGCGCCCGCACTTGAATGGCGCAGGTGGCCTCAAAGGTATACATCAGTTGGAAGGCCTCAGCCACGCTTCTGCCCACGGTCAGCAGGCCATGATTGCGCAGCATCAGGTAATTCTTCTTGCCCATGTCCGCAACCAGGCGCGGCTTTTCATCGTCGCGCAGTGCGACACCCTCATAGTCGTGGTAGGCCAGATTTTGCAGAACGAAAATGGACTGCTGCGAGAGCGGCAGAACCCCATTCTTTTGCGCCGACACGGCGACGCCGTTCAGCGTGTGGGTGTGCAGCACGCACTCGACATCGTGCCGGGCTGCATGAATTGCGCTGTGGATGGTGAAGCCTGCCGGATTGATCGGCCAGGGACTCTCGGAAACCTTGTTGCCCTGCATGTCGATCTTCACCAAGCTCGAGGCCGTGATCTCATCGAACATCATGCCGTACGGATTGATCAGGAAGTGATGTTCAGGTCCGGGCACGCGGGCGGTGATATGCGTGAACACCAGATCGTCCCAGTGAAAATGCGCGACCAGCCGATACGCGGCCGCCAAATCGACGCGAATGGCCCACTCTTCTGGGGACGTGCGCGCTGCAGCGTCGCCGGCGGCAGGAACGGATTTCAGCATGGCATTCTCCGGTGATCGGACTTCTCGATTCTAATCCAACATCCGGCATCTGGCTAAGTCGGCTCCGGCAACCTGGCATAATGCGCGAACGCCGATTGGTGCCGCTGGAGTGTGTTGTTTGACCCTCGAAGAAAAGATTGCACCGGTCGCCGACGACTGGGTACAGAGAATGATTGACACGCCTGGCCGGCCCGGGCATTTGAAGACCGGCGATCACCTGACGCACTACCTGGAATGGGGGGACCCGTCGAACGCGCGAGTTTTGCTGCTGCTGCACGGCTTTCGCGGCCATGCGCATTGGTGGGACTTCATCGCACCCTGGTTCGCGCACGACTATCGCGTCATTGCCATCGATTTTGCCGGTATGGGCGACAGCAGCGCCAGGCCCAAGTACGCCCGCGCCACCTTCGTCGACGAGGTCCAGGCGGTGATCGAGATGACGGGCTCAAAGACGGTCACGCTGGTCGGCCACAGTTTCGGCGGCCGCATCACTGTGCTCGCGGCTCATCAGTACCCGCAGTTGCTCGAGCGAGCGGTGGTCATCGATTCCAACATTGGGTTTGCGGACCAATCCTCGCGACATCGTTTTGCGTCGCGCCCCAAAAAGGTCTATCCGGACCTGAAGACCGCCTGCGATCGGTTTCGGTTCATTCCCGACGAACCGCCGATCCTGCCGCGCATCATGCAGCACCTCGCCGTGCATTCGATCAAGCGTCAAGGCGATGGCTTCGTGTGGAAGTATGATGAGGCGCTGTTGAGCAATATCGATTGGGAGTACGTTGCGGAAGGCGAGTTGCTGAAAGAAATCGCGGTGCCGATCGATTTCATCGCCGGTGAATTCAGCGCCGTGGTTCCGCCCGAATTGGCGCATCGGATCGGCAATGCCCTGCGCAGCGGCCGTGGACCCATCGTGATTCCATCGGCCTACCATCACGTCCCGGTGGACCAGCCTTTGGCGCTGGTCGCAGCGATGCGGGTACTGTTGAGTTAGAATTCATCGAGCACCGCCTTCGGGATTGAAAAATGGATGACAAGTCAGCCCTGCTGAATCAACTTCGCATCGATCGCGGGGGCCCGCCGGCGCCATCGCATGCCGGGAAATTTTGGCTGGCAGGCATCGTCACGGTCTTAGGCATAGCGGCTATTGTCGCTTGGTTTTGGACCCGGCCGGGTGCCGTTCGGGTGCATACCGCCGCGGCGCAAGCCATCACCGGCGGCGCGTCAGCGGGCTCCATCCTTGATGCCTCCGGCTATGTGGTCGCACGCCGTCAGGCCACGGTGGCCTCCAAGATCACGGCCAAGATGGTCGAACTCGACATCGAGGAGGGGGACCACGTCAAAGCCGGACAAATCATCGCCAAACTCGATGACACCAATATTCGCGCGGCTTTGAATCAATCGAGTGCCCAGCTGGACTTCGCCAGAGCCTCGCTCGCCGAGACACAGGTGAACCTGGCAAACGCGCAGCGCGACTATGAGCGTCAAAAAAGCCTGCTCCAAGGACACTTTGTCAGTCAGGCAGCCGTGGACAACTCACAAACCGCGTTTGACGGTCTGCGCGCACAACTCGCCACTCAGCGCAGCAACGTCGATGTCGTGGCGGAGGGGATGAAGGTCGCACAACGCAATCTCGACGACACGATCGTTCGCGCCCCGTTCTCGGGCATTGTGACGGTCAAGGCCGCGCAACCAGGAGAAATGGTGTCGCCGATTTCCGCCGGCGGAGGCTTCACGCGGACCGGCATCGGCACCATCGTGGACATGGAATCGTTGGAATTTCAAGTCGACGTGAACGAGAATTTCATCAATAAGGTGCGCGCCGATCAGAAGGTCAGTGCCAAACTCAACGCCTATCCCGATTGGCAGATTCCGGGGCATGTGATTGCGGTTATTCCCACGGCCGATCGCAGCAAGGGCACGGTGACCGTACGCATTGCCTTGGACCAGAAGGACTCCCGCGTGCTGCCCGAGATGGGGGTACGCGTGTCATTTCTCGCCGAGCCTGCCGAGGGAGCGGATAGCAAGCCGGCCGTCGGCGTAAGCGTGCCCATCAACGCCGTGCAGGCATCCGGTGAAACCGGGGTGGTTTTCGTGCTACGAGGGGATATAGTGGAGCGTCGTGCGGTGCGGATTGGCGCGAACAGCGGCGAGAACGCCACCGTTTTGTCCGGATTAACCGCCGGCGATCGCGTGGCCATCGGTGATTTCACGCAACTGAAGGATGGCGCGAAGGTTCGCGTCGAATAAAAATGGGATCGAAATCATGAGTGAAGCCATCGTATCGCTGCGCAATATCGACAAACGCTATGTCCGCGGCAAACAGAGTGTAGAGGTGTTGCAGGGACTCAGTTTGGATATTCCAAAGGGAGACTTTGTCGCGCTCATGGGACCCAGTGGTTCCGGAAAAACGACTCTGCTGAATCTCATCGGCGGGCTGGATACGCCAACCTCTGGTGAAATCACGGTGGGCGGTCAACGCCTCGATAAACTCTCCAGCGGCGGATTGTCGCGCTGGCGAGCCAATCACATAGGCTTCGTGTTCCAATTCTATAACTTAATGCCCATGCTAACGGCGCAGCGCAACGTGGAACTGCCCTTGCTGTTGACGAACCTTTCTTCCGAGAAGCGCAAGGCAAACGCCGTGGCCGCCTTGACCTTGGTGGGCATTGCCGATCGCGCCAAGCACAAACCAAGCGAACTATCCGGCGGTCAGGCGCAGCGTGTGGCGATCGCGCGCGCCCTGGTGGCCGATCCGATGCTCTTGGTATGCGACGAACCGACCGGAGACCTCGACCGAAAGTCGGCGGACGAAGTCTTGCATCTGCTGCAAATCCTGAATCGGGAGCATGGCAA
>Ga0193727_1000178_pt1 | contig 22279 bp, 20 predicted proteins | sample H2c2metaG_FD_143051 | JGI IMG/M metagenome (GOLD analysis project Ga0193727, IMG submission 143051) | Soil microbial communities from a riparian zone of the East river system, Colorado, United States - H2c2 | ecosystem: Environmental > Terrestrial > Soil > Riparian zone | place: USA: East River...
GGGATCGCGCTTGAGGACCTGTGAAAGAACGGTCTGCGCACGGGCCAGCTTGATCAGCTGCGAATTCTGATTGAGCGGAATTCGAACGCTGCGGGTCTGTTCAGCCAACGCCTTCAGTACTGCCTGGCGGACCCACCACACTGCATACGAGATGAACTTGACGCCCTGATCCGGATCGAACTTCCTGACTGCCTTGAGCAGACCTTCGTTGCCGATCGCGACGAGCTCACCAAGGTCGAGACCGTGGCCCTGATACTTCTTCACGTACGAAATCACGAATCGAAGATTGGCGGTGACCAGCCGCTCTGCTGCTTTCTCGTCCCCGGCCTGTGCACGGCGGGCGAGGCGACGCTCTTCTTCAGCGTCGGTGATCAGTGGAAGCTTTTGAATGTCCTGGAGATACTGGTCGAAAGCGGTAGAAGGGGAGGAACGGAAGAAGCCTTTGGATCTACTCTCGCCCGTTGTCTGCATAGGCCCCTTGGCAGAGACATTACCCGTCGGCGCTTCCTAGGTGGCGCGCCCGGTTCTGTTGGACGCGCACGTTAACTAAAGGCGCACTCAACCGTCAACAGCCACATTTCATGCCACTGTCAAGCCTGCGGATCTTTGGGCTTCGTTCGGGTTGTGGCGGTTACAATGCCGATTCCGATGAGGATGATAGCCCCTACGGTGACCCAAGTGGATGAAACACCCAGAAGGATGGCGCCGATCGCGAGACCGATGATGAGAACGATGAATCCGATCAGGTAGGTGCTGAACGATGACATTGAGTGCTCTCTGGTTAGGATTTTCGAGCGTCAGTCGAGCAATTGTAGGGCCGCTGCCCTCCTGAAAATCCCGGCAGTGGCTGTGGCTGCACCGCGAGAAAAACGTCGGACTGCGTTAGCGCTTGGCGAGTCCATCCCACCGAGTGGGAATGAGAGAATCGTTCGGCGTCTGCTCCACTTCGCGCGCGACGAGCACCGCGCTGCCCCAGTGGCGTCCGAAGCGCGCGGCTTCCTTGCAGTCGGGATTCCAGATGTCGAGCGTCGCGCCGAGCACGTTTCCGCCGGTGTCATCCACGAGGTAGCGCCCGAGGTATTCCTGGCCGAGGAAGACTTCGACGTAACGGGCGAGTGGGAAGATTCTGGGGTCAGCCGCTACGATTCCATGGCGAGTCTGGCGTCCGCGGCGCGTTTCACCCTGCACGCAGTACTGGGTGAGTGATACAGGAATCGTGATTCCGTTCTCAGCGCGGGTGAACTTGGATGGGACGAAGGGAAGGATCCCCTTTTTCATCTTGATCGCTTCATGAGCCGTGGCGCGGAGGATCCTCGCGGTAGACGGAAACACGTCGACACCGCTGGCGATCGGCTTGGTCACCGCAGTCGTAGCCTTCGCGACCTTCGCGGCGGTTGACGGAAGCGCCCGCGCGATTTCGGACACCTTTTCCGCCAGCGGACCAGCGAGCTTGGCGGGTGCGTCGTGGATCGCTTCGATGTCCGACAAGACATCCGGCTCGAGCTGCGGTCCCTTGCGACGGGGAATCTCGACTCCGCTGCGTGCTGTGACATCGGCCGCAGTTGGAGACGCGACTGCGATTCCGGAGACCGCGGGAGCCAGAGCGGGGAGCGCGATTGCGCCCGTCCCCACCAGCGCAACGGCCAGGGTTACAGCGACGATTGTCCGAACGACCTCGACCCGCCGCCTCTTGGTGGCGGAGACGTCGTCAGCGATCCCTGGTGCCAGGGGACGCCGAGAGATTCTGCGGATTTTCATCGAGCACCTCCCGAAGTTGATCGTCACTGACTTGAACCGTCCAACCCGTCTCTCGCCCGGCCATCGCTCCGACGCGACTGGGAAGGGCGAACCTCGTCTTCCCGGAAACTCCCTTCTTATCCGACTTCATCGCCTCGATGACCTCGTCCGGCTCAAAGCCGGTCGGGAGGTCGGTCGGGAGTCCGGCCGACTGCAGCGTTTTGGTGATCGTCGCTGCCGTTCCGGCCTTCGCTACACCGATCAGTTCGGCGAGCCTGCTCTCCAGTGCCATCCCGATCGCGACCGCCTCACCATGAAGCAGCGAGTAGCCACTAACCAGCTCGACGGCGTGGCCAATCGTGTGGCCGAAATTCAGAGTTTTTCGAAGGCCTTCCTCCCGCTCGTCACGTGAGACAATGTCGGCCTTGATCTCTACGCTACGGACGATGAGTGAGAGCATGCTGTCACTCGCCGATCCGTCCGCCGACAGCAGCTCCGAAGCACCGCTGGCGACCTCACGAAGATATACCCCGTCCGCGATTACGCCATGCTTGACAATCTCTGCAAATCCTGCACGCATTTCTCTAAGTGCAAGTGTGGCAAGGAGTTGAGGATCAACAAGCACAGCACTGGGAGGGTGGAAAGCGCCCACCAGATTCTTGCCCCATGGCGTGTCCACGGCGGTTTTCCCACCAATTGATGCATCCACCATGGCGACCAGAGTGGTGGGTATCTGGATCACCGGAATTCCGCGCATGAAGGTCGCGGCGACGAACCCCGCGAGGTCACCAACGACCCCACCTCCGAGCGCGATGACCGCCGAGACCTTCATGTACCTTTTTGCGAGCATTTGGTCGGTTAGCCGAGCCCAGCTTTCCCGGGTCTTGTTCGACTCCCCGGCGGGGATGATCAGGATGTCGGCGCTGTCCTTTTCGAGCTGATCGAGGACCTTTTCCGCGTATAGCGGACCGACGTTGGAATCCGTGATTATGGCGTACCGATGGGCAGGGGCTAGCTCACGCGCGAAAGCTCCGGCTTTGTCCAGGAGTCCGGGGGCGATCCGGATCGACGTGCGGTGCAGCTTGATCTCGCGCAACGTGTGGCGTCCGGGTTTCGGCGACGACCCGGCACCCTTTGGCGACGCCGCTTTGTTCCGTGACGCGCCTTTCTTCCGTGACGCGCGTTTCTTCCGCGACGACCCGCCGGATGCCGCGGGTGGCGGGCTCACCAGGTTACTTCACCCGCACCCGTGCGCACGTTCGCGACGCGCGCGAGAGTGAAAAGGAGGTCCGACAGCCGGTTCAGGTAAATGACGACGAGGGAGGGGATCTCGACCTCCCTCTGGAGGTGAACGACCCTCCGCTCCGCCCGCCGGCAAACCGTTCGGGCGACGTGAAGCACGGCACCCTTGCGACTGCCGCCGGGAATGATGAAGGCCTTGAGCGGCTCCAGCTCCTTCTCGCAGTCGTCGATCGCGCGCTCGAGATCTTTGATCCGCCGGTCGTCGATGTTCGCTTTGCTCAGATGGCTGTGCATCTTCTCGAGATCGGGCGTCGCGAGCAGAGCCCCAATGCTGAAGAGATCACGCTGCATCGGCATGAGAACCTCGTCGATGCGGGGGAGTGGCTCGATTGCGCGCGCCATCCCGATGACGGCGTTCAGCTCGTCTACGTCGCCGTATGCTTCGACGCGCGGGTCGTCCTTCTGGACCCGGCCGCCGCCGAACAGGCCGGTGGCACCGGCATCTCCCGTCTTTGTGTAGATCTTCATTGCAAAGAAATCTACGCTGACTGACACCGGGCTAACTACAACTATGACTACCGGCCGAGGGCCGCGGGCGGGCCGGCCGGGGGCTGCGTGCTAGCTGTTTGGTACCCACAAGCCGGCGCAGGGGGCGTGCGCTCATTAGAGCCCACCCCCTTGAATGGTGATCCACAGAGGGACAGCCAGCACGTAGCCCCAAGCCGACCCGCCCGAAGCCGCCGGCCGGTAGTCATAAGTGTATTTTCATTAATGAATGCGAACAGCGACGAGCCCGCGAACGACGACGAGGACCCGACTGAAGCAGAGTTCCCTCTCGGCGATGGGACGGCCGAGACCGAGGCGACCGTCTACTGCCCCTACTGCAACGAAACCGTAGAGCTCGCTATCGATCCCGGCGGCGGCTCATCGCAGGAGTACGTGGAGGATTGCGAGATCTGTTGCCAACCGTGGACCGTCAACGTGCAGTACCAGGAAGACGGCTCTGCAGAAGTGAGCGTAGCGCCGCTCGACGAGTAGAGCGCGCCGTCTAGAGCGCCAAGCGACCTTCCCGCTGCGCTCTCCATTCGGGCTCGAGGATCGAGTAGACCGCCAGGTTCTCGAAGCGATCCCACTTGATGGCCCAGTCGCGCTCGATTCCCTCGGGCTGCATGCCGAGCTTCTGCATCACACGTCCGGACGCGGGGTTTCGGACAAAGTGCCGCGCCTCGATTCGGTGGAGGCCAAGGACCTCGAAGCCGAAATCGATGAGCCGCTTGCTCGCCTCGGTTGCGTATCCGCGACTCCAGTTGTGGACCGCGATCCAGTATCCGAGCTCCGCGCGGCGGTGCTCGGGCTTGATCATGAGACTTATGGCACCCGCCAGGCGGGCCGTTGCGGTCTCGACAACGGCGAAGGTCGCGTTGCTGCCTTCTTCCCAGGCGGGGCGATGGGCAAGAATCCACTCGGCCGCTCCGCCGTGCGGATAGGGATGCGGAATGTTGAGCGTAGTGTCCGCGATTTCGCGCACCCCGGCGAAACGCTCTACGTCGAAGGCGTCGTGAGGGGTGAAGGGGCGGAGGGTAAGGCGCTCCGAATACAGGGTGGGCTGGTCTTGCACTAGGATCTGGTTCAGTCCGAATCTGTTGGATTCGCGGCGGGCGCGAACGAGAGTCAAAGGAATGACGCACAGTCTAGAGCAGGGCTCCTCCATCTGCCAGCACCCGCGTCGGGTACCCCATCAGCCCGCTACTATATATTTCGCTTAACAGATGACCCACGAGATAACCGACATCACCGTCATCGGCGGCGGTCCCACGGGACTGTTCGCCTCTTTTTATACCGGCATGCGGGGCGCGACCGCACAGATCGTGGACGCGCTGCCGCAGCTCGGCGGACAGCTGACCGCGCTCTATCCCGAGAAGTACATCTTCGACGTCGGGGGATTCACCAAAATCCTGGCCAAGGATCTGGTGAAGGCGCTCGTCGAGCAGGCGTCGCAGTTCCCTTTCAAGGCGCACCTGAACCAGAACGTCACCGCGCTGGAACGAAACGACGATCACTTCGTTCTGGTCACCGAGACTGACCGCTTTCCAACGCGGGCGATCGTCATTGCCGCGGGGATCGGCGCTTTCTCGCCGCGGCGTTTGCCGCAGGCGTGCGCGGAGCCGTGGTACGGGCGGGGAATCTTCGACCGCGTGTCGGACCCTGAGGAGTTCCGCGGCCAGCGCATCGTCATCATCGGGGGCGGCGACTCCGCGTTCGACTGGGCGCAGCAGCTGAGAGAACGTGCGAAGGCGGTGACCGTCGTCCATCGGAGCGACAAGTACCGCGCGCACGGAGCGACTATCGCCGACGTTCAGGCCGCGGCTGCGTCGGGTGGGGGGCGCACGACCCTGCTACCGTTTCACGAGTTGCACGATGTGTTGTCGACCGACGGCAAGCTTACAGGCGTGACGGTGCGTGAGGTCAAAGCGAAGACGACCCGGGACATCGAGGCGGATGTCGTCCTGCCGATGCTCGGCTTCCACAGCGATATCGGCGCTCTGGCAGAGTGGGGGTTGAACTGCGAAAAGGACGAGATCGTCGTCAACAGCCTGATGGAAACGGGGCGGCCGGGTATTTACGCCGCCGGCGACATCACGACCTATCCGGGCAAGCTCAAGCTGATCGCGACGGGATTCGGCGAGGCCGCTACCGCCGTGAACCAGGCGGTGCACCTGATCTACCCCGACAAGAAGGTGAACCCCGGACACAGCTCCAACATGGCGATCTTCGGACAGAAGGACGACTAGTTCGGCTCGTCCAGGGCTCTGGTCGCGGCCAGCGCGTGAGCCGTGCGCTCGTCCTTTGCCGCCCGCACGCAAAGGATCCAGGTGAGCATCGCGGTGCCGAGCGTCACGGCGAGATCGGCGATGTTGAAGGTCCAGAAACGGTGCGTGCCGATGCCGATGTCGATGAAATCCACGACTCCGCGCGCCGAGCGGATGCGGTCCAGCACATTTCCGACCGCGCCACCGCAAATGAGCGCGATCGACGCGATCTGGAACCGGTCTTCACGGGGAGTCTGCCGGTACATGTAGGCCAGAACGAACAGCGTTCCAAAGGACAGAAGCACGAACCACCAACGGGATGATGGTCCGAGCGAAAAGCTCATCGCGCCTTCTGGATTATAGGCGAGGGTGAAGCGCAGGACGTCGTCGATGATGTCGTGCGGAACGTAGGGTGGGGACAGCTCGATGACGGCGAGTCGCTTGCTGACGACGTCGACGAGGATGGTCGTGAGCAAGATCGTCCAGAATCTATTGGCTCGTTGCGGCATGAATCTCTTTAGGGTGTTTCATCCCTACGGCAGCGTACACGGATGCGTTTCGCCGAGGTTGAGGCCGTGCTCCATAAGTGCATTATAGATTCCAGTACACCGAACTCCAATCGAGAGGCGACGAGGCAGAATGGCTCGAAATCCGGAAAAGCGAAACAGGAATCCTCTTCATTATCACCTGATCGGAATTGGCGGTACGGCTATGGCTTCACTGGCGGGGCTCTTGAAGGCGGCCGGTCATACCGTCACGGGCTCGGACCAGAACGTATACCCGCCGATGTCGACCGAGTTACAGGCAATGGGGATCCCGTACAACGAGGGGTACAAGCCGGAGAATCTGGAGCCGCGGCCGGATATAGTCATCGTAGGCAACGCCATCTCGCGTGGGAATCCAGAGCTCGAGGCGGTGCTCGAGCGAAAGCTTCGCTACACCTCCGCGGCCGCAACCATAAAAGAGGAATTCATCTGGGGCCATCACTCTATGGCCGTGGCGGGGACGCATGGGAAGACGACGACAACATCGCTGTTGGCCTGGGTTCTCGACTCGGCGGGGCTCAATCCGAGCTTTCTGATCGGGGGAGTAGCCGAGAATTTCGGCACGTCCTTCAGGCTGACCGACTCCAACTATTTCGTGATCGAGGCCGACGAGTACGATACCGCCTACTTCGACAAGGGTCCGAAGATGTGGCATTACCTGCCGGACACGGCGATCGTCAACAACATCGAATTCGATCACGCGGACATCTATCGCGACGAGGAGGCTTACAAGTTCGCGTTCGCGCGCTTCATCAATCTCATTCCGAAGAATGGAGTGCTGGTGGCGGGGTGGGATTCGCCGATCATGCGGGAACTTGCGCCCAAATCATTTGCTCCGGTGGAATCGTTCGCCTACGGAGACGAGACGAGGCCTCCGGCCGGCCAGACGCATTGGCACGCACGCGACGTCGAGTTCAGTGAGAGCGGAACCCGATTCCGCGCATTCCGCTCGGACGAAGAATGGGGGAAGGTCGACACGCCGCTGGCCGGTGCGTTCAACGTAAGAAACGTCCTGGCGGTGATTGCCGCGGCGGAAGCGGTGAAAGCAGATCGGGCGGGGGTGCGCGAAGGGCTACGCACCTTCGCCAGCGTGAAGCGGCGGATGGAGGTTCGCGGCGAGGTTCGCGGCGTCGTGGTGATAGATGATTTCGCGCACCATCCGACGGCGATCCGCGAGACCATCGACGCGATCAGGCAGAAGTACGCGGGCCGGCGTATCGTGGCGGTGTTCGAGCCGCGCAGCTACACGGCGCAGCGGCGGGACGTTTCAGGACGACTACGTGAAGGCTTTTCGGGGGGCGGACGAGGTTGTCTTCGCGGCGCTTTTTCGGCCCGATCGGTACACGAAGGAAACGGCGCTGGATCTGGACGAGCTTGTGCGCGACATCGCTGCGTCAGGCAAAGGGGCGAAGCAGCTCAAGGATGCGGACGTGATCGTCGCGGACCTGGCGCCCAGGCTCAAGGCGCGGGACGTTGTGTTGATAATGTCCAATGGCGGGTTCGGCGGGATCCACCAAAAGCTGTTGGACGCTCTTGCTACGGGTTGATTCGGCGTCGGGGCGCGACGGGCGTGAGCTTCGCCGAGCCGGTTTTGGCGATGATTCCGAGTTTCATGACCGTGTTCCAGTTGCGGCCCGTTCCGCGACCGAGGCGCTTCTCGATTATCGCCGTCGTCAGCTTTGACCGGCCCTGGCCGTCCGGGAAGTAAATGTAGGCCTGCTTCCCCTTCGCCTTCACGATCTCTTTCCCTTTGACATCTGCCTGGAGCGCGGCGACGTGTTCGGCATCGGGCGCGCGCTTCAGAAAGACAGCTATAAGGTGGCCCGGATCCCGCTCCGCCTCCTTGCGAAAGGGATTCTGCCGGATCACGGTCTTCCACTCCTCGGGGGTGCGGACGAAAAAATCGACCTCGAGCGAGAGGCGGTCGGCGGCTTCAGCTTCGAGGAAGCGCTCCAGCTCGGCGCCAGTTCGCACCTTGCTCGTGAAAATGAGATTGCCGCTCTGGAGGAGCGAGCGCGCGTCCTGGAGACCGACATCCGTAATGAAATTGCGCAGATCGGTCATGCCGATCTGCCGGTGTCCGCCGACATTGATGCCGCGGAGCAGGGCGATGTGAGTTGTTGCTGTCAGAGGGAGTCTACCGTGAGTGACACGCCCACAACCTAGCGATGGCGTGCAATGGGCGCGAGCGCCCGATTTTTCAGCCGCGTCACACCCGCGCTGAGTGTTCGGGGTCGCGCTGCCGCTGCGGTCGGCGTTTCGCGCTCCGGTACGGCCTCTCCCACTCCCGCAGATGGTCTAGCAGATAGTCGAGGGAGAAAATGTGGCGCGAGTTGTCGGCTTTGCGGCGGAAGATCACGCGTGACCAGCCGCGCATCCCCGTCGGCGTGTACCAGTCGCCATCCATATGCAGCTTGTCGCCGGAGATCGCCCTGATGAGAACGCGCTCGTACTGCGAGCGGGGAAGGACGCGCTCCGGGAAGAGATTGTCCCACGTGCACAGCCGGCCGACGTCCTCGTAGCCGGGAGGCCGGTCGTCGAGATCGAGAAGGGAGGGAGCGCGTCCCTTCATCACCGAGCCGATGAGGCGCAGCGTGAAGGGATCCGAATACCGGCGGATCTGTGGCCAGAAGTGCTTGGTGACCAGCCCTGCGATCTCCCGCAGAGAAAGGAAGTGGCCGTGAGTGGTCGGCCACTTGTCCCTGTCGATGTCGCAGGTGAAAGGGTTTTCCGGGAAACAATCGAACCGGGCCAGCCATCCTTTGCGGGTCGTGTGCGGCATCGGATGGAATCCCCTGATGATCGGGATATCCGTATCGTCGAGAGCACTCATCTCATAGCTCGGCCAGGCCATCACCTCGCGGACGATGCCCACGATCAGAGTCGCCGTCGCGATCATCAGCGGCGCGTCGGGGGTGAAGTCGGCCGTGACCTCGATGCGGTCGCCGCGTGGTCTCACCCCGATCCCGGTGGAGCGGCGGTTCGCCGCGAGCAGCATCACGGGAACCGGAAGAATGTGGGCGAGCAGATAAGAGAGCTGCTCGACGGTCCTCTTGGAGCCCTGCTCCGCTCGCGGGACCTCGAAGGAGATGTTGTAATGCGCGCTGAAGCCGGCCAGCTGAACATCGCTGTCGTGCGCCTGTTCCCATACGTCGAGCTCCTGCCGCACAAACAGGATCGCTTCCCACAGGGAGCGACCGGCGCGCGCGGCACAACCGCGCTCGATCTCGATTACGGGGGTGGCGACCTCAATGACGCCGGTGTCGAAATAGACAGCGCCGCCGGTGGGAAGGTGATACGACCTGCCCTTCCGGTGCATCATCTTCTCACGGATGAACTTGCGAGGGCTGCCGAAGAGATCCTCAGGCCGAACCTGCACGCCATCCATGATCACGGCGAATTCGGCTTCCATGCCGATCGCCGCAAGCTGGATCCGCTCGCGTGTAGATGACTTGTTCTCCGGTCCCTTTTTCTTCTTCAGCGTCATGCTCTTCTTTTACCCAAGGTTCTGCGACTTCACTGATTGATTCGTGCGGTAGCTTCCTCAACTTTTCACGTCTCGCGGGACCGACAATACGTAGCCCAGGTCCAGGTGCAGGTGGTCTTCCGCGAAGCCGGTAGGTGTTCCGTACGGTCGGGTCCAAATGCCCGGGAGGGTCTGGCGCGCGATCAGGCTGAACCGCTCGATCGCGCCCCGGTTGTCCAGGTAGGTATCGCCAATCCTGTAGATGTTGGCGGCCGTTCCCCAGGCGTGTGGAGTCGCGTTCTTGGAGAAGCGGTGGGAGGGCGACCGGTACCCCCCGTTCGCGGATATATGGACCAGCGCCCCGACTGCATCACGGAACCTCTCCAGGCACACTGCCAATAGGGTTATAGCGCACGGAACGTACCGGGGGAATGTCCTCAGTGGAGGCGCTTCCCGTACGTCCACCTGAATGAACTCCCAGAGCAGAAAATGGGAGGCCAACTCGATCTTCATGGCTGAGTCCCAGGACGGAATCTCGTAGAAATAGCGAGGGAGCTGGCGGGGAAACCCGTTCGCGTCCTTCCACTCTTCACCGGGCCTGAGCGCCTTACGGTACTCCGGCGGGAGAGCAAGCCCGTCAACGACCCGAAGGGGGAAATTCGGGGCTTCCTTGACCGGCTGAGCCTCATCGACACGGGCCGCGTCGCTCATGCGCCTGCCGGCCCCTGAGTGAGGTACTCGTATATGGTATGCGAGATTGCGGCGATTGTGCGCGAGCGGCCGGTTGCCTCGGTGTCCCACTCCGTGAGTATCACAAGCACGTAAGGCTTCCGTTTGGGCAAATAGATCACTCCCGCGTCGTGCGCGACTGTCGAGATCTCGCCCGTCTTGTGAGCGACACGCGTGCCCTTCGGCAAGAGAGCGGGGATGCCCTGGTTGAATTCCTGGCCGTGAAGGATGTCCATCATCCGACGCGACAGGGCAGGCGAGAACGCCTTTCCCTCCGCCAGCATGACAAGAATCCTGAGAAGCCCATCCGCGGTCACCATGTTGTTGATGCCCTTGTCGAACGCCAGCTCATCCTCGACTCCGCGCCTGAGCTCGATTCCATCGTCCAGGTGCAGCTCCTTCAGAGTCTGATTGACCGCGTCCGACCCGATCACGCCGAGCAGGAGATTGGTGGCCAGGTTGCTGGAGGTTGTGATCATGTGATACGCCAGCTCATCGACGCGCATCATCTTCCCGATCGCGTTGTGCACGGCCGAGTTGGCGTCGCGTCCCGATTCAACGCGGAAGGGGATGTTCTCGACGACGCTGAGGAAGCGGTTGCGGACATGGACGCGGGAGTGCGGCAAGAGATCGCCGCGATTGATTGCGGCAAAGGCGCCGAGAAGGATCGGAACCTTGATCGTGCTCGCGGCGTGAAACCAGCGGTCGCCGTGGTAGTGGAGCTCGAGGCCGGACTCTATATCGTGCAGCGCGACCGCGATGGCTTTGGCGCCCGACTCCTGCTCGATCTTCTCGATCTGCAGCCTGAGCGCGGTCTCGCGCGACGAAATGGCCGGCGTGCCGGGCGAAGCCGTCGAAGGCGGCGCAGCTTCTTTGGACATCGCCGCGATCAGGAGTACGCTACGCGGGGATCTGCTTTGGCGTAGGCGAGATCTGTGAGAAGATTCACCAGGACAAAGACAACGCTCAGGAACAGTACCGACCCCTGAATCGCCGGCAGGTCGCGCCGCGTGATCGCATTGACGACGTAGCGCCCGAGTCCGGGCCAGCTGAAGATCGTTTCGGTGAGAATGCTGCCGGTGAGGTAGTATCCGAAGTCGAGCCCGAGCACGGTGATGATCGGAATGAGCGCGTTCCTCAGCGCATGTCTGACGACGACGACGCGCTCCTTCAATCCCTTGGCTCGAGCGGTGCGCACAAAGTCGCCACCCAGAACCTCCAGCATGGCCGATCTCGTCACGCGCGCGAGAAACGCAATCGACCGCGATCCGAGAGCGAATGCCGGAAGAATGAGGTACTTGATGCCGCCGTAGCCCGAGGGCGGAAGCCACTTCAGCATCACCGCGAATACCAGAATCAGAATGAGTCCAACCCAGTACACCGGGAACGAAATCCCCAGATATGCGATGCCGAGGCCGAGCCGATCGAACCAGCCGCCAGGATTTCGCGCGCTCAAAACGCCCAGGGTGATGCCGAGGACCGAGGCGAGGAACATGGCGGATCCGGCGAGGAGGAGCGTCTTCGGAAATCTCTCGCGGATATCGGCGATGATCGGGCGCTGCGTGATGTAGGAATTCCCGAAATCACCGCGCAGAACTCCGCCCGTGTAGAGCGCGAATTGGTTGATCAAGGGTTCGTCCAGGTGCAACTCTTTTCTCAGACGCGCGATTGTCTCGGGATCCGCGCGTTCGCCAACCATCTCCTGCACCACATCGCCGGGGGCGACGCGGAGGAGCAGAAAGGTTACGATCAGGACTCCGAACAATGTTGGAATCGAAAGCAGCAATCTCCGGCCGATGAACGCGAGCACGTCTTATTTGCTGATGGTCACATCGGTCCAGCGCTGGCCGTTGAAGACGGCCGGCACGGTGAAGCCTTTGATCCAGGGTTGCACCGCGTAGACATCCTTGTAGAAGAAGAGATAGATCATCGGCGCATCGTCGTACTGGAGCTGGTCGGCCTGCGTGTAGAGTGAATTGCGCTTCGCCTCGTCCTGCTCGCGGTGAGCCTGATCGACGAGTGCGTCGAACTTCGGGTTCGCGTAGAACGACACGTTGCCACCCGGGCCTTTGTTCTTGCTGTAGAGAAGCGGGTACAGAAAATTTTCAGCGTCTGGATAGTCGGCCCACCACTCCTTGACGTACAGATCGGACGCTCCCTTGCGGGCCGCCTCTCGAACCGACGACGCATCACGCGGCACGAGCTTCACACGGATTCCCGCTTCAGCCAGGTTTGCCTGAATCGCTTGCGAGAGGCGTGGCGACTGATCGGTATTCGCCGCCCAGAGCTCGAGGTCTATTCCATTCGGATGTCCCGCCGCCGCAAGCAGCTGCTTGGCCTTCGCGACGTCATGCGAATAGCCTTTGCGATTCGGATCTGCCCCGCCGAGGATTGCCGGAACCACGCCGACAGCGACCGTTCCGCGACCCGCCATGACGGTGTTGAGGATCGTGGTGACATCTGTCGCGTAATTGAGTGCCTGCCGTACGCGAACATCCGTGAGTGGCCCCCGCGTAACGTTGATGGCGACGTACCAGAAGCGAAGGGCGGGCGCTGAAGTGAGAAGCTTGCTCTTTTCGGGATCCGCCTGCCACGACTTCCCCGTTTCATCGGGGACCGAGAGCACATCGACGTTGCCAGCCTCGAATTCGGCGGTCGCAGTACTCATCTCCGGAATTATGCGCGCCATCAGAGAGTCCGTCTTCGGTGGACCGTCGAAGTAATCGGGATTTTTTGCGAAGCGCAGGTAATCGTCGTGTCGCCATTCGACGAACTTCCACGGTCCGGTTCCGATCGGCTTTTGACCAAAGTCGGTCGGGGGATTGTCGGGCACGATGGAGTTGACGGGCATCGCCAGCTCCTTCGGGAAGATGGACAGAGGCTCCTTCAGCGTGATCACGACAGTGGAGTCGTTTGGAGCGACGAGGCCGCTGATGCTCGTCGCCTTGCTCGCCGCGAAGTCTTCGGCACCCTTGATCGGATAGAGTGGCCAACCGCGTCCCCCCTTCGTTTTCGGGTCGAGCACGCGCTGGAATGTTGCGACGACGTTCTTCGCGGAGAACGGACGTCCGTCGTGGAACTTGACGCCGGTGCGAAGATGGAACGTGTAGGTGACGCCGTCGGCGCTGACGTCCCACGATTTCGCGAGGCCGGGAACGACCTTCGCGTCGGGGGTGAAGCGCGTCAGTCCATCGAAGATGTAAGTGACCGCGCGTCCGGTCGGGACATCCGTGGAGAGCGCCGGATCCAGCGAGCGCGGATCGTAGGTGTCGCGCGAGTCGATGATCGTTTTGCGGGAAGGAGCAGATTCGCCGCCGCCACAACCGAGAATCGCGGGTAATACGAGGAGGAAGAGTCGCCGCATGAGTGTCTTCTGACGGTTGACATGAAGGGGCGAAATACGAGAACTTTCGCGCACCCTGAAATAGGCCTCACCGTGAGCGCAGAATACTATTATCGCCGCCGACTTGGCGCCAAGGATCTAATGCCAGCAATCGGCGTCGGCGTCGCTGCCGGAATGGCCGCTTTCTACATTGTGCAACTCTTAATCCAGCGCACGCCTCTTGTGCCGCAGGGTGAGCTCACCCCGGCACCGGCCACACCTTTGAAGAGAATCATGGGCGACCGGAGCGAGCCCGAGACAGAGACACACTACGCTCGGGAGCTGCCGGCGGGACGACCACCAGGCGCGGGCGCGTCGCAAGGGTGAGATTGCCCCGGGTACGACTGGGGATCTACACCGCACTCGCTTTCCTGGCAGCGTTTTCCGGCGTCAACAGCGCCCGCGCGCAGGACATCGAGTGCCAGCGTGGCGACCTCGAGGTGTTTCGACTGGTATTCGAGGGGAATCACGCCTTTTCGGACGCCGACCTTGCCAAGATAATCGTCACCGCTCCATCGGCGTGGGCGCGGCGTTACCTCTTACTGCCTTTCACGGTCAAACATTGTCTGGACCGAGTTGAGCTCCCGAACGATCGGGCCCGGTTGATAATCTTTTATCGCCGTCGGGGGTATCCAAAGGCGACCGTCGATACTGCGGTAAAGGAGCTGGCGCCCCGGGCGGTCGAGGTCAGATTCACCATTAACGAGGGACCGCCAATGTTTCTCAGGTCCTTCGTAGTCAGCGGACTGGATTCGATTCCCGACAGGGGGCGGATCACCCGCGGCCTGCCCGTGCGTCAGGGCGGGAGATTCGACCGATTCGCTCTGGATGCCGCTGCTGACACCGTTCGCCAGCGCCTGCACAATAACGGATACCCGAGAGCCGACGCGAGCAATCGGTTCACGGTGAGCGACAGCACGCTGAGCGCGTGGGACACTCTGTACGTAACGCCCGGCCCGAGGACGAAAATTGGAGCAGTCAAAATCAACGTGATTCCGCTCGACTCTGCAAAGGGGCAGCAGATACCGACCAGAATCGTGCGCCGCATCATGGGCCTCGATTCGGGTGAGCTTTTCCGAGAGGACGAGATCATCGACGCGCAGCGCGCGCTCTATCAGACCGAAGCGTATCAGCACGTGTCGATCACGCCCGATTCCAACGCCGATACTCTGATCACACTCTATACGAACCTGGCCGAAGCCCAGATGCATGCGGCGAGGGTTGGCGCGGGATATGGAACTCTCGACTGCTTCCGTGTGACCGGTGAGTACACCGACTACAATTTCCTGAACGGAGCGCGCCGGTTCGATCTGACCGCGCGGGTCTCGAAGATTGGAATCGGACGACCGATCGATGGCGCGCCGGGGCTCTGTCCTGCCGCCAGGAAGGACGTGTTCAGCAACCGGCTGAACTATTATGCCGGCGCCACTCTCAGGCAGTCCGTGTTTCTGGGTCTGCGAACCGTTCCGACGATCACGGTCTACAGCCAGCGTGTGTCGGAGTACAACGCGTATTTGCGGACGACGGCGATCGGAGGCGCGGCGTCGGTGGTCTGGCGCGGATTCACCCGAACGCCGGTCAGTCTCACGTACGCGATGGACCTGGGCCGAACCGAGGCGCAACCGGCGCTATTCTGCGCGGTGTTCAACCTGTGCGAGGCAGCCGAGCGCGACAGGATTCAGCGCACGCAACAGCTGGCGGTGCTGAGCCTCGCAGTGACGCGGGACAACTCGAACAGCATACTCTCGCCAACGCGGGGGTCCGTCATTCGGCTCGAGGCACGAAGCTCGTCGCAGCTGATTCTTTCCAACAAGGACCTTCAGTTCAACAAGTTCGTCGGGGATGCGTCCCAGTACATCAACGCCGGGGGCGGCAATGTGCTGGCATTCCGCATCCGCGGTGGGAGCGTGTTCGGCCGCAACGTGGCATCCGCGGCGTCGTTCATTCCTCCGCAGGAGAGACTCTACGCCGGTGGACCGACCACCGTCCGGGGATTCTCGCAGAACGAGCTTGGCTCGCTGATCTACATTGCGAGCCAGGGAACAGCGTTTTTGACAGAATTCCTCTCGACGGATCCGAACACCGGGTTGCCGGATACGGTGTTGCTTTCCCCCAAGACAGACTCGGTCGGGCAAAGGCGAATCGTGCCGGTCGGCGGTAACTCGCTCCTGGTCGGGAACGTCGAACTGCGACTGCGGAGTCCCTTCCTCCCGGAGCTTCTCCAGTTCACGATATTCACCGATGCGGGAGAAGTGTGGAACAGAGGGACTCCGCAGGTGAGTGGCGTGAAGCTCAAGGTCACTCCGGGAATCCAGGTGACCGCGTTTTCTCCAGTGGGTCCCGTGCGCGTCGCGATCGGATACAACCCGTATCAGCGGCCAAAGGGGCCGCTTTACTACGAGGGGACAGAATTCAATGGAGCGCCACTCCTGTGCGTCAGCCCGAATAACGATCTGCCGGCTCACATCAGCGACCCGGATGCAAACGGCGTGCGAACCGTCATCCAGGAAGTGCCTCCGAACGGTTGTCCGGCTACATTCCAGCCCGCGAAGCAAAGCGGCCTCCGAAGCAAGCTGACTTTCAGCTTCGCGATTGGCCAGGCGTTCTAGCATCCAATGACACGCCGTCTCCGCATCGTGATAGCGAGCGCCACCGTGCTGGTGGGCCTCCTGCTGATCGCGCTACTCAGCGTCGTCGGGGTCACGCACACCGGTTTCGGCCAGGAGCGCGTGCGCCGCATGGTGTCGACGATGCTCGCGGGGCACGTCAAGGGAAAAGTCTACATCGGGAATATCAGCGGCGGATTCTTCACCGGCGTGACGATCGATTCCGTCGAGATGAGGGATGACGAGGACTCCATTTTCGTCGCCTCCGGGCCTATCACCGTCTCCTACGATCCGCGCGATCTGTTCGATCGCCGAATCCTTCTCAGCCATCTCGAGGCCACGCGGCCGGTGGTTCACCTGCGCCAGCACGAGAACGGGGAGTGGAACTGGCGCCGGATCTTCCCGGCGAGCGTCGAGAAGCAGGTGCGAAACGAGCGCGGATTCGGGCAGTACATCGCCATCGACTCGTCGGTGATTCGGGACGCCACCGTCACGCTGACGCTGCCGTGGCATCCGTCCGACTCTCTTCGCGGAGCGAAGCTCGATAGCGCGATCAGATTCGAGCTGACGCGCGGCGATCACGAAATCCGGCGTACGCGTGAAGGATTCGCGCGGACATGGAGATGGACCCAGGCGCAGGCAAATCTGGGATTCGCCCGAATCGCGGATCCCGACACCGTCGGCCGCCTGATCAGGATCAGAAAGGCCAGCTTCGCCGAGACCGACCCACCGTTCAAGTTTCGCAACATCTCGGGCACCGTGCTGAACCTGGGCGACTCGGTGTTCGTCGACAGCGATCACTTCGACCTGCCCGGCTCGACCGGAAAGGCGCACGGCAGCGTGGTGTGGGGAAGCGATCTGCCGATTCGCTACTATCTGCACATCATCGGCGACTCGGTGTCGCTCTCCGACGTCGCGTGGGTGTATCCGACGCTGCCGACCACAGGTGGCGGCAAGATGGTGCTCGACATCAGGAGTCAGCGGAACCCGCACTTCCTCGACTACATCATTACGAAGATGGATGTCCGCACGACCCGGTCACGGCTGCTGGGTCAGATGACGTTCGGCACGGGCGGGCCGGTGCTCGTGGTCAAGAACGTCGATATGCAGGCGGCGCCCGTCGATTTTGACCTGCTCCGCACATTGAACGGGAAGACGTTTCCCTATGACTGGCAGGGGAAAATCACCGGCAACGTGAAGGCGCCCGGTGGTCCGCTCAATCACTTCAAGGTCGATCAGTCGACGCTCATCTTCGAGGATGCGCACGTCCCCGGCGCGGTGACCGAAGCGCGTGGTGAGGGGGAGCTGGACATCCTCTTTCCCGCCTTCACGGCGTTCCACAATTTCAACGTCGACGTCGCGACGCTCGATCTGCGAACGCTCCAGTACCTGAACAAGTTCTTTCCGAAGATCAAGGGAACGGTGTCAGGCACCGCGACGCTCGATTCTTCCTGGCTCGACGTGCGTTTCAAGAACGCGGACCTGTCGCACCACGATGAAAACCAGCCGGTCTCGCGCGTCACCGGCAACGGACGCGTGACGTGGGGCGACAAGTATCTCACTTACGATCTCGCGCTCCAGGCGCAGCCGCTGTCATTCACGGCGCTGTCGAATTCGTACCCGCTGCTTCCGTTGAGGGGGAGCTACGCGGGCCCGATGCAGGTGAAGGGCATGTCACCGAATCTCCTGGTCAACACGACGCTGACGGGGCCGGCGGGCACGTTCGCGTACAACGGACTCGTCGACGCGGATCCTGAGGAGTATGCAGCGCGCGGGCGCGCGACCTCGACCGCCCTCGATCTCCGAACCTTGCTCGAGAAAAACTCGCTGCCGCATTCGCAGCTCACCGGCCAGTACGATCTCGATTTGCGCGGAGTGAATCTGGCGACGCTGACCGGAAAGGCAGTGGCGTCGATCGAAGAATCCACGCTCGCAGGATTCCACGTCGAGCCATCGGTTGCTCGACTGCATTTCGCCGGTGGGGTCGTGACCGTGGACACTCTCGCACTCAACGCCACGGGACTCAAGGCGCGGGCTTCCGGCACGTTCGGCCTTACCGGTACGCACACCGGCTCGCTCACTTTCTCGGCGGCAATGGATTCACTGTCGCGGCTTCGCGCGCTGGTACCGGCGCTCGCGACCGCGACCCAGCTCGATTCACTGGGCGGAAGCGCCGAGCTGAGCGGCGAGCTCAAAGGAAGCGCGGAACACCTCGGGCTCAACGGAATAATTCACGCGACGAACGTGGAGTTGGGAACGCGGAGGGTCGAAAGTGTGCGCGGGACCCTGCTGCTGGCGGACATCACCAAGCAGGCGAATGGCTCGTTCATCTTCGGCGCCGACACGGTGGTCCTTGGCGCGGTTGGATTCAATAGCATCAGAGCTTCGATCGCGCTGGCTTCGCCGACCTCCGGACACTTCACCGCATCGACGCTGAGCCAGAGCGGCGTCCAGTCGGAGTTCGCCGGAAACCTTACGCGAAGCCGCGACACCACTGTGCTGAGACTCGACAGCGCGGCGGTGCTCGTCGATGCCGACAATCGATACCGCCTTCAGGCGCCGAGCAGAGTCGTTTTCTCGAAGGGATTCCTGACGCTCGATTCGCTCATCCTTCAGCACAGTAGCAACGCGAAGCTGATCGTCCAGAACGTGCGCCTCAGCGGAGACTCGATAAGAGGACATATCCGCACCGACAGCGTGGACATGCGCCTCTTCCGCGCGTTCGTGCCCGGGCTGGTGGAGGCCCGCGGCGCAATCGTGGCGGACGTCGACATCCGCGGCGAGACCAAGCAACCGCGGTTGTTTGGGCAGATCTCGCTCGCCGATGGTACGGCGGCGTTCTCCAACCTCGGGACGCGCTTCACTCGCATCCGGGCGGACATTGCGCTGTCTGGCGACACCGTTCACGTCAAGCAGCTTTCCGCGGAGACGATCAAGGACCGCCGCGGCGTCCTGAATGTCGAGGGGACGGTGAGCTTCGAGCACTACGACAACCCGTCGTTCTCGCTCGTGGCGAATGCGTCGAACTTCCACGCGATCGACAAGCCGGGCCTGGCGGCGCTGGACGTCTCGACGGGGCCGGCGGTGACGCTGACCGGATCAACGGCGGATGCTGTCATGCGCGGAACCCTCCGGGTCGAAAGAGGATCGATCTACATCCCGGACGTCGTGAAGAAGAAGATCATCGATCTCAGCGATCCGGAATTCCAGAGCCTGGCGGACACTCTGCTCGCACAGAATCGAAAGGTGATGCCGCGCGCACCTAAAGCGGTGGCGCGTAATCTTAGACTCGAGAACGTCGCGGTGGACATCGGCCCCGACGTCTGGCTGCGGTCGTCCGAAGCGAACGTCAAGCTCGGTGGCTCGCTCAACGTGACGCTTGCTCCGCAGACTCCGACTGAGCCGCCGCGGCTTGCCCTCGAGGGAACGCTGAGCGCCGACAGGGGAACGTACAGGCTCAATCTCGTCGATCCGTTCATCCAGCCGACCTTCGACGTGCAGAGCGGAACGTTGCGGTTCTTCGGAACTCCGGATCTGAATCCATCGCTCGACATCAGGGCAATACACACGGTGCGCCAGCCGCGGCAGAGCGCGAACGGCCGGGACGTGAGGGTGGAGGTGGACATCACGGGAACGCTCGCGCAGCCTCTGCTCGCTCTCAGAAATCCCGACAACCTTCCGCTTTCCGAGAGCGACTTACTCAGTTATCTGGTGACGGGTGAACCCGCCGTCGGACTCGAGAATACCAGCGGCCAGGTGGCGAGTCTCGGCGTGCGCACGGTCGCGAACATCTTCACCAATGCGCTTCCGAAAAACCTGGTCGACATCCTCGAGTTGCAGACGGCAACTCCCGGCACCGATCCTTCATTGGCTACGAGCAACGCCTCTTACTACAGCAGTCTGCTGAACACCCGCGCGGTACTCGGGAAGCAGCTGGGCAGCAGGTGGTTTCTCGGGTTGAGCACGGGACTCTGTCCGAGCGCTTTCAACAAGAATCTCGGCCTGCAGCTCGAATACAGGATCAGCTCCCTGTACAGCGCGCAGGCGGCAATCGAGCCGGGATCCAGCAACCTGAAGTGCGGTGCGACACAGGCTCAAGCCATTCTGACCCAGACTCCGCCGCAGGTCGGGTTCGACCTTTTTCGCAACTGGCGTTTCTAAAGCGTTGTTGGTTCGTCAGTTAACGCGATTACATTTGTATTCATCAGTGCCGGGCTGACAATCTGATGGCGAAAACTCTCCGCGAAAAAGATTCGATGGTGTGCCGCTCCTGTGGGAATGAGGAGCGCGCTTCCGAAGGCTATCCGTGCGCCGACTGCGGAACCTTCGTCTGCATCATTTGCAACTTCCGCGGACTCACGCTCTGCAAATCGTGCCGAGCGAAACGGCCGGAGCCACCGCTGACACCGGGCGGGACCAAGAAGATCGATTGGCCGGAGCATTGACAGAGCACGTCACGGCCATCGCGGCAATCGCGCCGATGCTGTGCGAGCCCGATGTAAAAACGACTCAGGTATCACAGCTCCTCCACGGCCACATCGCGGAGGTTGTCGAGCGCAATGGTCTCTGGCTGCACGTGAAGGGCGCGGACGCGTACACCGGCTGGATTCATCAGGGTTACGTCGTCACGATGCCGGAGCCGGTTCCCCCGTTGTCCGAGACCGGCTGGAATGATCCTCGCCCGCTCTCGTTCGGCTGCACCGTTCGAGATGAGCACGGCGCGACGCGAAAGTTGCCGTTGGGCGCGCTCGTCACCGAGGGCCAGGAGCGGTTCGGCGGACTGGCCATGACGCTGGAGGAGCGGCGAAACTCATTCCCACCTGCGGCCGACTCGATCACCGCCTCGGCGATGACTTTCTTCGAGGGCACGTCGTACGAGTGGGGAGGACTGACGCCCTGGGGATGCGACTGCTCGGGCCTGGTGTCGAGCTCCTTTCACCTGCACGGTGTGAACGTCCCTCGCGATGCGTGGATGCAGGCCGCGACCGGCAAGCCGGTCGATTCGGTACACGATCTCATGCCGGCCGATCTTCTTTTCTTTTCCGACGAGCCCGACGGAAAGATCACGCACGTCGCGATCTCGCTCGGCGGAATGAAGGTGGTGCATCTGGCGCTTGGACGCGGAGGGTACGCTGTCGACGATCTCGCGCAGGGCGATGAGTACACGGATTTGCTTCTCAAGAGATTCCGGTTTGCGCGCAGGATTCTCTCGGAGAACTAAACGACCCAGGTGCGTGCTCCCCGCTGGTCGCTGGTAGCTTCCCGCTGGTCGTTGGTAGCTTCCCGCTGGTAGGTGGTAGCTGCCTGTCGTCCTTGTTCCTAGCTGACCATCCCATTCGGAGCGCCGGGAACCATCGGCGACTGAGGCTGAGCCGGCCCGTTAACGAAGAGCCGAGCCGCCGCACTCGGCTTCCCATCGAGCGCGACCTGCATCGTGTACTGTCCCACCATGTTGAGCGGAAGGTCTACGACCGCGATGATGGGCAGGTCGACCTCGAACACCGGGTTCGGCGCGGGGGCGACGTTCATCTCACCCGTCGAGGACCAGAGCTCCTCGTCGAGCGGACTGAGCCAGCGGAACGAGAGCTTGTGCTGCCCGACATCGTCGCCGTTGGCCTTGAGGCGGACGACGAAGTGGGTGCGCGGGTGAATCGTCGGAAGGCCAGCGACCTGAACCGCGTCGAAGACGCCCAGCACATTCAACTTTCCTTCCTGTGACAGGTTGGCGGCATCGGCGAATAATGCGAACGAGATGTGCATGA
>Ga0193727_1000179_pt1 | contig 22278 bp, 29 predicted proteins | sample H2c2metaG_FD_143051 | JGI IMG/M metagenome (GOLD analysis project Ga0193727, IMG submission 143051) | Soil microbial communities from a riparian zone of the East river system, Colorado, United States - H2c2 | ecosystem: Environmental > Terrestrial > Soil > Riparian zone | place: USA: East River...
CCCCGAGCACGGGACAGACGCTGGTGACGCGCGGGCTGGGGATTCTTGCGGGGAAGGCCGTGGGCGGGGGACCAGCCACCGAGATCGGGATGGCGATGGTCGCCCCCATGCTGGACAAGGCGCTCGGTAGCGTAAAGACCGGGTTCAAAGTCAAGGTTGCGCAGCAGTTCGCGGCGCTGGCCGATGCGCTGGACTCGGGAAAACCGGCCGCGATTGCTAAGCAGACCCAATCGCTGCGCGAGATGCTGCCGCCAATGAAGACATCCGTGCGGCTGGGATTGAACGCGGGGCAGTTCGTCGGACAGGCCCCTCCGGGAGATGAGTCGGCGGACCAGCCACCACCGGGCGTGACGCCGAGCACGCCGGGACCGCCGCGCTAGGCCACCGTCCCCAGAGACTGCTCGTCATCCTCATCCGCGTCCTCGTGCGGGAAAAACGTCGCATCCCCGGCGACTCCGACAGCCTCGACGGAGGGCGTGGGTATCGCCTCCATCTCGCCCCACGAGGACCCCGCCTTCCCGCTCACGCCGATGCTCAGATGATCCCCGAGACCATACTTTGCCTTGTCCGCGGCGGACACCCAATCGAGGGGCAACTCCGGGATGGGGCGGAGCATCTCACGGTACACCTTCTCCAACACCGCGTCCCAAGCACGAAGCGGGACCTCCAGGAGCAGCGAGTCATGAATGGGAGCGCGCAGCGGCGTGCGCCCATGATAGGCGTCCCCGATGTAGCTCGCGTGCGCCGGGTCGAACAGCCGCAGCATGACCTCGGTGAGGATCGCACTCGCCGTGCTCTGCGGGAAGAACGCCACCGCACGCTTGGCGTCGTCCCCAAGGATCACCGCGAAGTGCTGCCCCTGGATCTCGGCCACCGCCTCGTGGTTGCGGAGGCGCTTCAGGTACACACTGTAGGGGATTTTGCGGTATCCGATGACACTCCAGAACCAGTGCTTGTACCCGAAGGGATGTACCCTGAGCAGCGGGTTCCGGGCGAACACTTGGGCCACGGCGTTGGAGGGATTCTCGGGGGGGATCGCCCCGCCGAGGTAGTTGAGATCATAGGCGATCTGCCGGACGTCCCCTTGGTACTGCGTGAGCGCCGGGGCCATCGCATGGTAGACCTGTTCGTACTGCTTGGCTACCTTGAGGGAGGGGAAGGTCTGGGGGAAGTTCCGGACCATCCCGTAGATGGTGAGGCCGTAATTCTGGCCATGCACGCACCGCTTGGCCCGGTCGTAGATCACCGCGTGGGTGGCTTTGATCTCCTTGAAGTAGGCGGCAATGTCCGGCGTGGACCACTCGGGGGAGTAGGGCTGTCCGAGGATGTGCGAGGCGAGCCCCGCGTGAACCCCGAGTGTCGCCAGCCAGATGTAGTGCGGGTCGCGGGAGAAGTACCCCGTGAGGACCGCTTCGATGCCGGAAAAGTCCACTTCGAGGAGGCGGCTCTCGGGGCTGGCCACGATGCACCGCCGGAACCCCGCGGCGAGGTTCTCGGGACCGCCCCGGTCGGTGATCACGTTGGTGATATTCGGATCGATGTAGGACCGGCGTCCCGTGGAAGGGCGATCCGTGGGCACGGGGTGTACCCGATCGTCCCCGTCCATGAGCTTCAGGGTCCGGACCCCGTAGGTGCCTCGCACTTTCCCTACCGCGCGGCTGTCGAGGATGGCCCGGTAGAGCGGGTCCTTGGTGTCCCGGATGAGGCGCTCTAGGGTTTCCCGGTCCGTGGAGTCGTGGCCGGTTTTCTTGGCCCGGCCGGGTTTATGCCCTCGGGCTTTGAGGTAGGCGAGGATTTGGTCCGGGCTGTCCGGGTTGAAGGGTTCTTGCCAGAAGTACCGCGTGGCCGTGTAGGTCTCAAGGGTGGCAGGGGATCCTGTACCGTTGCTCGGAGGTGTTCCAGCGCATCGGTGGCGACCGCCAACATCCTGCTGATGACATTGATGGCAGACATAGCCGAGGACCGATACCTCACGAGCGACCACGACGGCCACCTGGGCATAGAGATCCTGCTTGATCGGATCGGGGGCCTCCTTCTTGGCCTTCCCCTGTTTGGTGTCCGCCCGGCCTTTCGTATGGATAGCGCCTTCTTCTGGGGCACGCTTCAGTCCTCCTTTGGGAGTGAGTGGACGGAGTTCCTCCGGGACCATCCCCTGCATCTCGTGGAGCAGGCGCCGCTGCTTCACGGCGAGGTCCTCGATGAACACCACGAGGCGGGCGCGATCGATCTTGACCCCCACAGCCTGCGCGGGCTTGAGCGCCAACTGGTAGGTCGCATGGGTATGGCGGGCGAACACGTCCCACATCCCCAAGGACATGAGATCCTGGGCGATCCCGGTGCCCACGCGGTAGGTCTGAAACCCGTCGCAGGCGGCGTAGTAGCCGGGCTGAGACTTCGCCAGGTGCTTCCACGCGCCGAATCGAGAATAAAAGGGCGCCACGAACCCGAGGCCCCGGGGGACATCACTTTGCAGCCGGTGCCACGCCCACATGCAGTCGTACCAATCGCCCCCAAGGGTGTGCCCGGCGGCGCGGATGCGGGGCTCGTCGTAGGAGGACCACACGATCTTGGGGCAGCGCAGCGAGAACAACCGCTCGCACAGCGCCACGTAGGGTCCGGCATAGGGGACCGAGATCCCCTCATCCGGGTGGACCGAGAAGTTCACCCGCACAATCTGATAGGAGGCGTCCTCGGTGGAGAGGTCGCCTTCGTCCCGGCCCCCCGCTTTGTCCGGGGTTTCGATATCCACGGCGAGCCACACGCTGAGGGGGTCCTGGGTGGCACAGGCTTCCACGGTGGACACCCAGGACGCGAACCAGTCCACCGGAGGGTCCACCACCACATCGGGGGTTTCCTGTACATGCCCCTCGGCGGCGACCCGGAGGGCCTGCTGGAGGTCAAAGGACACCACTCCAAAGAGGTTCATGGCCCCGCGCTGGAGGTGGCTGGGGTGGAAGGTGGGGACGACCCAGAAGCGATCCGTGGGGTCCCGGGTGACCGTGCCATGCCAGTCATTCAAGGAGGCTTTGTCTAGGTGCAGGAGGGTCTTCAGCGCGGTCCCGCCCAGCGCCACCACCACGGGATGGCCTTCTGCCAGTACAGGCTCACGGTGAACGTGGCAGTGGGCAATCGCGTCCCGGTAGTAGGGCGCGCGCTCGTCCAGCCAATTATTTGGTGGACGGCACGCACATACGTTATGGCTGCGGAAGGCCTCCCGCCGCTGGTGGTTCCGCGCGAGCAGGCGATTGAGGAGGGCGCCCGCAGCGCCCACGAAGGGCTCCCCCGCGCGGGCTTCCTCCTCCCCGAGGGCCTCCCCAAAGAGGAGGATGGGCGAGGACTGAGGGCCGCACGGTGGGGCGAAGCCTTGCGTGCGGGGATTGCTATCAAGGGGGCACCCCCGGCACGCCTCGGGGCGGTGCAACATCTACGTCCCGTCGCAGTGATGCGGGGTGAGCACCACCGCGTTCAACAACAGCCACTTCCCCTTCTCGACATGCCTGTACATCTCGATCTCGTCCCCGCAGGTGCGGCAGGTACGGGTCCACTCCTCCTCGTACCCGGCGGCCCGGAGCTTGGTGAGGGTCCACCTATTGTCCACGGGGTCCGTGTTGAGGTCCTCAATTCGGAGCTTGGCCATGGCTATGATATGCTAGTCAAAGTCTTATGAACTGTCAACGTACAGGCTGCCTGAACGTCGTACCTGATGCCCCGGTGTGGCCCATCACTAAGACCCAAAAGTACTGCTCCCGTGCCTGTCTCAAGCACATGTGGTACGAGGCGCACAAAACTGAGGTACTCGCCAAGGCTCGCGCGTGGCATGTGGCCCACCCCGAGAAAGTACGTGCGGCCAAGTCCAAGTGGAACAACTCTCCAAAGGGTATTAGCAATCGGCGTGCTTGGGCACGTACCCACAACCCCGAGGTGTACGCGCGTATGAAGGCCAAGGGTGGCATCAAATTGATTACGGCTCGGGGGCAGTCTCGCCGGAATCTGCTTCGTGTTCAACCCCATCGACATTGCGTACGTCCCGCGCCCCATCGAGGCCGAGTGGAATGCCACCACCGGGACGGGAACCCGCTAAACACAGCCGTTGTAAATCTGGAGTGGCGGTGCAAACAGCACCATTTGGAGGCTCATCCCGCCCAAAAGGGGAAATGAATCGCTCATCGTTCACGTCCCCTCCCCATTTGGCCCTGTAGTACTCCTTGTTAGCCGCGTACTGCTTATTGAACTTCACACGCTGTTCAGGAGAGTACTGCTTGATGGTACCGGACGCATAGTGTAAAAAGGGAAGGTTAACGGAGAATATACGACCCCCATCTCCCCCTATCATGTACCTTCTGTGACAATCCAGATCCTCCATGTAGGCGGGCCTGAAGGATTCATCGAAGGGGTACCGCTCATGCCCCGCGCGGGAGAGGAGGAAGCACGAGAAATCAGGGCCACCCCGCTGCGAGATCAAGGTGAGCCAGCCCTCATCGGTCCCCGCGACCGGATCATAGGTCACGGTAGGGTCGTACTGGCCCTCGCGCACGCCCACGGCGGTGACAAACAGCGCCTGGGTGGACGCGAGGGTCTTCTGGAGAACCTCATAGGTCTGTCGGTGGAGGCGCACGTCGTTGTTCACCACCAGCGCCTCGGTCCCGCCCAGCTCCCACACGAACTTGAGCGCCCGGTTCCACACTGCTGAGAGGGACGGCACCGCTGGTAGCCAATGCCAGCACAGCACCCGGTGATCCTCCCGCGCATCGATCCGCGCGTCGAGATCCTCCCGGTCCGCCCGCGAGGCCCCTTGGTCCACGAGGAGCACGCGCACCCCGGGGAGGGATTGATTGAGGCCGTCCTCGACCGCCTGCCAGGTCATCTCGGGGGCGTTGAGGAAGGGCATGAGGATCCAGTGATCAGCCACGGTGTTGCTCCTTCTCCAAGAACCGCCCTCGCATCTGGTCCACGGTGCGGCCACACGCCTGTTCCAGCCGCTTGATGGTGTCCGCCCAGACCTCCGGGCAGTCCACGTAGTCCACGAGGAGGCAGGCGATCTCCTCTACATCCTCTTGTCGAAGCGACACCAAGGGTTCATCGGGCGCTGTACGGAGTGCCAAGCGGCAGGTGGTACACCGGATCACGCCCACGCCGTCGCTATACGTGTCCGTCATCTAGTGCCTCCCCTTCACGGTGGACACCAGCCACCACTGGGTGATCAGCCACGTGATGGCGGCGACCACCACGGCATTGTTCAACACAAACCGGAGATTAGGGCCGATCTCCACGATGATATTCATCGGGCGTGCTCCACACTCTCTACATGGGGCAGGGGGAAGATCATCCGGCCCCCCTGCTGGAGGTACGCCTGCTCGCGCTGCAGGAACGCCTCCTTGAACTGCCACGCCCCCACGAGCAGCGCCGCGGGCGGATCCCCCCGGCCCTCGGCCTCGCTCACGATGGGGATCCCGCTCACGCCCACGTAGCGGCCCACCTTCTCCGGGGACCGCTCCCACGCTTGGCGGATCACACGGGCGTCCACGTCACAGTACTGCAAGAGGGTGTTGGACTTGGTGCTCGCCGCGTAGAGATCCACCGCTGCGCCCCGATCCGCATAGGCCTCCAGCATCGCCCGGAGCTGCGTGCGGACATCCTCGACGCGGTGCGCGAAGGCGGCGTACACCTCGGGGGTGTCCTGGAAGAACCGCGCCTCCATGTCCCGGATGGCAGCCACGTGGGGGCTGACGGTCCCGGCGCCGGTGAACATGATCGTGGTCCGGAAGCTCCCGCCGTTGATCGCGCGCAGGTCCACATCCACCACTTCGAGACCATGCGGCGCGAGGAGGGCCTCCATGGCGCGCAGATCATAGTATTCCAGGTGCTCGTGGCAGCAGTTGTCGAACGCGGTGGAGGCGAGCATGGCGGGCAGATACGCCTGCTGCACCACGAACACGCCCTCGGGGTGCAGGATCTTGGTGATCCCGTCGAGGAACGCATGGGGGTTATCCAGATCGTAGAACATCGCCACGGCCGTGATGATGCGCGCCCGCACGGTGTGCTCCCACGGCGCGCTCACCGCGAAGTACTCTGGGTACAACACATGCGCGTGGGGCCGGAGCACCTCATAGAGGTTCGCGGCAGGCTCCCACGCCACGGGGAGGAGCTTGGCCTGCCCGAGGGCGGCGTATTGCTGGAGGAGCGTCCCGTCGTTGGCCCCGATGTCCACCACGGTCGCGTGGGGCGGGAGGTCCACCCGCGTACAGGCGTGGGCCACGATGTCCTTGAGTTCCGCCACCATGGTCTCATTCACCCCGCTGCGGTACCAGTACAGGTGGAACATCCACTCCGGGGGCGTCGTGTGGAGGAGCTGGACCAGCCCACAGGTAGAGGCGGTACACCGCACGAGCACCAAGGGTACCGCCGGGTGCCGCCTCCGCGTCCCGGCCGACCGCGGGAAGTCCGCGAGGGCGATGTCCCCGAGGTCCAGCACGTGGGTGAGGAGGGCGCCACAGCTCCGGCAGGTGTTGCGGCGGGTCACAGGTGTCGATGTCATCGGATCTCCTCTAGGGGGACGTGATTCACGTGCCAGCGGATGGTGGTGGCCAAGCCCTCAAGGAACGACGTGGCGGGGACCCAGCCGAGCGCCGCGTGGAGCCGGGTGGTGGAGAAGGATCGCCGGACGTGCCCCGTAGGCTGGGCGGCGTCAAAGGCGATGCGCCCCGTGTACCCGAGGACCCCCGCGATAGCGTCGATGAGTTCCTGCATGGAAGTCTCGGTCGTGGGCACGAGATTGAGCGGCTCAGGGCTATCGTAGGCCAGGAGCGCCCGCACCAGTCCCTCGGCGGCATCCGCGACGTAGAGGAAGCTCCGGGTCACCTCAGGACGGCCCCAGACCACCACCGGGCCCCCGGTGACGAGGGCGCGGCGCACCCGGGTAATCAGGGACGGAATGACATGCCCCGAGCGGTCCCCCGGGCCATACATGTTGGCGAGGATGAGGTGGATCCCGTGGAGGCCGTATTCCTGCCGCGCGGCGGCGAGAACGGGGATCTGCATGCGCTTCGCCAGCCCATAGGCGGCGTTCACCGGTTCCGGATACCCCGCCCAGAGCTGCGCCTCATCAGTAGGCAACGTGGTGTGCTCGGGGTACCCGCACACCGACCCCACACAGAGGAGCTTGGCCACTGGGGCCTCGCAGCACGCCTGGATCACATTGAGGTCCATCCGCACAATCGGCGCGAGCTGCCGGCTGAGGGGTTGGCGTACCGAGGTGGTGATCCCCTTGGACCCCGGGTAGGCCAAGTGCATCACCAGGGTGGACGCAGACACGCCGTGAAAGAGGCGGTGTATCCCATGGCGGTAGAGGAGGTCCCCATCGCCTCGTCCGGCGGCGACGGGGCGTGCGCCACGTCGGTGCAGCTCCGCCATGACGTGCTGGCCGAGGAACCCGGTCCCCCCCGTGACGAGCACTACGCGGCCAAGCAGGTTATCCATGGAGGGCCTCCGCCCACACGCGGGTGAACTCAGCGGCGACTGCGGTCCAGGAGAGGTCCTGGAGCACCTGGGACGGCAGACGCAGGGTCCCGGCCTGCCAGTCCGCCTGGATGGCTTCCAGGGCCGCAGGGAGGCCCGAGATGTCCTCTCCGGCCCAGATGCGGGCGTGGTACACATCGGGGTAGTCAGCAAGGTGCCCCAGTAGGGCATCCTCGGTGATGAGCAGCGGGCGCTTCGAGGCCAGCGCGGTGGAGGGCGCACCCGCCCGGTCTTTCCAGAGGGGCGGCGTGTTGTACCAGCACACGTTCACCGTGGAGCGGGCGAGGCGGCGTACCTCGTCCTCGATGGACAGCCACGCGGACGGGTCCGGGAGGTTCATCGCCCAGCCGTGGGCCTCACACACCTGGCGGAGGAGGGCGATGCCGTCCCCGCGGATGGAGGTGGCGCCCACGGTGAAGGCGGGGTCCGGGCTGGGGAGGGCCTCCACCCAATCCGGGATGGGCAGCGGAGTGACATGGTAGTGCTCCTCCGGGTCCCGCGGGTAGTGCCCCCAGCGGATCTGCATGGACGCCTTGAAGGGGCACGAGGCGTTCGAGGGGCCGCCATCGATCCAGGAGAGGAGCGGGCCGCCCTGGAGCGCGTCCCAGGGAGCCCCTGCGTAGTGGTTGAGCGTCATGGCGTGCCAGATGACATGGAGGATGTCGTACGAGAGGACATCGGGGGGGAACATCCCGAGGTACACACTGTGGGGATCCTGCTGGCGCGCGTACACCGCGGCGTAGGTCCCGTCGAACAGCGTGACGTCGTGCCCGGCGCGGCGCAGCGCCGTGAGGGTCTGGGACCCGTAGTTCACAAAGCCGCAGCGGCGGTCCGTGGCGTTGTAGATGAGGAGGATCTTCATGCTACAACCTTCCGGCGATTATGAAGGTCACGACATACCCGACACACTCGTCGACGTGGCTGCTCTGGTGTGCTGTACCGTATCGTGTTCTCCTGCGTAAACGCATGCCCGTGGATACAATGGGTCTTACGGGCGTGCTGAGCAGCATAGCTGTACCCACGTAATGTGTTCACAGCCTTTGGTACCGGTTCCATGTGTAAGGGATTGACACAGTTCGGGTTCCGGCAGAGGTGATCGATCGTCAGTCCTTCAGGGATGGGCGCGATCATATGCTCGTAGATCCATCGATGTGCCCGCACCGTGTGCCTCGGAGCATCCCCAAACACTCCATAGGTCCAAGGAGAGGGTGGTTTTTCCTTAAGCGCTCCCATCCATGCCCAACACCCGTTCGGCAAGGGGCGCACAAAGCGCATGAAGCGCACAAACGGATCAACTAGCACCCGCTTCTTGTACTTCATGCCAACACGCTATGAAAGACATCTACGTATCGTCGGCCTTGGCGTACCAAAGAATCCTGCTCGGCTGCGAATACCACCGCGGGATCCATACGTTGAATGGGACAGCGCGTCAGTGCAGGTACCAATGCGGTACAATCAGCCACCTCACGGAGCACGTTAACCCCCCACGCCTGTTCAGCCACCTTCAAGTCGTTCCATTGTCTGCACGGAGCTACGAACAAGGGTTTACGCGCTGCCATGCACAGACGAATCGCCCCAGATGTTCCACTGTTGGCACACCGGTACATCACGGCGGTCGCATCGCACCCTGATAAGTACGCCACGAGTTCAGCCGTAGGCCGGAACCCCCGCACGATCAACGAATAGGGATTGATCTTCCGCCAACGTACCTCGTCTTCCTCAGTCGCGTTATTAGACGCGATTAGGACTGCCCAGCCTGCAGCAGCAGTTGCCTGCACGATCTCGTCATAGAGTTTCCATGGGAAATTGAACCCCACGGTCCCGAGGATGGGGCGTCCGTTGGTCCAGCCTCGTGGCCCATCCTCGTAGATCATCGCGCCAGTCCAGGCGGGTACCCCCTGCCGAATAAGCACCTGCTGCTCCAGCCCCACACACGGCTCATGCACCACGAACGCATCCGCCACGTCATGGAGGGCCTGTACAAGGGGATCCGGGGGGGCTTCCCCATAGGTGTCGTGGAAAGTGATCACCACGGGAACGTGTAGCGTCCGCTTGACCTCGGCGATCACCTCGGGGGTCCAGCGGGAATGGAGGCCCCGGTGGTAGTTGAGCCACACCACGTCACAGGGGCTGAGGAGATGCGGGTCCAACGCCTCGGCTGAGGGGGTGAACACCAGCGCGGGATCCGCCGCCTGCACCGCCGCGATGCACTGCTCGGCGTAGTTGGCAATGCCACAGGCGCCGCCCCAGGAGGTGACCGCGAGGATTCTCATGAGACCTCCGGGTCCGGTGAGGGGGTGGGCGCCGCGCCGAGCCGTGGAGAGGCCGCGACAGGTGGCTGAGGCAACGGCATCCAGTGCGTGGGCTCTGCGCTTGGACAGCACAGGGGTCCGCACCAGTCGCTCCGCCGCCTAATGCTGATACGGTCGCGCTCAGGCAGTCGAGGCCGATACAGCAACACGAGTTCGTTCGGCGCTGTTGCAATCGGACACCAATCCTGGTCGGCGGGTGGCTCCTCTCCGACGAGCAGGGCGGCGAGATCCTCACGGCAATCTTCTAGCTTCGATGCACGTTCCAGCGAGAACTCGTCCCCAACTTCTCGGTCAGCGTCTTCCTGAATACGCCAATAGCTGAGCAGCTTTTCAATACGGGCCTTGAGATCGCTCATGGGTGATCTCCGGTGTAAGTCATAGCGTTTGATCCTCATCGAAGGATTTCCCGTCTACGAGAATGTGCGCCTGCATCCGAGAGATCAGCGCGGAGCCAAATTCACGCGTGCCGCTGAACGTGCAGAACGTCGCGGGAACTTTCAAGCTCTGATGGTCAATAGGCGTTGACCCGTTCAGATGTTCCTCGCTCATCGGGAGCCATTCGCCGCAGTCTGGACACTCAAACAGGAACTGCGTCTCAGTCCCGTCTTTGACGGCGTTGAACCGTCCGAGTTTTGTTGGAATAATTCGACTCATGTCAGCTCTCCGGTCTGAGACGGGCGGTCGTTAGTAGGTCGCACTGGGCACCGAATAAAATCGTGGTTCGCGTGTTAGATCAACGGCATTGTCATGACTGAGTGAAATGTGCTGGCCGTCGCGCTCCTCGTGGAATTGATAGGTCGCGTTTCCGCCCACAAGTCGCAGTAGCTCTCCAACCAACATGGACGGTTGGTCGGTCCTGAACTCGCGCCCCTCGTAGAAAAACAAGAATCCTCCGTCCGGCGCACGGTGTGCTGCTAAATGCTCAGCCTGCAAGTCTGTTGGAACATCAAGCAGGCATACGCGACATTTCATGACACGTCCGAGCCTCATGGGTGATCTCCGGTGGGCTCGGTGCGTTCCACTTCTGCGACGATGGCGCGAGCCTGCGCTACCGCTCGTTGCGCCGCCAACCGCTGATTATGCTCATCGATTTCTATCTGCCCGGACACGTCGGACGTTGCTGACGCGAGCGCCCATTCCGTCGTAGCCGCATTGAACTTATAGGCGTAATTGATGGCGCTGCTTTCTCGCATGGCGCGAAAAACGAAACGATGAATTTGGTTGATGAGCGCCACGCCTAGTATGTAGCCGAAGGCTGCGCCCCAACTCCGAATACGAAGTCCAAAGACGCGCGGAAACCAGAAGACCACGTTCCCCGCGAGCACAAGCGAGAACGCAATGCTGATGAGTTCGTTCACGTGGTCGCTGACGTATCTCCAAAAGCCGGACGCGGTAGATCCTGTCGATGGCATAGTCACTTCCTGTCCTCGCGCGTAAAAGCGTTTTCGTTCTTCATGTTCTGTGTGCCGAGAGGCGAGCCGTTGAGATCAGCAGAGTGCATAGCGGTCCTTCTTGCTCGGCCTCAGCGTCATGCCAATTAACTGCACCTGCACAGGGTCCATCGACAACGTGTGCGCGATCTGCTCGGGCGTCTGTCCTTCGGCTATCCAGTCGAGGATCAGCAGGTGCCGCTCGCGGAGAAACCGCGCCCAATCTCCAACGTGACGAACCTTGCCCTTTTTTCTGTGTCCCGAGAGGCGCGAGACGTGATCCTCAGTCATCACAATTCCCATCTGAGCTTTTGCACCACAGGTCGAGTATCACTGCGCGGCCGAGAGGCGCGATGCCATCGTTCCGCCTTCGTCTTGCCTAGCAACGTGGCGCCGACCGCTCGAAGACTAGCCCCGGATTCCTCCGGCAGCGTCTTCGTGATCACGCGCGTGAACCCGAGCGCCTGCGCCGCCCGCTTTGCCTTCCCGTAGAGGAACGAACTGGCGTTGCGGGTGCCGTCGGTCGCCACGCGAATCACTTCCGCCGTCAACCCATCGTCCGCGTTGCGCCCAATCGGATTCCCAACCATCGCCACGCCAACGAGCTGGCCGTCGTGCCACGCCGCAATCGCGAATCGAGCGCCCTGCGGAGCTGGAAGATGCCGATGCCACTTCGCCACGACGAGCTTGGCCTCACGAATCGAAATCGGGCGCGCCTCCATCATGTGGGCGGCTCCGTCTTCGGGGAGGACACGGGACTCTCCCGGAACACTTTGTCACTGGGTCCGCCCTCGCCCGCGTCCCGGTTGATCCGGTCGATGAGGGCGCTGCGCTGGTCGTTGAGGGACTGAATGCGGAACGCGAGGAGCCCCGCGGCCTCGACGCGGCCACTCCCGTCCTGCCGCAGCTCCCGCAGATCATCCTCCGCATGCCACAGCGCCGCGTTTACCGCCGCCAACTCCAGCACCGCCTCGAACCACTTCCCATTGAGGGTCCGGGACCGAATCTCGGTGAGCAGGATCCCCCACTCCGACTGGAACGCGGTGCAGTCCCTCCCCGCCTCGGCCCCGAAGAGGCGCTTGAGGGCGAGGATCGAGAGGCGGTCCGAGAGTTCGCCGGGGCCATAGTTCTTCAGGCGCATCGCCGCGCCTCTAGGGCCTCGGCCACATGATGCGCGTCGAACGTCGGCCGCCCATCATGCCCCCGGACCACCGTGACCTGCGGGCCGTGCGTCCCCAGCGGGTAGAAGATGGGATTCCACCGCGCCTCCATGGGCTCCATGATCACCACGGGTGTCCCAAGAGCCACTGCGAGGACGTGGAGCGCGGAGCAGTCCCCGAGGAAGCCCTTGGCCCCCGCGATGAGATGCGCGGCGTCCTCCCAGGAGGTCCCGAGGTAGTTCCCTTCAGAGGTCCAGCGAGAATGCGGTGGCGCACACGATCCAGCCCGGTCCACCGAGTTCCCGAGGTACAAGAGGTTCACCAGCCCATACTTCAGCTCGAACCAGCAGTCGGACCAGCCGTGGGCCACGCGGCAGTGCCAGGGAGGCGACGTGATCCATGGGCGGGCGAGGTCCAGCGGCGGCAGGTCCAGGAAATACACCCGGCGGAGCGTGTCCGCCACCTCGAACGGGAGCGGCAGCTCCGGCCACCGCCGGTACCCGAGGTGGAACACGTGCATGTGATCCGCCCCCTCGGGGAGGTACGGCGGCTGCCACGCCTCCTGGAGGCTGCCCCCGGCATCAATCCACGAGGCGAGGCCCCAGCGCGGATCGGCGGTGACGGTGCCGAGATAGGGCTGCTGAGTAAGCAAGGGCACGAGAGACTCGAACTCCCCGGCGACCACCAGGTCCACGGGCACCCCGAAGTGCTCACTGACGGCCCGGATGGCGGGGAGGGCCCAAATGATGTCCCCCGCGCGCCCCGGGAAGGAACAGAGCACGCGCATCAGGCCCACCACGTCCGGCCGCACTTGCGGCAGGTCCAGTAGCTCCCGTAGGCCTTGTCCGGGCTGAGGCGATGCCAGAAGGGGGCGTGGAAACACCAACACCAGAGGGTTTTCATCGGTCTTCGTGCCTTTCTATGCTGTCCAGCGGGCCCAAGGTGCTCCCGTACTGACGGAGTTGCCGCAGGTCCGCCGGGGGCGCCCCGAGGCCTTCCAGGAGCCTCTCCACCGCGAGGGCATTGAGCTGTCCCCCCGAGGCGTAGATCGCGGCCCGCATGTACTCCCGGAGGAGGCGTGCCCCCACGGTGCCGTCCGCGAGGCGCTTCCCTTCGGAGAGGAGGAGGCGGTCCCGGTCGAGGAGCGTGAGGATGAGGTCCTCTTTGGAGGCATCCTTGTAGGCGGCCCCCTGCTCCAGCACATGGTGCTCCACCGAGGCCGAGCGGTCCTGCTCCACGGTGAGCGCCCCCACCCGGCGGAGCTGCTCGGGGGAGAGGCCCACGGGGGCTGGCGTGGGCTCGGGGCCCATGAGGGCCTGCCACGCCCGGCGGAGGCGGAGGGCTAGAGCCACGGGGTCACCTTGGGATTCACAGTACACCTAATACGGAACGTCTCGGGGTTCCCCACAATCCGTAACCCCTCAGCAGTCCGACAACGAGACAACGCCGTGTACATCATCCCGGGTTGGGTGAAGAAGTGATCCCTGATTGAGGTCTGGACAGCGCTCAACGACAGTCCTTGCGACTTGTGGACGGTACTCGCGTACGCCAAGCGGAGGGGCATGTAGCTACACGCCCCAATCACCTCGGACTTCCCATTCGCGCTCACGCGCTCGGGATGCCCCTCCGCCTTGAGCGCCTTGCGCCGGCCCACCTCCAGCGGGATCACATTCTCTCGCGTGATCGGGACCACCTGGATTTCCTCCCCGGTGCGCTGGAGCACCACGGTGGCGCACCCATGATCTTGCTCCATCACTTGGCCGAGGTCCCCGTTGACATAGAGGTAGGACGGCGGCTCGCCTTTCTCGGCCACATTGCGATTCGCCAGGATCATCACCAGCGCCCCGATCTTGAGCTTCAGGACTTCCGGCACCCCCCACTCGTAGGCGGCCTTGGGCGGACCCCCCCACTCGGGACGCAATTTCCCCCACCGCTGGGACCCGAACTGGATCGCGGCCCCGGGGACCTTATCCAGCCGGAGCTGGTTGTACTTGTCCACCGCATCGTTCTTGGCGAGGATGGTGGTGCCGTCGAAGTGCGGGTGGGTGAGTTGCTCCAAGCGGTCCCCGAAGAACTCCAGCGCCTTCTTCGCATCCCCCCGGCGCACCGCTTGGAGGGCCTCGATGAAGTCCCTCTCAGCCTGCCGGCGAATAGTGGTGAGCCCGTAGGTGGCCTCGGCGTAGCGTCCCCACTCGGCGCTCTCGAACGCGAAGGGCGCCTTCACGGGAGGCAACTGCGCGAAGTCCCCGATGAGGATGAGGCCCAGTTCCGCGTCATCCCCGCCCCGGTCCTGGTTCACGTTATCGAGGGCGCGCGAGAGGATGGTGAGCTGGTCGCCATCGAGCATGCTTGTTTCGTCGAGGACGATCCGGCGCAGTCCCGCCCCCCGGAGGCGCTTGAGTTGGGATTCCAGCCAGCCCCCCGTGAACGCCTCGGTGAGGCTCTGGGTGTTGAAAAACTTGAGCAAGCTGTTAATCGTGGTGCCTTCCCCGAGGTTCACCGCCGCGATCCCCGTGGTCGCCGCGAGCACCACGCCCTCGGGATCCTGGGCGGCGAGGGCCTTGGCCCAGAAGGTCTTCCCGGTGCCCGCCGGCCCGCAGATGAAGCAGAAGGCGGGGAGGGCGTCCGAGTTCACGGGGAGGTCATAGAGGAGCGGGGGAGGCGTGGACATGTCCGCCTCTAGGATCACGCTGTCATGCGGCACCTCCTCCACGGGGGATTCTACCTCCGGTACCTCCGCCACAGCCACTTCATCCCCTCGGTCAGTGTCCACCCGAGCCCCCAGCTCAGGATCGCCGCCATCGGGTGTTGCCGTACAAACGTCCAGTACGCGGTCCAGCCCATTGTGGTCCTCCAGCGGCAAGGGCTGCACGCCCGCCGCCTCCCGGTGCAGCGCCCGTTCCACCCGTGCCACCCGCGCCTGTGGATCCTCGACATACCCCTCCCCGCCGCACCGCCCGCAGGGCTTCGTGGTGGCCCCATAGGTGAGGCCCCCGGTGCCCGTGCAGATCGGGCACACCAGCGTCAGGGCTGAAGCCACCACCCCACGGTCCATAGCACCAGCAGGCCCAACAGGGTGATCCACAGGATGCGGTCCAGCCACTTGTCGTTGCGGTCCATCAGGGGCTCCTTCGCCATCACTCGCCCGATCGTTCTGTCCCGAGGGGACCGGGATATCGTCCTGCGGTCCCAAGATGTCCTCAATGGTCCCTTTGCGCCCCTGCCGGCGGGGGTCCCGGGCCCGCCGGGCGCGCGCGCCCAGGGAGAGGTCCCGATCCTCATAGGGCGCAAACCGCGGGAGGTCCCGCGTGGGGGCCAACGGCGCGGGTCCACCACGGCGGGACGGCTCCGTTGGCTCAGTAGAAGTGGTCCCAAGACTGCCTGGGACTACAGGTACTAGTACAGGGGATGCCACCTGCAAGCTCGCCAGCAGTTGCTCGTGGATCCCCTCCATGGGCTGCTCGCGGGCCATGCGAGGCTGCGGCGCGGGGGGCTCACCCGTGGCGGCGGTCTGGCGGAGGGCGTCGAGGCATCCGGTCTTCACTTTTTGCCCCGCTTACGCTGGAGCTTGATCCGCTCACGCGTGATAGTCCGCGCGATGGCCGCAAGCGCCACGGCGGTCTGTTCAAGGTGCTCGCCGGTGTGCGCACTCTGGTCCGTCGGTGCGGACATCACGATTTTGATCCAACCCTCTCCAACGGGGATAGTCCATTCTCTGACAAGTGATTCGCTCATCGGTGCAACCCCCCGACGTTCCGCACGCTGAGCGGGAGGACATCCCGGAACGCCTCGTACCCTTTGGCATGCGCCTCCAGCCAGAACCCTTGGTCCCCCTCGGCGTGCTGGGTGTGCGCCCACTGATGGTACGCTTGGCTCCCGACTGCCGTGCGCCCCCCGTAATGATGGCACGCCACCGGGATCATCATCCCCGGTTGAACGTGCGCGCGGGCGGCCAAGCACCCCAGCATGCCATCGTAGAAGTGATGGCGCACCCCGGAGGCCCCCAGCCATGCCCACGCGGCCTTGAACCAGTCCTTGGTCCCGATCTGACAGAACCCGTCAAAGCACACACACTGCATGAGGTTCCGCACCCGCGTGCCGTGCGCCTCGGCGTCCCGCATGTTGCTCACGAATCCCCCGCGAGCGAGCTGCATGGGGTCATAGGGCGTGTGGTAGAGGTCCGCGCTCCCCAGTTGGATCGCGCCCCCAAACCCGGCGAACTTGGTGCCCCGGTCCAGCTCGCTCTCCACCATGAGGTCCCAGCCGTCCTGCTCGATGAGCACGTCATCATGCAGGCACACGACCGCGGTGGCTCCCTCGGCGAATGCCCGCGCCACCCCCTGTGCGAACGCCGGCACCACGCCCATGTGCCCGGCGATGATATAGGTGGGCAGTTCGTAGGCGGCGCGGTCCCGCCAGGACTGGGTACACTCCTGGGCCTGATCAAGGTCCAGCGAGGCCGTCACGACCGCAAGGGCGCTGTTGGTCGGCTTCACGGCACCAGCTCCGTGGGGGGATCCGCCGGACCGCGTTCGTCCCCGTTGGGGGGCGCCTCGTCCTCGGGGATCGCGGGCGTCCCGGGGATCTCCGCCTGATGCCGCAGGACATAGAGATCCTCGATCCCCTGGTTCCGTGGGACGGCAATCGCCAGCCGGGTGACCAAGACCAGCATCATGGTGTGGGGCGGCGCCCCGGGGTCGAGCAACGGCTTGATCTCCGCCACGCGCAGGAGGCACTTGGGGGCGATGATCACCACCTCATCCCCGACTTCGAGGATCTTCCCCACCGCGTCCCGCACATGGGCGGGAGCCGCCGCCATAACCTGCGCCTTCGGATTGAGTCGCTGCATGATGCCCATCAGTTCAAACTCGCCTTCTTGGGGTCGCTCACCCCTTGGTATCTGAGCACTTCCTTGACTTCCCCGGTGGTCCCGCACAACGCAGGGTACTCCGCGATGCACAGGTCCAGCGCCAGCCGCAGCGTCCGGAGATGGTGCCCGTGAATCACCCCTTGGGTCTGGCCGCACACGTCGCAGTCGATGTCGAGTTCCACGAGCAACTGCGAGAGCCCCGTGTCGTCGGTGACTACGATACGGCGCACATTGAAGGTCGCGTTGGGCTTGGGCATCCCTAGTACGCCTCCAGCCCCTTGCGGAACCAGGATCGGAACCTCGGCCAGAGGTGTTTCCAGTCCAAGTACTCCACCTGCCCGCGGCAGTACGCCTGACACACCCGCTCGTCGTTCCGCTTCCACTCCAGCGCCCGCATGACCGCGTTCGCCATGTCCACGGGGCTCATCACGGGCCGCCGCAGCGCGTAGATCCCCTCCAGCCGCTCAGCCACCGCTGGGACCCGCCACGCATTGAGGGGGACCAGTTCCGCGCCCCCCGCGTAATCGACGTGCACCGCAGGGGTGCCGCATGCCAGACTCTCCACGAGGGGGTACCCGAAGCCCTCGCCCAGCCCCGGGGCAATCGTGGCCCCGCATACGCTGTAGCAGGCCGCGAGTTCCTCATCGTTCAGGGTCAGCGTGACGCTCACCCGCTTGGCGAGCCCGAAATCGCTCACGAGCTGCTGCACGCTCCACGCGCGGACCAGGGTGTCTGTGTGCAGCCACCCGCGGACCTTCAGCCCCCGGGACCGTAGCTCGGCCAGTGTGGCAAAATAGAGTCCTAGATCCTTCCGCGGCTGGTTGGTCGCCACACACCCGATGAGGATCTCCCCCTCGCGCATCTGGATCACCTGTTCCACGCGGGCGAGGGACTCCTGCGTCTGCACGTACGTGAAGGTGTCCAAGTCCACCCCATGCGGCAGATAGGGCACCGGCCCACTCCGCAGGCCTCTCAACACCTCGCTGCCCCAGCGCCCATACGCGAGTACCCGGTCGTACCGCTGGAGGCACTCGGCGGCCGGACCCCCCAAGGTGCCATTCACATTGGTGGCGTCCACGGGGAAGTACCCCCAGCGTTGCTCCGGGCCTTTGCACCCGAGCAGGGCATAGGCCCTTCCTGGATCCCAGACCGAGAACAACACCCCACCGCGCTGGGGACCGAAGTACCCCAGCCAGGCGTTATCGACCAGTCCCGCGCCCCAATCGCCCTCGGTGTCAATCCGCGCGGCGCTGTGCAACGGCCACGGGACCGCGGGTCCGGGCAACGGGTCATAGCCCACCTGGAGGAGATCGATCCCCAACGCCTCGTGCTCCAGCCACAATCTGGACACGAGGTCCCGGGTGATCCGCGCCAGCCCCGTGGGGAGGCGCGGACCATCCGAGTAGACCACGAAGGGGATCGGTGAGGCCACGGCGGGCTAGTCCTCCAGCTCGCCCGAGGTGAACGAGTCGTCTTCCGGCGGGATGCTGGCCGCCGGGCGCGGCCGACGATGCCGCACGCGCTTCTTGGGCGCGACCGCCGCTGGCGGGGCCGCCCGATGCACCACTTTCTTCTTGTGCGACATCTTCGCCTTGTGGGCCGGGGCGACCGGCGCCGCAGGCCGCGGTGCTGTGTGCTGATGCCGCTCCCGCACCGCGTCCTTGACCAGCGCCAGCAGCATGCCGGCGGCGACGAGGGGGGCGATGCGGAACCAGCGGAGGATGCGCCCTTCGGTACTTTCCTGAACTCGTGGCATTTCCTGTACTCCTGATGATCGGTGTTGACTGCCTGTTGATCCCGATGATCCCGATGATCCCGCTACTTGGTGAACCCGCTGAGATTCGGAAACGCCCGGATGCTCGCGCCGCACTCCGGGTTGCTGCAGGTGATCCGCACGGGCTGGACCCCCTCCACCTTGGCGACATCCCGCTGGTAGTACCGGGCGCCGCAGCCGACCCGGCCTTCCACTTTGGCCTGCCCCCCCGCGCCGTCGTCGAAGTAGGCGTCCCGCTCGGGGTTGCAGCGATAACTGAACTCCACGGTGGCGCCGAAGTCCTTCCCGGCGTACTTCTGCAGGGCCTGCGCGTACGCCTTGTTCGTGGCCGGCCGCTTGGTTTCCCCCAGCGCCCGCAGCAGCAGATCCATGTCGCTCACCAGGATCTTCTCCTTGGTGCGCTCCCGCGGGACGTTGCTGATGCGATAGGCGAACTCCTCGCCGTCGTGCGCGCTCCCCGGGGACTGCACGATGATCAGCGGGTTGTCGCTGTCGAAGATCCCGTTGATGCGCGTGCCGTGCTTCTCGCTCTCCACCACGGCCCAGATGGCCGCAAGGCTCGCGGGGAGCTTGAAGCGGTACTTCCCGGGCTGCGGCGGATCCGGGAAGCTCATCCCGATGTGCTCGGGGATGCTGTCGAAATCCGCCCCCTCCAGCGCGTCGTTCCCGAGCTTGAGGTCGTTGATACTGCCTTTTTCGGATGCCATTGTCTGTGTCCTGCCTCCTATGCTCTACGGTTTCCGAGGACCGACGCGCGGAGCAGGCGCGGGCGGTCGAGCTGCGGCAGGGGCGGCCCACTTGGTGGGCGTCCCTGCGAGTGATCCCGCGGGCTGTCCCGGTGCCGCGTGCATCTCCCGCGAGGCAGGCGCCACCGCCGGGGCTGCTGTAGGAGCCTCCGGCGGGGCGGGCTTCGCGGGTGATACCGCTGCCGTCACAGCGGCGGGGGGCTTGGGTGGCTGCGGTCGCGGCGCTGCCATGGGGGCACGCGGTGCCGTCGCCTGCGGGGCCTTCGGCATGCCCGAGGGGGCTGAAGGCTTCCCACTCACCGCAGGTGCAGACGCCCCTCCGGTGTGCGGCTTGGGGGTGCTCAGGGTCCCGGCCGGGGCGGCTGAGCCTTCTGAGGCAACCCCCTCACCAACCTCCACGATTCCCTCGGGCAATCCTGGGGCGTCCGGATATTTCTCATCCATTGCCGCCTCGGTGACCACGCGCGCGCGGTCCCGCAAGGTGAAGAACACCCCTAAGTTGAAATTGGTGAACGCGGTGTCGGCTTCCGTCCCCACCTTGAGGGGCGGATCCTCCAGAAACGCCGGCATGGTCCCCGGGGCCGCGCGGTTCTTCACGAGGTGCCGCACGCTTGCGGCATCCACGAATTCGCTCAGGCAGAGGCGGTACATCCGCTCGTCCTTGTCGGTTTTGAGGACCATCGCCTCCAGGCAGTCGCCGAACCACGCGCCCGCCTCGGCGGTCTTGGCTTTCCCGATGAGCAAGGGTCCGCGCACGCTCAGCTCGCCCTCGTCCATGGTTTCCATCGTGAGGGCGGTGAACACCGGAGGCACCACGAGGTTGGGGATGCCCAGCGCGTTGAGGACCATCTCCTCGGCGCGGCTTTGGGCGAACCCGTAGTGGCTGCGGCTCGACCCGCCAATCTTGAGGTCCCCGCTGTTGATCTTTCCGCCGATCGCGCCTTCCTCGCCCTTGAGTTCCAGCCGCCCGCTGCGCTGGGACATGTCCGACATCATCCAGCTCAACATGGAGGTGAGCCCGTCGTAGCACACCGCGCCCGTGGTGTCGAACCCGGGGGTGATCTGCGCGGTCTTCGTCACGCTGCCGTTGGCTTTGTCCGTGAGCAGCTTGCACGTCGGGCACATCGAGGGGGTGAGCAGGGATTGGAACGGCACCGCCTTCACCAGGTGCCCATTGGGACAGGTCAGCGCATACCGCTCGGTGATCGGCGGGACCATCTTCACCCCCGGGGGGACTTCTCCGGTGGCTGGCGTGATCCGCTGCGGCCACCACCCTTGGGTGCTCCGCAGGCAGGTTTCAAACGAGAGGGATCCGTCCGCGAGGTCCCGCGTCCGCATGCGGAACACCTGCACGATCCCCTTCTGCATGAGCGCCTGGACGTTGGACGGGAACCCACCCCCATCCGAGGTGTAGAGCCGGGTGACTTTGCGGTACTGCTGCCACACGTACTCGGCGAGGGTGCCCAGCAGCGCGGACTTGCCGCTCCCGGTGACCCCCATCAAGAGGGTGGCGGAGTTCACATGGACGACGTGGCCTTTCTCGGGACTCATGGGTGATCCTCTTCCTGCGGTGAGAGTTGCGCGATCAATGCCGTGCATTCCTGTGCGCTCAACTGCCCTGGGACCGCGCCGTAGGCGAGCTGGTTGTCTCGGTAGAAGGCGAGCGCGGCGAGGATGGTGCCTTGGGTCCGTGTATCCACCCCGACTTCATCGTTGGCGTCCCCATGCTTTGGAACCATCAGTAGTACCCAGCCTCCCGTAGTAGCCGCCACGGAGCTTTCATTGCCTCCGTCACCACGCGTAGGCGTGGCGTTGCCCGCAGGGGCGGCCTGTTCTCGTTGCCATGCGGCACCCGCCGTGAACGCGAACTGGAGTTGGTCATCAAAGGCGTCAGGCAGATCCTGCACGCGCAGGCCCTCCCGCCACGCCACGTAGGCGTTGACCACTGCGCGCACTGGGGTCAGATCCACGGGGGCATGCCCAGCCACTTGGGCATCCTGCCCCACCTTGCACGCCGGGCACCCGTCCTCCAGCGCCCCCACATTCTTCGCCCCGCACGTCGGGCACGTCCACGCGGCATGCACCACGGGCGGGCTGCCTTGGAAATGTCGGAAGGCCATCAGTCCAGTACCTCCAAGGTGAGGCTCTGTTCCACGGCCTGCTTGCCATCGCTGAGCCCCACGGGAGTGGTACCCTTGCGAAGCCATCGCCGTTCCAGCGTGGCCAGCACCCATTCGGCGGGGCCCTCTAACACAAGGATGCGTGTCACACGCACGCACCGCTCGGAGGCGAGCTGCACGCCTGGGATAATCTCGATACTCATAAGGCGCTGGCCTCCGCTGCGGCGATCCAGATTGTACAGGCCGTTTGAAGTACGTGATCCGCCGCCCACGCCGCCGACCGCGCCGCCTCCGCCGCCGCCCGCGCCGCCGCCGCCGCCGCCGCCCACACCGCCGCCCCCGCCGCCCGCG
>Ga0193727_1000180_pt1 | contig 22269 bp, 22 predicted proteins | sample H2c2metaG_FD_143051 | JGI IMG/M metagenome (GOLD analysis project Ga0193727, IMG submission 143051) | Soil microbial communities from a riparian zone of the East river system, Colorado, United States - H2c2 | ecosystem: Environmental > Terrestrial > Soil > Riparian zone | place: USA: East River...
GTGGCGGTCGAGCAGCTGTAGCACGCCCGCAGGCTCGCCAAGCGTTCGCGCGCGCTCCTCGACGCCGGCACCCTCGTTCGGGTCGACGAGCCAGACCTTCCCGCCGGCGAGTAGCGCGTGCGAGGCCATCTGCATCTCCGGCTTGTGCGGCGAGATCCAGCCAAAGCCGAAGTCGAGCTCGTCGACGAAGCGCGGCGTCAGGTTCAACTCGGTGTCGTCGGGCATCCGACCTCCTCGAATCGTCGGAGCGATGCTAAAGTTCGCACGGATGAACCAGCTTCTCGAGTAGAGCAGGGAACAACGCGGCGGCGCCGCGTCGGGTTCCCCTTGGCCTCTCGTTCGAGAGGCTTTTTCGTTTCTGGAGGCGGATTTGGACACGTACGACCCACAAGCGATCGAGGCGAAGTGGCAGCGGGTCTGGGAGGACGCGCGGGCCTTCTACGTCGACGATCCTCCGCCGGGCGCCGAGCCGGACGACAAGTTCTACCAGCTCGAAATGCTGCCCTACCCCTCGGGCGACCTGCACATGGGGCACGTCCTCAACTACACGCTGGGCGACGTCGTCACGCACTTCCAGCGCCGACACGGCAAGCACGTGCTGCGCCCGATGGGCTGGGACTCGTTCGGCCTGCCCGCCGAGAACGCGGCCATCAACGAGGGCGGCCACCCGCGCGAGATCGTCGAGCGCAACATCGACAACATCGAGCGGCAGATGCACCGGCTGGGGTGGGCGATCGACTGGGACCGCGTGATCGCCGCGCACGACCCGGCCTACTACCGCTGGACGCAGTGGCTGTTCCTGCGCTTCCTGGAGCACGGGCTCGCCTACCGCAAGGAGTCGGCGGTCAACTGGTGCCCGCACGACCAGACGGTGCTGGCGAACGAACAGGTCGTGAACGGCCACTGCGACCGCTGCGGGACCGCGGTCGAGGTCCGGAAGCTGGAGCAATGGTTCTTCCGGATCACGGCGTACGCCGACGCGTTGCTGCGCGACCACGAGCTGATCGAGTGGCCCGAGCGGACGAAGACGATCCAGCGCAACTGGATCGGGCGCTCCGAGGGCGCCGAGCTGCTGTTCCGGATCGACGAGCTCGACGAGGACGTGCCGGTCTTCACGACGCGCCCGGACACGGTCTTCGGCGCGACCTTCTTCGTGCTGGCGCCCGAGCACCCGCTGGTCGACGAGCTGGTCGACCGCTCGCCGAACGGCGCGGAGCTGGGCGAGTACGTCTCGAAGGCGATGGTCCAACGCGTCGAGGTACGGGCTTCGGCCGAGGACAAGACCGGCGTGTTCACCGGCTTCTACGCCGTCAACCCGGCCACCGACGCGCCGATCCCGGTCTGGGTCGCCGACTACGTGCTGATGGAGTACGGCACCGGCGCGATCATGGCCGTGCCCGGGCACGACGAGCGCGACCGGGCGTTCGCCGAGCGCCACGAGCTGCCGGTCGTGCCGGTGATCGACGAGGAGACCGGCACGCTGGTCGACTCGGGGCAGTTCAGCGAGATGTCCGTCGAGGAGGCGAAGCAGGCGATCGTCGAGTGGCTGGGCGAGCGCGGCCGTGGCCGGCCCGCGGTCAGCTTCCGGCTGCGCGACTGGGGCTTTTCGCGGCAGCGCTACTGGGGGGCACCGATCCCGGTCGTCTACTGCAGCGACTGCGAGATCGTCCCCGTCCCGGACGACGAGCTGCCCGTGCTGCTGCCGGAGGTGGACGACTACCGCCCGAAGGGCAAGCCGCCGCTGGCCTCGAACGAGGAGTGGCTGAACGTCCCCTGTCCGTCGTGCGGCGGGCCGGGCAGGCGCGAGGCCGAGACGATGGACACCTTCGTCGACTCGGCGTGGTACTTCCTCCGCTATTGCGACCCGCACAACGACCGCGAGCCGTTCTCGCGGCGGCTGGTCGATTTCTGGGGGCCGGTCGACCAGTACATCGGCGGGATCGATCACGCCACCGGGCACCTGCTCTACTCGCGCTTCTTCGTCAAGGTGCTGAACGAGCAGGGGATGGTCGGCTTCCGCGAGCCGTTCCAGCGGCTGTTCCACCAGGGCTGGGTGCGCCAGGGCGGGACGAAGATGTCGAAGTCGAAGGGCAACGTGACCGCGCCCGACCAGCTGGCCGACATGTACGGCGCCGACGCGGTGCGGCTCTACATCCTGTTCGTCGGCCCGGCCGACCAGGACATGGACTGGACCGAGGAGGGGATCGAGGGCATCGGCCGCTTCCTACGTCGGCTGTGGCGGATCGTGCACGAGGCAGCCGCGTCGGGTGAGGCCGGTTCGGACGGCACCGCGGGCCCGCTGGTGCGGAAGGCCCACGAAACGATCGCGAGGGTGAGCGACGACATCGGCCGCCGGTTCGTCTTCAACACGCCGATCGCGGCGGTGATGGAGCTGGTCAACGAGCTCGGGCGCGACCCCTCGGCGCCGGGCGCGCGCTTCGCCGCCGAGACCGCGGTCTCGCTGATCCAGCCGTACGCGCCGCACATCGCCGAGGAGCTGTGGTCGGTGCTGGGGCACGAGCGCCTGTGGGAGCAGCCGTGGCCGGTCGCCGACGAGTCGCAGCTGGAGCGGGAGACCTTCGAGCTGGTGCTGCAGGTCAACGGCCGCGTGCGAGACCGGGTGGAGGCGTCGGTCGAGGAGTCCGAGGAGCAGCTGGTCGAGCGGGCAAAGGCCTCAGCGCGCGTGCAGGCACACCTGGACGGCAAGGAGATCCGGCAGACGATCGTCGTCCCCCGGAAGCTCGTCAACCTGGTCGTCTAGAAGACCGTCACGCTTTCGGTACGAAGGCGTCACACACGTGTGACGGTTGCTCGGGCACGCTCGACGCATGCCGGAGTTCCTTCTCCAGCGGCGGCGGCTCCTCCTGGCCGCCGCGGGCTCGCTCGCCCTGATCCTGCTCCTGGGGCGCTTCGTCCTGGGGGCGGGTACGACCACGACGGCGGCACCCCTCCCCCTGCCGCCGGCCGCTGGCGCGGGCGTGACCGGGCTGCCGTCCTCGCGGGTGGTGGTGGACGTCGTCGGAGCTGTGCGCCGGCCGGGCCTGTACCGGCTCGCGCAGGGCTCGCGCATCGCGGACGCCCTCACCCGCGCGGGCGGGGCCAATGCCAAGGCCGACCTCGCGCAGGTCAATCTCGCCGCGCCGTTGGCCGACGGCGAGCAGGTCGTCGTGCCTCGACGGGGCGTCGCGGCGGCGGGGGCGGGCTCTGGCTCCGCGGGCGGCGCCGCTGCCCCGGTGCAGCTCAGCACCGCGACGCTCGAGCAGCTCGACTCGCTGCCCGGCGTCGGCCCCGTGACCGCGCAGAAGATCCTCGACTACCGCCAGAAGCACGGCGCCTTCCAGTCGGTCGACGAGCTCGATGCTGTGCCGGGGATCGGGCCGAAGCGGCTCGATCAGCTGCACGAGCTGGTCGTTCCGTGAGCATCCCGGGTCGCTCGCCGCACAAGTACGCCGCCGCGCTCTGCCTCGGGCTGGCGGGGGCCAACCTGGTTCGCGGGTCGACCCCGGTGGCGCTCTGCCTCTGTGCCGGGCTTGCTCTCGCAGCGCCGGGCCGGGAGGCGCGGCCGGTCTTGCTCCTCGCGGCGCTGGCGTTGCTCGGCTGGTGGTGGGGCAGCGCGCGCCTCGACGCCCTCGATCGCAGCGTGCTGCTGGCGCACGTGGACACGTCGGAGCGAAGCGTGCTCGCGGTCACCGGCCCGACGCGCAACTCGAAGTTCGAGCTGCGCGTTCCTGCCCAGATCCGGCGCTTTGGCCGGCTCCGGTTCCGCGAGGCCGTTCTGCTCGAGCTGCCGCTCGGTCGCTCGCCGCCACAGGGAGCCCTGATCGAGACCGTCGTCACGGTCCGGCGGCCAAAGCCGTCAAAGAATGGCTTCGACGAGACGACCTGGCTGCGGCGTCACGGGGTCCACGTGGTGCTGCGAGCCGATCGCTGGCGTCAGATCGGCCGACGTGGGGGGCTCGGAGGCATCACCGACAGGCTGCGCCGAGCGCTCGCGAGGTCGATCGCGCCCGGCCTCCGCGGCGAGCGCCGCGGCATCGTCGAGGGTGTCGTGCTGGGCGACGAGCAGTCGCTCTCAGATGATCTGCGTCAGCGCTTCCGCGCCTCCGGTCTCTACCACCTGCTGGCGGTCTCGGGACAAAATGTCGTGCTCGTCGCGGGTGGCGCGCTGGCGCTGGCGTGGCTGCTCGGCATCCCGCGCTGGCTCGGCCAGCTCGGGGCGCTCGCGGCGATCGCGGCTTACGTGCTCGCGGTCGGAGCGCAGCCTTCGGTGATCCGGGCCGGCGTCTCCGGGGTGCTTGTCTCGCTGGCCTGGCTAGCCGCGCGGCCGGCCGACCGCTGGCACTTCTTCCTGCTAGGCGCGTTCGTGCTGCTCGCATGGAACCCGTATGCGTTGCTGGACCCCGGCTTCCAGCTCTCCTTCGCAGCGGTGGCGGCGATCTTCGTGCTCGTGCCGAGGCTGCTGAAGACCTTCGAGGGCTACCCGTTGCCCGACGCTTTCGCTGGTGTGATTGCCGTCTCGGCCGCTTGTGGGCTCGCAACCGCGCCGATTCTCTGGCTGCAGTTCCATGCCCTCCCGCTGCTGACCGTGCCGGCCAATGCGCTGGCCGCTCCGGCCGTTCCGCCGCTGCTCGCGCTCGCCTTCGCGGCGGCCCTGGTCGGGCCGGTGTCGCACCCGGGGGCGAACGCGATCGCCTGGCTCAACGGCTGGTTCGCCGCTTACCTCGCAGCGTGCGCAAGACTCGTCGGCGGACTGCCCGGAGCGCAAGTCCGGTCGGGTCGCGCCTTGCTCGTGCTGCTGTGCGTTACGGCCGTGGCGGGCGCCTATGCTTGGCGCCGATGGCTGAGCTCCTCTCCGCGTACCTGATCAGGGGGACCGACAAGCCGAAGGTGACGCGCGCGCTGCGACGGCTCCGGGACCGCGTCGGCGAGGACGCGACGGAGCAGCTGAGCGCGCACGAGTCGAGCGGAGAGGACGTCGCCGCCGCCTGCAACGCGCTCGGGCTCTTCACCGTTGAGCGCCGGCTGGTCGTCGTCGAGGCGGTCGAGAGTTGGAAGGCGGCCGACCTGAAGGCCGTCCAGCAGTACCTCGAGCGGCCGGCGCCGACCACCGTGCTCACGCTGGTCGGTGACGACGTGAAGCTCGACTCCGCGCTGGCCAAGGCGGTCGCCAAGGCCGGGGAGGTGCTTAGCTTCGACCTCCCGACCCGCGGTCGGAGCAGCAAGGCCGACATGCCGAAATGGGTCCAGCAGCAGTTTCGTGACCGCGGCGTCCAGATCGACCAAGAGGCCGCCCGAGCAATCGTCGAGCTCGTGGGAGAGAACGCACAGGAGCTCGCGACGGAGGTCGACAAGCTCACCACCTGGGCGGCCGGCGAGCTGATCGGCGAGCGCGAGGTTGTCGAGCTCGTCCCTGCGAGGGCCGAAACGCCGCCGTTCGACCTGACCGACTCGTGGGGACGCCGGGACGTTCCGGGCGTGCTCACCGCCAGCGAGCGGCTCGTCGAGCGCTCGGGCGACGCCTCGCGCGACGTCCTGCTGCGCACGGCCGGTCTCCTGACGAACCACGTCGGCCGCGTGCGCGAGTGCCAAGAGCTCGACGGCCCGGGCGTCCCGCCCGCCGCCGCGGCCGAGCGTCTGAAGCGAAACCGCTTCTACGTCCAGAAGCTCTACGAGCAGGCGCGGAACTACACGCCCGAGGAGCTGGGCAGCGCCGTGGTGCGGCTGGCCGACCTCGACCTGGCGCTGAAGGGCGGCAGCAAGCTTCCGAGCGAGCTCGAGTTCGTCCGCGCGTTGATCGAGATCACCCGCCCGGCCGAGCCGGCAACGAGCGCCGCGAACTAACTAGAGCCGGAGCCTGAGACGAGGCGGGCGGCCTGCGCCTTCTTGCGGGCGGCGGCGTTCCGGTGCAGCGCGCCACGGGCGGCGGCCTTGTCCACCCAGCGGACGAGCGCGCGGTGCTCCTCGGCGATCCGCGCCTGGTCACCCTCGTCCACGGCCGCACGCAGACGGCGCGTGAAGGTCTTCACGGTCGAGAGGTAGCGGAGGTTCTCGAGCCGCTCCTGGGCCGCGGTCCGGACACGTTTCTTCTGCTGTTTGATGTTCGGCATGGCGTGAAAATGCCCGCAGCGCGGGCCGGGCGATGGTAGCAGCAGCCTCGAATTCACGCTTTCGGCACACCCGGTCACAGACACGTAGGCCCGCCCGGGCTACGCTCGCAGCGGGGAGGAGGATGGTGGCCTCCGGCCTCTGCGAGCCCCGGACAACCGGCCCGAACAGACACGTCCGAACGTGACATATGGGAGCCCGGCGACGGCAGAGCGCGTTCCTATACTCGCGTCGTGGACGAGCATCCCGCGGCCCGCGGCCGGCGGCTGGCGTGGTCGACGGCGATCTTCGCGCTCGCCACCGGCCTCTCGCGCATCCTTGGCCTCGTCCGCGAGATCGTGGCGTCGTACTACTTCGGCGCGGCCGGCAAGATCAACGCCTTCACAGTCGCCTTCCAGGTCCCGAACCTCGTCCGCTCGCTGGTCGCGGACGCCGCGCTTTCCTCCGCGTTCGTCCCCGTCTTCAGCGAGCTGCTGGAGAAAGGCGAGAAGAAGCGCGCCTGGCGAGTTGCGTCGACGCTCTTCTGGCTGATGCTGCTCGTCCTCGGTGCGCTGGTCGCGCTCCTGATCGTGATCGCGCCGCTCGTGATCGCGCCGTTCGGCGACCCAGGCGGCGACAAGCAGCTGGCGATCGGGCTCTCGCGCGTGCTCTTCCCGATCGTCGCCCTGCTCGGTGTCTCCGGCGTGATCGTCGGAATCCTCAACAGCTACGACCAGTTCACCGTTCCGGCACTGTCGCCGGTCTTCTGGAACCTGGCGATCATCCTCGGCCTCGTGCTCGGCGTCCCACACGCCGACACGATCGACGCCAAGCTCTACGTCTACGCGATCTCGATCGTGATCGGCACGGTGATCCAGGTGCTGCTGCCGGTGCCGTGGCTGCTCAAGCTCGACGGGCGCCTACACATGGTGCTCGACTGGCGCGACCCGGCTGTGCGACGCGTCTTCGTGCTGATGGTGCCGGTCACGATCGGCCTCGGGCTGATCAACTTCAACCTCGTCATCGACTCGATCTTCGCGTCGCGGCTGATCGACCCCGAGCTCGCCCCGACCGCGATCGACAAGGCCTTCCGCATCTACATGCTCCCGCAGGGGATGTTTTCGGTCGCCGTCGCGACGGTGCTCTTCCCCTCGCTCTCGCGGCTCGCCGCCCGCGGCGACCTGGACGGCTTCCGGCGCATGGTCGGGATCGGGCTGCGGCAGATCGCGTTCTTGCTGGTGCCCGCAAGCGTGCTCTCGGCCGTGCTCGCCGATCCGATCGTGCGCCTGCTCTACCAGCGCGGCTCGTTCGACCCGGGCCAGACGCCGGTGGTCGCCGGCGCGCTCGCCGCGTTCGCGGCCGGGCTGACCTTCAACGGGACGATGCTGCTGCTCAACCGCGCCTTCTTCAGCCTGCAGTCGCCCTGGATCCCGACGGCCGTCGCGCTCGGCAATCTCGGCCTCAACGCGGTGCTCGACGCGGTCTTCTACCGCTTTGGCACCTGGGGGATCCCGCTCTCGACAACCTTCGTGAACATCGCCGGCACCGCTGCGCTGCTCGCGCTGCTGCGCCGGCGGCTCGGGACGATCGAGCTGCGCGAGAGCGCCTCGGCGTTTGTGCGCATCGTCGCCGCCTCAGCAGTGGCCGGGGTCGTCGGCTACGGCGTCTGGCGCGGGCTCGACGAGGAGCTCGGGCGCGGTCTCGCCGGGCAGATCGTGTCAATCGGGACGGCGCTGCTCGCCGCCACCGCCGCCTACGGCCTCGCCTGCCGGGCGCTCGGCGTGCACGAGCTGCAGGCGCTGCTCTCGCTTCGGCGTCGACGGGAGTGATCGGCTTCCGGCCCCTCGAGGAATCCGACCTGCCCCAGGTCGAGGCATGGTTGCGCGCAGAGCACGTCGCCGAGTGGTGGCGCGACCCGCTCGAGATCGCCCTCGAGAAGCGCCGTGAGGCGCTCGAAGGCCGGCGCGAGGTCGAGCACTACGTGATCCTGGAGGAAGATCGGGCGGTCGGACTGATCCAGACCTACCGCGTCGGAGACCACCCCGAGTGGGGCGAGCTCGTCGGCGCGGAGCCCGAGGCGGCCGGGGTCGACCTCCTCATCGGCGAGCCCGATGCGGCGGGCCGCGGGCTCGGCCCCGGGATTCTGCGGGAGTTCGCGCGCACGATCGTCTTCGCCCGCCCCGAGACGACTGCGCTCGTCGCGACCGTCGAGGAGGCGAACCGCCGCTCCTGGCGCGCGTTCGAGAAGGCCGGCTTCCGCCACGTGCGCGACGTCGAGGAGGACGGCCTCCCGCACCGCCTGATGCGGCTCGAGCGCCGCTACGCTCAGTAGCCATGGAGCAGAGCCGCATCCGCAACTTCTCGATCATCGCCCACATCGACCACGGCAAGTCGACGCTGGCCGACCGCATCCTCGAGCTGACCGACACGGTCACCGGCCGCGACATGCGCGCGCAGGTGCTCGACTCGATGGAGCTCGAGCGCGAGCGCGGGATCACGATCAAGGCCCAGGCCGTCCGCGTCACCTGGAAGGGTCACGAGCTGAATCTGATCGACACGCCGGGCCACGTCGACTTCACCTACGAGGTCTCGCGCTCGCTGCAGGCCTGCGAGGGCGCTCTGCTCGTCGTCGACGCGGCGCAGGGGATCGAGGCGCAGACCGTCGCCAACGCCTACCTGGCGATCGAGAACGATCTCGAGATCGTCCCGGTCGTGAACAAGATCGACCTGCCGCAGGCCGATCCGGATGCGACCGCGGCCGAGATCGCCGACCTGGTCGGCGACACGCCGGATCACGTGCTGCGGATCTCGGCCAAGACCGGCGACGGCGTGGCCGAGGTGCTGGACGCGATCGTGGAGCGGATCCCGTCGCCCACCGGCGACCCGCAGGCGCCGCCGCGCGCGCTGATCTTCGATTCGTCGTACGACCAGTACCGCGGCGTGGTCGCGTTCGTGCGCGTCGTCGACGGGAGCTTCGAAGCGCGCGAGCCGCTGCGCGCGATGGCACAGGGAACGCGCTTCGAGTCGGAGGAGGTCGGCTTCTTCTCGCCGACGATGCGCGCCGCGGAGTCACTCGGCGCCGGCGAGGTCGGCTACGTGATCACCGGCCTGAAGGACGTCAGCCGGCTGCGCGTCGGCGACACCCTCACCTCCGAGCGCACCCCGGCCGCCCAGCCCCTGCCGGGCTACAAGGACGTCAAACCGATGGTCTTCGCCGGGCTCTTCCCGACGGACTCCGACGAATATCCGGACCTGCGCGACGCGCTCGAGCGGCTGAAGCTGAACGACGCGGCGCTCTTCTACGAGCCCGAGACCTCGCAGGCGCTCGGCTTCGGCTTCCGCTGCGGTTTCCTCGGCCTGTTGCACATGGAGATCGTCCGGGAGCGGCTCGAGCGCGAGTTCGACCTCGACCTGATCGTGACCGCGCCGAACGTCGCCTATCGCGTGCTGACCAAGGCCGGCGAGGAGGTCGAGGTGCACAACCCGTCCGAGATGCCGCGCGAGGTCGAGCGGGTCGAAGAGCCGTACATCAAGGCCTCGATCATCGTCCCGAAGGGCTACGTCGGCCAGGTGATGGAGCTGAACACCGAGCGGCGCGGGCGGTTCGACCACATGGAGTACCTGTCCGAAGAGCGCGTGCTGCTCGTCTACGAGCTGCCGCTCGCCGAGATCGTGCTCGACTACTACGACCAGCTGAAGTCGCGCACGCGCGGGTACGCGAGCTTCGACTACGACGTGATCGATTTCCGCGAGGGCAAGCTCGAGCGGGTGGACGTGCTGATCGCAGGCGAGCCGGTGGACGCGCTCTCGCTGATCGTCCACCGCGACGGCGCGTATGCGCGCGGGCGGATGCTCGTCGACCGGCTGCGCGAGGAGATCCCGCGCCAGTTCTTCGACGTTGCGGTGCAGGCGGCGATCGGCTCGCGTGTGATCGCGCGCGAGACGATCAAGGCCAAGCGCAAGGACGTGCTCGCCAAGTGCTACGGCGGCGACATCTCGCGTAAGCGAAAGCTGCTCGAGCAGCAGAAGAAGGGCAAGAAGCGGATGAAGCAGGTCGGCTCGGTCGAGGTGCCGCAGGAGGCGTTCCTCGCCGTGCTCAACCTCGACGGGAGCAAGAAGTGAGCGCTCGACACTTGTACGTGCACCTGCCGTTCTGCGCCTCGCGCTGCGGGTACTGCGACTTCGTCACCGTCGTCGGTCAGGACGGCCGGCACGCGGCGTACGTCGACGCGCTGCTGGTCGAGCTGGCGCTCGAGGGAGACATCTTGGCGCCGCGGCTCGAGAGCGTCTTTCTCGGCGGTGGGACGCCGACGCTGACCGAGCCGCGGTCGCTGGAGCGGCTCCTGCGCGCGCTGCCTCCGGCTGAGGAGGTGACGGTCGAGGCGAACCCGGAAACCGTCACACCCGCGGTCGCGGCGCTGCTGCGCGAGGGCGGCGTGACGCGGGTCTCTCTCGGCGCGCAGAGCTTCCAGCCGCGGCTGCTCGAGGTGCTCGAGCGGCGCGCGCGGCCCGACGACGTGCGGCGGGCGTTCGCGATCCTGCGCGAGGCCGACTTCGACAACCTCTCGCTCGACCTGATCTACGGGATCCCGGGCCAGAGCGCCGCCGACTTGGACGCCGACCTGAGCGAGGCGCTCGCGCTCGAGCCGGAGCACGTCTCCGCCTACGAGCTCGAGGCCAAGCCCGGGACGCGGTTCACGCACGCGCACGGCGAGGAGCTCGCGCGCCAGGCCGACGCGATGGAGTCCTACTTCGAACGGGTCGTCGCCGGCCTGACCGAGGCCGGCTACCGCTGGTACGAGACGGCCAACTTCTGCCGTGCGAGCGAGCGGGACCTGCGCTCGCAGCACAACCTCGCCTACTGGCGCGGGTGGGACTACCTCGGCCTCGGGATCGGCGCCGTCTCCACGATCGCGGGCCGGCGCTGGCGGACGACGCCGCGGCTCGGGCGCTACCTGGCCTCGCTGCAGGCGGGCGAGCGGCCGCAGCGCGAGCTCGAGGAGCTGCCGCCACCGGTGCGCGACTCCGAGCGCGTCCTGCTCGGGCTGCGGCTGGACGAGCCGCTCTCGCTCGCCGGGCTCGGCGACGCCGTAGACGCGGCCGCCGTCGAGCGGCTCGAGCGGCTCGGGTTGATCGCTCGCAAAGGCAGCAGCCTGACCCTGACCGAGCGCGGCCGCTTCCTCGGCGGCGGCGTCACGGCGGAGCTGCTCGCGTAAAATCCCTGCAAATGCGCGACACCGTTGAGATCGAGCTCACCACTCGCCAGGGGACCGTCCTGCGCGGCGTGGTCGAGGAGTACATCGCCAGCCGGGAGCCGGTCGGCTCGCGCACGCTGCTCGAGCGCGTCGGACTCGACGCCTCGGCGTCGACGGTGCGCAGCGAGCTGGCCGTGCTCGAGCGGCTCGGCCTGCTGACGCACCCGCACACCTCGTCCGGTCGCGTGCCGACCGAGCGCGGCTACCGCTACTACGCCGACCGGCTGCTCGAGCGGCTCGACCCGCAGCCGGGCGCCTTCCCGCTCGACCTGACCGCCGCGCGCAACGAGGTCGACTCCGCGCTCCAGGCGACCACCGAGATGCTCTCCGAGCTGACGCGGCTGCTGGCACTCGTCTCGGCTCCGCCGCTCGGGACGGCGACCGTGCGCCACGTCGAGGTGCTGCTGCTCCAGCCGCAGGTCGTAATGGTCGTCGTGATCACCTCGACCGGCAGCGTCACGAAACGCGTCTTCCGCTTCGGCGAGCCCGTCGACCCCGGCCTCGTCAACTGGGCGACGCAGTACCTGAACGACCGCGTGTCCGGCCTCGAGCTCGGCAGCAGCCGGTTGCGCCGCCGCCTAGACGAGCCCGCGCTCGGTGCGTGCGAGTCGGCCTTCGTCGCCGCGCTGCGACCGCTGTTCGAGGAGGCGCTCGCCGCCGAGGAGCAGAGCCTGTACGTCGGAGGCACCGCGGGTCTGCTCGAGGACCTCCACGGCCGTGAGCTCGAGAGCTATCAACGGCTGCTCGAGGTGCTCGAGAAGCGCGCGGCACTGCTCGGCGTGCTCAGCCAGGCGCTCGATCCGCGGCGGCCGTTCGTCCGGGTCGGCCCGGAGCTGGACCATCCGGCGTTGCGCGAGCTCTCGCTCGTCGGTGCCTCGTACGGCCTGACCAACCGCACGCTCGGGGCGGTCACGCTGCTAGGCCCGGTGCGGATGGATTACGACAAGGCGATCCGCTCGGTGCGCGCGGCGGCGGCCGAGCTCTCGCGCTTCGTCGAAGACGTCTACGAGGACAACTAGGCTCAGCGGATGGCGACGAGCCGACGCGATTACTACGAACTGCTCGGCGTCGCGAGGTCCGCGGACGAGGGCGAGATCAAGAAGGCGTTCCGGCGGCACGCCCGCACGCTGCACCCCGACGTCTCCGAAGCGCCGGACGCGGAGGAGCGCTTCCGCGAGCTGGTCGAGGCGTACGAGGTGCTCTCGAAACGTGAGACGCGTGAGCTCTACGATCGCTACGGCCACGACGGCCTGAGCGGCGGCGGTTTCACGCCGACGACCGTCGACCTGGGCAGCCTCGCCGACCTGTTCGGCGCCTTTTTCGGCGACGACCTGTTCGGAACGGGCGGCCGTGCGCGCACTGCCCGCGGTGCCGATGTCGGTGCGCAGATCGAGATCGAGCTCGCGGAGGCGGCCACGGGCACCACACGGCAGGTGCCGTTTCCCGTCACCGTCCCTTGCGCAACCTGCGGCGGCAGCGGCGCGAAGCCAGGGACCGAGCCGGTCGTCTGCGCCACCTGTGACGGCCGTGGCCGCTTGCAGCAGGTCACGCGCACGATGCTCGGCGAGTTCGTGCGCTCGCAGACCTGCCCGGCGTGCAACGGCGCCGGCCGGGTGGTCGAGCACCCCTGCCTGGAGTGCGACGGCTCCGGCCGCACCGTCGAGGAGCGGACGCTCGACGTGGAGGTGCCGCCCGGGATCCACGACGGCCAGCAGATCCGCATCTCCGGCGAGGGCCATGCGGGAACGCTCGGCGCACGTGCTGGAGACGTGTACGTGCAGGTTCGGGTCAAGCCGCACCCGCGGCTCGTGCGCGAGGGCAACGACCTCTTCTGCACGGTCGACCTGACGATGACCGAGGCGGCGCTTGGCACCACCGCTCACATCCCGACGCTCGACGGCGAGCTCGAGTTGGAGCTCGAGCCCGGCACGCAGCCGGGGAAGCTGCACGTGCTGCGCGGAAAGGGGATGCCAGTGCTGCAGGGCTTCGGCCGCGGAGACCAGCGCGTGCTGGTGAACGTCCAGGTGCCGCGGCGGTTGACCGAGGAGCAGCAGCACCTGCTCGAGGAGTTCGAGCGCAGCGCCTCCGACGAGACCTACGAGGCGGACGAGGGGTTCTTCCAGAAGTTGAAGAGCGCCTTCCGCTGAGCCCGCTCCGCCGCGTCTCCGCGTCAATCCCGATCGAGCGTGCCGAGCCGGCGCGGGCGCTGATGCTCGAGCTCTTCCCGCAGGGTTTCGAGGAGATCGAGCACCCCGACGGCCTGGAGCTGGTCGCGTACACCGACGACGCAGGCGAGGAGCGGCTCTGGGCGGCATTCGGCGAGGTGCGGGCCGACGACGTGCCTGCCGACTGGGAGGAGCGCTGGCGCGACTTTCACCGGCCGGTGCGCGTCGGGCGGCTCTGGATCGGGCCACCGTGGGAGACGCCGCCGGACGGGGTCGAGGCGATCGTGGTCGACCCCGGACGCGCGTTCGGCACCGGCGGGCACGCGACCACGCGCCTCTGCCTGGAGCTGCTCGACGGGGTCGAGCGCGGGAGCCTGCTCGATGTCGGCTGCGGGTCCGGCGTGCTGGCGATCGCGGCGGTGCGCCTCGGGTTCGGGCCGGTGCTCGCTGTCGACCACGACCCGTCGGCGCTCGAAGCGACGCAGCGGAACGCCGACGCGAACGGCGTCGAGCTCGAAGTGCGGCTCGCCGACGTGCTGAGCGAGCAGCTCCCCGCGGCCGACGCGGCGGTGGCCAACATCTCGGCGGAGAGCGTCGCGCTGGTGATCCCGAGGCTCGACACCGGCACGGTCGTCGCCTCCGGCTACCTCGAGCGCGATGCCCCGGCCCCGGCCGGTTTCCACCGCGCGCGCCGCGTCACGGAAGGAGGCTGGGCGGCCGACCTGTTTCGGCGCGAGGAGTAGAGTCCCGCGCCGTGGCGACCTTCTCGGTCCGCTTTCTCGGCTGCAAGGTCTCGCACGTCGATGCGCAGGAGATCCGCGAGCGCCTGCTTGCGGACGGACATTTGGAGCGCCGTCACGACGCCGAGGTCGCGATCGTCAACACCTGCTGCGTCACGCACGAGGCGGTGCGCAAGTCGCGTCATGCAGCCGCGCGAGCGGCGCGCACGCACGGGCGCGTCTACGTCACCGGCTGTGGCGCGAGCCTCGACGCCGACGGCTTCGCCGGGCTGCCGGAGAACGTCGTGGTCGTGGGCCGCCGCAGCGAGGAGACGCCGGACGCCGTCGCGCGCGATGTCGGCGCGATCGGCTGCGTCCGCGCCGACGCACGGCTCGACCGCATTCGCGCCTTCGTGAAGGTGCAGGACGGCTGCAGCTTCTCGTGCAACTTCTGCGTGATCCCGCAGGTACGCGGCGCCTCGCGCAGCCGCCGGGCGGAGGCGGTGCTTCGCGAGATCGAGCGGCGCGTCGAGCAGGGCCATCGCGAGGTCGTCCTGACCGGGATCAACCTCGGCTGCTACCGCGACCGCGACGCGGGCTACGGGCTGCCCCGGCTGGTCCGCGAGGCCGGTTCGATGCCGGGGCTCGCCCGCCTGCGTCTCTCCTCGATCGAGATCAACCACGTCGGTGGCGAGCTCGCCGCCGCCCTGCGCGAGACGCCGACGGTCGCACGCCACCTACACGTGCCGCTCCAGTCCGGCGACGACGGCGTGCTCCGCGCGATGGGCCGCCGTTATGACGCCGCGACGTATCTGCGGCGTCTGGAGGCGCTCGGCGACTTCAATCTGACGACCGACGTGATCGTCGGCTTCCCCGCCGAGGACGAGCGCGCCTTTCGCCGCACGCTCGAGGTGGTCGAGGCGGCCGGCGTCTCGAGCGTCCACGTCTTCCCGTATTCACCACGCCCTGGCACTGCAACTGCCGCGGCGGACACCGTCCCGCGCGAAGTCAAGCGCGACCGCAGCGCCCGCCTGCGGGAGGCCTCGCGCGCCGCGAGCCTCGCCCGCTGGCGCGAGAAGCTCGGCCATGAGGACGTCGTCCTCGTCGACCGGCCCGGCCGCGGCTACGGCGACGACTACTCGCCGTGGCTCGTCGACGCACCGGTCGGCGAGCTGGTGCGCGTCCGCGGCGAGGCGGTCACCGAGGAGGGGATTCGCGCTGCCTGAGGACTGCGTCTTCTGCACGCTCGTCCGCGAGGGCGACCATGTGCGCGCCGCCGACGGCTTCGTCGCCATCCGCGACGTCGCGCCGAAAGCGGACACGCACCTGCTCGTGCTGCCCGAGCGGCACGTCTCGTCCTTCCGCGAGATCTCCGAGTTCCCGGCCGACGAGGCCAAGCGGATGCTCGACTTCATCGCCGAGACCGCGAAGAAAGCCGGGCTGGAGGATTATCGTGTCGTCGTGAACGTGGGGGAGGGCGCAGGCCAGACGGTCTTCCATCTGCACTGGCACGTGCTCGGCGGGCGTGTGCAGGAGCTGCCCGCATGAGCCTGATCGGGCGGCTGGAGGACGAGCTCAAGCAGGCGATGACCGCCCGCGATGCCGAGCGGCGCGACACGCTGCGGCTGATCCTCTCCAGCCTGCGATCGGCTGAGAAGGAGCTGCAGCGGCCGTTGCACGACGACGAGGAGCTGCAGGTGCTGCAGCGAGAGCGCAAGAAGCGCACCGAGGCCGCGGAGGCGTTCCGCGAGGGCGGGCGCGAGGAGCAGGCGGACGGCGAGGAGCGCGAGCTGGCCGTGCTCGAGGAGTTCATGCCCGAGCCGCTCTCGGAGGACGAGCTCGAGGAGATCGTCGATGACGCAATCGCCGAGGTCGGCGCAACGAGCATGCGCGACATCGGGCGCGTGATGGCCGACGTGATGCCGCAGGTCGCGGGCCGCGCCGACGGCTCGGCTGTCAGCCAGCTCGTACGCGAGAAGCTCGCCTGACCCGGACCTCCCCGTAACAAGGCGCGCCCGGCCTCCTCCCCACTGCGAGCCTATCGAGCAAGATCGCGCGTGTCTGTGCCGATTTCGTGCCGAAACCGTCACGGCCCCGGGCGGCGGTGTGAGCCTGTCCAGCGCCTACACTGAGCGCGCTGTGCAGGAAGTTCTCTCGGTCTCGAACGACGTAGCCGCCGAGCTCGCAACGGTCGGCGACGGGGTGCTCGACGCGCTCCGCGAGCGGCTGCGGATCACCCTGCAGCTGCGGGGCAACCGGCTGACGATCGAAGGTGACGACCCGAACGTCGTCCAGGCCCGCGCGGTCGTCGACGAGCTCGCCGAACTGGTCGAGGGCGGCCACGAGATCGGGCCGGGCACGGTCGATGCCGTGCTCGCCGCGCTCGACCAGGCCGAGGATCTGCGCGACGTGTTCGAGGACGTGGTCTGGCGCCACCGCGGCAAGAAGATCTCGCCGAAGACGGTCAACCAGAAGCACTACGTCGACGCGATCCGCCGGCACACGGTTACCTTCGCGATCGGCCCCGCGGGCACCGGCAAGACGTATCTGGCGATGGCTCTAGCGGTCGCCGCCCTGTCCGACCGCGAGGTCGGCCGGATCATCCTGACGCGACCCGCGGTCGAGGCCGGCGAGCGGCTCGGCTTCCTTCCCGGAGACATGCTCGCCAAGGTCGATCCGTACCTGCGACCGCTGTACGACGCCCTGTACGACATGCTCGACCCCGACCGCCTCGCCGCCTACATGGAGAAGGGCACGATCGAGGTCGCGCCGCTCGCGTTCATGCGCGGCCGCACCCTGAACGACTCGTTCATCATCCTCGACGAGGCCCAGAACACGAGCCCCGAGCAGATGCAGATGTTCCTGACCCGGCTCGGCTTTGGCTCCAAGGTCGTCGTCACCGGCGACATCACCCAGATCGACCTTCCTCGCGAGCAGGCGTCCGGCCTGATCCAGGTGCAGGACATCCTCGGCTCTATCGAGGGCATCGCCTTCATCCGCTTCGGCCACGAGGACGTCGTCCGCCACAAGCTCGTCCAGCGGATCGTCGAGGCCTACAAGCTGCATGCTGAGGAGACGGGCACGCAGCGCAGCCGCTAGCGCGATGATCTCGGTCGAGGTGTCGAACCGCAGCGGCGTTGAGGTCGAGAAGGAGGCGGCGGCCGAGCTGGCGCGCAGCGTGCTGGCCGGCGAGGGCGTCGACGACGGCGAGCTCGGCTTGCACTTCGTCGGCCCCGAGGAGATGCGCACGCTGAAACGCGACCATCTCGGCGTGGACGAGGTGACGGACGTGCTCTCGTTCCCGATCGACGCCCGCGACGACCTCGCGCCCGGCCTGCCGCGCCAGCTGGGCGACGCGGTGCTCTGCCCGCAGGTCGTCGGCGCCGAGTGGAGACCGCCGCTCGTCCACGGGCTGCTGCACCTGCTCGGCCACGACCACGGGCCCGAGATGGAGTCGAAGGAGGCACAGTGGAGCGCGTGACCAAGCGTCGCCCACAGAACCTCCTCGAGAGCTTCAACTTCGCCTTCGAGGGGATCATCCACGTGCTTCGCACGCAGCGGAACATGCGAATCCACTTCCTGGTCGCGGTGGTCGTGCTGGTCGCCGCAGTCTGGGTCGGCGTCTCGAAGCTGGAGCTGATCGCGCTGCTGCTCGCGATCGCCTTCGTGTTCATCACCGAGATGATCAACTCGGCGATCGAGCAGGCGATCGACGTCGCGACGACCTCGTTCGACCCACTCGCGAAGCTCGCCAAGGACGTCGCGGCAGGGGCAGTCCTGATCGCGACCGTGAACGCCGTAGCGATCGGTTACCTGGTCTTCTCCAGCGAGGTGGCCGACCGCAGCTCGCGGCTGCTCGACAGCTTGCGCGACGCACCAGCGCAGATCACCCTCGTCGCGCTCGTGCTGACGATCATCGTCGTGATCGGGACGAAGGCCTACACGGGCCGGGGCACTCCGCTGCGCGGCGGTTTGCCGTCGGGCCACGCGGCGGTCGCCTTCGCGGGCTGGATGGCAGCGACGTACGTGATCACGGGCCCACACCGCTTCCTGATCTCGTCGCTGACCTTCATCATGGCCCTCCTGGTGGCGCAAACTCGGGTCGAAACGGGAGTGCACTCGGCGCTCGAGGTCACCTACGGCGGCCTGCTCGGTGCACTGATCACACTGGTCGTCTTCCAAGTGCTTGCATGAGCGACGAGCTGTACGAACGTGCGGTTGCCATCGCCGAGCGCGCGTATGCGCCGTACTCGAACTACTTCGTCGGTGCCGCCGTGCGGGCGCGCGACGGCCGCGTCTTCGAGGGCGTGAACGTCGAGAACGCCGCCTATCCGCTCGGCGTCTGCGCCGAGAAGGTCGCGATCTCGTGCGCCGTCGTCGCCGGCTGCCGGCCCGGCGACCTCGAGGCGATCGGGATCACTGCTTCGCCCTGCGGCGGCTGCCGCCAGTGGCTGTACGAGTTCCGGCTCGACCGGGTCACCTTCCGCAACCGGGAGGGCGAGCTCGTCAGCTACACGCCGGCGGAGCTGTTGCCGGACACGTGGGAGCTGGACTGAGCTCCCGCGCGGCCGCCCGGCCGGCACGCGAGAAGTTGCGCATTCGTCACGAAGCCGTGACAGACCCGTGCGCCCGCGCCGAGTATCGTCATCGCCGAGGGCGGCGGGCATGCTTCCCCACCCAGGGCGGGGGTGTGGACCCTTGAGGAGCGGGTTTGTCGCGGTAGCCGGGCGGCCGAACGTGGGGAAGTCCACGCTCGTGAACGCCCTCGCTGGGGGCAAGGTGGCGATCGTCTCCGACAAGCCGCAGACCACCCGCCGGCGCGTGATGGGTATCGCCAACGGGCCCGACTACCAGCTCGTGCTCGCCGACCTGCCGGGCTTCCAGCGGCCGCGCGACCCGCTGACCGAGCGGATGCAGCGCACGGTCGACCAGTCGCTCGAGGAGATCGACGCCGTGCTGCTCGTTTTCTCGGCACGCGAGCGGATCGGGGCGGGCGACCGCTACATCGCCGAGCGGGTGTTCGCGCTGGGCGTGCCGGTCGTGATCGCGCTGAACAAGGTCGACCGGCTCAAGCCAGGGCACATTGCCGAGCAGATGCAGAACGGGGCGAGGCTCGGCGCGTTCCATTCGCTTCACCCGGTCAGCGCGATCACGGGCGACGGCGTGGGCGAGCTGCGAGACGACCTCGTCGAGCTGCTGCCGGAAGGCCCCGCCTACTATCCGGCCGGCCAGCGCAGCGACGTCACGCCCGAGCTGCACGTCGCCGAGCTGATCCGCGAGAAGGCGCTTCACCTCACGCGCGAGGAGGTGCCGCACGCGATCTCGGTCGAGGTCGACGAGCTCGGCGAGAAGGTCGTGCGGGCGACGATCTTCGTCGAGACCGATTCGCAGAAGCAGATCGTCGTCGGCAAGGGCGGCTCGATCGTGAAGAAGATCGGGACGCGCGCGCGGCCGGAGATCGAGCAGCTGCTCGGCCACACGGTCTTCCTCGAGCTGAACGTCAAGGCCAGGCCGCGCTGGCGCCGGGACGAGGCGATGCTCGAGCGGCTCGGCCTTTGACGCCGCTGCTCGCCCTCTTCGACGTCGACGGCACGCTCTTCCTCACCCACGACCCGCTCCTCGGCCGCGCGCTGCGCAAGACGTTGAGCGCGCACTTCGGGGTCGAGCTGCCCGAGGACGCGCTCGAGCGGGTCGACCACGAGGGACAGACCTCGTTGCGGATCGGTCGGCTCGTGCTCGAGGACGCCGGGCTCGACCAACCCGATCTGGGGCTCTGGTGCGCGCAGTTCGGGAGCCACTACCTCGAGCTCCTGCGCGAAACCGATACGAGCGGCTGGCGTGCGGCTCCCGGGGCAGCGGAAGCGCTCGAGCGCCTCGAAGCGGCCGGCCACCGCCTCGCCCTGCTGACCGGCAACCCGGAGCCCGTCGCCCGGGCGCGGCTCGAGCGGCTCGGGCTCGCCCGGTTCTTCCCGGCCGGGCAGGGCGCGTTCGGCTGCGAAAGCGAATCGCGCGGCAAGCTGATCGCGCTCGCCCGAGCCCGCGCCGGAGACTGGCCGGCCGACAGAACCGTCGAGATCGGCGACACCGCCGTCGACGTCAGCAGCGCCCGCGAGGCCGGCATCCAGTCGCTGCGCGTCGGCCCGGGCACCGGTCTCGCCGACGCCCTGGCGCAGCTCGGCTAGCCGGGACCGCAGGGCTACACTCCACACATGGCGCAGGCGCCAGCGCTTCCCACCGGCTTCGAGCTTCCGCTCGAGTCGCGGCTGCCCCGGATCGGGTCGATCGACCAGGTCGCACTGGAGGAGCGCGCCGCCTCGCTGGCCAAGCGCAGCATCAAGAAGGAGGCGAAGGTCTTCGCCCTCGAGCTCGCGGTGCGGATGACCGACCTGACGACGCTCGAAGGCTCAGACACGCCGGGCAAGGTCTCGGCGCTGGCCTCCAAGGCGATCCGCCCCGACCCGTCGGACGCGAGCGTGCCGTCCGTCGCCGCGCTCTGCGTCTACCCGAACCTCGTCCCGACTGCGGTCGAGCGCCTGCGTGGCAGCGGCGTCAAGGTTGCCTCGGTCGCGACCGCGTTCCCGTCCGGCCAGTCGCCGCTCGAAGCCAAGCTCGACGAGGTGCGCTGGGTGGTCGAGCACGGCGCCGACGAGGTGGACATGGTGATCGACCGCGGCGCTTTCCTCGCCGGCCGCTACGCGAAGGTCTACGACGAGATCGTGCGCGTGAAGGAGGCCTGCGGCGAGGCGCACCTGAAGGTGATCCTCGAGACCGGCGAGCTCGGCACGTACGACAACGTCCGCCGCGCCTCGCTGCTCGCGATCGCCGCGGGCGGCGACTTCATCAAGACCTCGACGGGCAAGCTCCCGTCGGCCGCCACGCTCCCGGTCGCGCTGGTGATGCTCGAGGCGATCCGCGACGTCTACGAGGAAACCGGCAAGCGCGTCGGCTTCAAGCCGGCCGGCGGGATCCGCAACGCGAAGCAGGCCGTTCAGCACCTGGTGCTCGTGCACGAGACCCTCGGCGTCGACTGGCTGACGCCCGACCTCTACCGCTTCGGCGCCTCGTCGCTCCTGAACGACATCCTGATGCAGATCAGGAAAGAGAAGACGGGCCGCTACCAGAGCCCGGACTACTTCACGCTCGACTGATTCGCTAGTGCAGGATCCCGCGGTCGACGAACGCCAGGCGCACGGCGTTGGCTTCGGCGTTCCCGTAGAGGGACTGCGCCGCCGACACCGTTCTGTTCGCGAGGTCCGGCATCGACGTGCCCGTGTAGCCGTTCGTCCCGAACAGGATGATCTTGTCGGCCTTCGTGTGGCCGAGGGCCTTGCGGATGTCCCACAGCGCGCGTGACCAAATCTGTCCGTCGTGATGGACCTCGCCGTTCAGGTCGGCCGGGTAATGGAGATTGCCGTCGACCCGCCGCAGGCAGTGCACCGGCCCGCTGGTGTACGAGGTCGAGTCCCAGTCCGCGACGCACGGAAGCAGTTGCGCCGGCGTGCCGGGCGCGAAGACGTCTGAGACGGTGACCGCCCAGTAATCGCCGAAGCCTTCGCTGATCGCGCCGTTTTCCTCCGGAGCGAAATTGAAGCCCTGGGACTGGTGGATGGCGTGGCCGTACTCGTGCAGGATCACCTCGCCGTCTTCTGCGTCGTCGACGCCGCCCTTGCCGAAGCGCAGCTCGTCCTTCGGATGGTCGGTCTCGAACGAGTTGTCCACTCCCCACTGGTTGATCCGAGCGTCCTGTGGCTCGTTGTTGATCGGCGGCAGTGACGAGCCGAAGCCGAGCTGGTGGATGTACACCTGCGCCTGGGTCATCCAGTAGTACGCCATCACCTGCTCGAACTCGTCCTGGTGCCGCGTATACGCAAACGTGTTCGTCGGCGAGAACGCCAGGTTCCCGGTCGAGCTATAGACGTCCGCGTAGTCGCCGCGCAGGAAGCCCGTGCCGTCGAGGTGCGTCAGCGTGACCGCGTGGTAAGCCGCTGCCGGCACGGCGGCGTCGGAGTCCTTCTGGTCGGTGAGCGACTCGTCACCACTGCTCTG
>Ga0193727_1000181_pt1 | contig 22116 bp, 20 predicted proteins | sample H2c2metaG_FD_143051 | JGI IMG/M metagenome (GOLD analysis project Ga0193727, IMG submission 143051) | Soil microbial communities from a riparian zone of the East river system, Colorado, United States - H2c2 | ecosystem: Environmental > Terrestrial > Soil > Riparian zone | place: USA: East River...
CTACGGAGCCCTATCGTGGGCCCGAGTCGCTGCACGCGGTCGCCAAAGGGCCGCCTGACCCAGCGAGGATCGCCCCGCCTACGGTTCCGGCGGCGAGTCCCGCGCCCAGGTCGGTGAAATGCGAGTAATCCGCGAACGCCGACCCATGAGATCTTCCAAGCGTCGTCGCCAGGTCTATCAGAACCGCTTGAGAGTCGCGAGCAACGGCAATTGTCGTGAGGCGCGCCGCCGAATCAAAGGCCACGATCGTCTGCCCGGACGCGCGTGGGTAGAACTTTTCCCACTGGCGCATCGCACCGACGTCAGTCTTGGCGGATCCCGCAAACCGATTGCCGTGGGTCACCAGCACTGGAATCGCTCCTGTTGATCGAATGCTACCTACCGTGTGCCGGAGATCCGCCTCGAATGCCTTGACGCGCTCTTGCGGCACGGAAGTGAAACGCCAGTAGCGGGGATGGCCTTCGAGCATCACCCTGATCTCATGCTGGCGAATCCTGTCCTGAAGCAGCGCCGGCAGAAGGGACTTGAGCTGGGTTCGCAACCGATCTGCGACTCGGGGGAAAAGGGCATTGCGCGCGGGAAGACGGGGCGCAACCTGATTCAGGCTGTCGGGGCTGGCTACGACGGGCGCGGCATCATACAGGTAGGCGGGCGGCGTGGCGTAGAGGACGATAAAATCCGGGTTGAGCGGATGCACACGAAGCCGGATGTCCTGGTCGATTGTCGGAAGTGACATCCCGGGCATGGCCGCGTTCAAAACTTGCGCGTTCCACTTCCCGCACGCGATCGGGACATCTCGGAGCCTCGCATTGAGAGTGTCCTCGAGCTGTCGCGGATATTCGCGGCCCGGCGACTCGTAGAGACCGAAAGTCTCGGAAGCGCCCGCGGTCACGACGCGAATAACTCGCGGAGGTTTCGCCTGGGATACTTCCGGACCCCGCATGCCAAACGCATTCAGAGACCACTTCTGAAATCGTCCACCAGGACGGCCGTGCATCCCCAGGGCATCCCGCACCAGAAGATCCTGCTGCGACCGCTCTCGCGCGAAAATGGGCGTTCGGAATTGAACCCAGTCTTCGATTCGGCACGCCGCCTCGAGGCTGAATGCGAAGAGCACCACGAGAGCGAATGTCTCGCCGACACGCCTCACCACTCCACGCGGCCGTGTAGAGCGTGCTTCAACGCGCAGGCCGGCGAGCGGCGCAGCGTCAATTTCGGGGACCTTCAACGAAGCGCTCAAAACTGGAAGTAGAGGAAGGGAGAATTGCGGGTGCCCATGATCAGCGCCAGGCTGACGGCAAATGCCACCGTTGCAAACACACGCTGGCGAAGCGTGAATGCGGGTCGCATTTCGAAGACGTTGGGCCCGGCCATCGACCACCAACCCGCGACCGCCAACACGAACACTGCGAACTGAGGCTGCGCCACGAGGTCGCCCGACGTCGGCATGAACATCGTGTGCAGGATCGTCGCCGCCATCGTGAAATCCGTGGATCGAAAGAACACCCAGCCAATAAGGACGAGCAGGAACATCAGGGGCTGCTTCAGCGCTCTTGGGAGAGAGTCCCACTGCGACGCAAATCTTCGATGCACGGCGAGCAGGAGACCGTGATAGGCGCCCCACACGACGAAAGTCCAGTTCGCGCCGTGCCACAGTCCGCCGATCAGCATGGTCACGATCAGATTGTAGTAGGCCCTGACATCGCCGCGCCGGTTGCCACCGAGTGGTATGTAGACGTAATCACGGAGGCAGGTTGACAGCGAGATATGCCACCGGCGCCAAAAGTCGGACGGGTCGAGCGCTTTGTACGGCGAATTGAAGTTCTGCGGGATCCGTAGCCCGAACAGATAGCCGAGGCCCACGGCCATGCTGCTGTACCCTGAAAAGTCGAAGTATATCTGGAAGCTGTAACCCAGCATTGCCAGCCATGCGCCAAGCGTCGACAACGAGGCGAAATTCGCAAACGCCGGGTCCACGAAAGCCGCGAGAGTGTCCGCTATGACCACTTTCTCAACGAGGCCGACGCAAAAGAAGGAGATGCCGCGCCACAGCCATTTCTGGCGGTCGTGGGTCCCAATTTGTGCGAGGTCTTCCTCAATCTGCCGAAATCGTACTATCGGCCCGGCGATCAGCTGCGAAAAGAGCGAGACATAGGCGGCGAACTCGAAGAAGTTCCGCGTGGGCCGAATGACGCGACGGTAACTATCGACGATGTAGCTGATCGTGTGAAAGGTGTAGAAAGAGATCCCAATGGGCAGAATGACGTTGAGATGAGGCAGCTGAACATCGCTGCCAAACCAGTGGACGAAGCCGTGCACCGTGCTCATCGCAAAGTTGGCGTACTTGAAAAAACCCAGGAGCGACAGATCTACGACGATCGGTAGCCAGAGGCACAATTTGCGGCGCCGTGGGTTGTCATCCCACCGCAGAAAACCGAGTCCGGCCAGGTAGCTGACCAGAGTCGAAAACGCCATTAGAAAGCAAAATCGCCAGTTCCAGTAACCGTAAAAGACGTACCCGGTAACCGTGAGCCAGACATATCGCGAGTTCGCCGATCTGAGACTCCAGAAGACGACATATGTGATCGGAAGGAACGCGAAAAGAAAGACGACGCTGTTGAATAGCACCTGGAGCGGAGAAAGAGGCGTGCGTCTAGAGGGCGCAGATCATGCCTATTACTGAAGTGGGAGATAGAAAAGCAAGAACCACGCGGCGCCGTCCTGGACAGGTCACGTTCCGCAACTACTTTTCTCCAAACGACTTAACTGGTCTCCTCGTCGCTGCTGTTTGTGGGTTGCTGTTGCGAGACTGCAACGGTGCTGAGGTTGGTCGTCACACCGTCGCTATCAATTGCCCACGCGCCGTCCCGCTGCCCCTGACATACCGCCCTCCACATTCGTAATGATCAAACTGAGTACCCACTCTGGTGATGAAGCGCCGGTGATTGCCCTGATCGGCTGCGGCGCTATCACGGAGGCTCTCCACTTGCCCGCGCTGGCCCGACATCCGGAAATCATGGCCAAGGCTGTCTGTGTCGATCCGAACCTCGCCAGGGCAAATGCAATGGCGACGAAGTTCGGAGCCTCACGCGCTGTGGCGCGCTATCAGGATGTGATGGGAGACGCCGATGGGGCAATCGTCGCGGTGCCACCAAAGCTTCACTACCCTGTCACGATGGATCTTCTCGCGGCAAAGGTGCACGTCCTCTGCGAGAAGCCGCTGACGGATACGGCCGACCAGGCTCGCGGACTCATCGCGAAGGCACAGCAGATGGACGTGGCTCTCTGCGTCAATAACTATCGCCGGCTTTATCCATCATCGATCAAGGTGCGCGATCTCATCGCGGCGGGTGAACTCGGTGCGGTCCGTCACCTCGAATTCTTCTGGGGAGAGCAGTTCGACTGGCCGGCGGCGAGCAGCACCTACTTTGGCGCCGCAGCTGGTCGTGGTGTCCTGGCCGATAAAGGCGCCCACGTTCTGGATTTGGTATGCTGGTGGCTCGGCGGAAAGCCGGAAGTTGTATCCTATGAGGATGACTCCATGGGAGGAACGGAAGCGGTCGCCGCCCTGCATTTTCGATTGAACGAATGCGAGGGTGTCGTTCGGCTGTCGTGGTTGAGCAGGTACCCGAACACCTTCGAGGTACGAGGGGATCACGCGACAGCTGGGGGGAGATTGTTCGACTGGGACACCGTGGATCTGAAACGCACGTCGGGACGCAAACAGAAACTCCGACTCGCCTCCTCCGCCAAAGTGCCCCAAGACCTTGGAAAAGACCTGCTGGACAACTTTCTCGACGTCGTGCGCGGACGCGCGAAACCCGTTGTCGCAGGTTCCGATGTACTGCCCTCCATCGAACTGCTGGACGAGTGCTACTCGAGACGGACGCGCATGCCCATGCCGTGGTACGACGCCTGGCGCAGGATCGGCAACTGATGACGCGTCGCATACTCGTTACCGGCGCCGGAGGGTTCATCGGCGGCCGGATTGTCGAAGTGCTCCACGAGCTGAATCCGGGATCCGTTCGCGCCGGCGTTCGGCGATGGTCGAGTGCGGCGCGCATCGGTCGATTGCCCGTTGAGATCGTGCAATGCGACGTGAGCTCCGCCGAGAGCGTCCGGTCCGCAATGAAGGGCGTGACCGCCGTCGTGCACTGTGCCCGCGGCGACGCGACCACCAATATCGAGGGCACGAGGATCGTTCTGGACGAAGCCCAACGTGCCGGCGTCGAGCGCGTGGTGCACTTGAGCACCGTGGCAGTGTACGGCCGTCAGGAGGGAAGTTTCACTGAAGCGACTCCATCGGCTCCCGGCTCAGACCCGTATGGCAGCTCCAAAGAACAGACGGAGGAGCTCTGTGCGGAATACGGGCGGCGTGGATTGGCGATCACAGTCTTGCGGCCGACAATCGTCTACGGGCCATACAGCGATCTTTGGACGGTGGAGTTCGCTCAGCGGCTGGCGGCCGGCACGTGGTTTCTTCCTGAGCGCTACACCCAGGGCACTTGCAACCTCGTATATGTCGACGACGTTGTGAAGGCTGTTGTGATCTCGCTCCGCCACGAAAAGGCGATCGGACAGACTTTCATCATCAATGGTGAGGAACGACCGACGTGGAACGAGTATTTTCACGCGTTGAACGATGCGCTTGGTTTGCCACCGCTGCGTCCGGCATCCGCGATGAGATCGCGCATAAAGGCCGGAGTGATGATGCCGGTCCGCAAGACCGCGAAGTTCATACTGAAGCGATTCCAGCCGTTGGTGATGAAGGTGTATCAGCGATCGAAGGTGGCCAAGTCCCTCATGCGCCACGCCGAGACCGCGATCAAGAACTCGCCGACGGCCGGGGAATTCGAGTTGTACAGTCTGCGCGTATCGTATGAGGAGCAGAAAGCGCGTGAGATGTTGGCCTATCGCCCCACGTTCTCGATGCGTGATGGTATCGAGCTGAGCGTCGCATGGCTTCGGGATTTCAGGTACCTGTAGATCGCGCCGAGGTGCCTCGCAACGACAGTCCACGGCGGACAATTCTTCAGATCGTTGCTCCCGGTGAAGTAGGCGGTCTCGAGTCGGTCGTGCTCGCCCTCGCTAGTGGCCAGATGCGTCGCGGCCACAAGGTGATTGTCGCGGTCGTGTCCCACCAACGCGAAGGCGAGCATCCATTTGTCGCTGGGCTCGCTGCCGCAGGTGTGACGACGGTTCCACTGGTCCTTCCGCCACGCGCTTACCTGAAGGAGCGAGCGCTGATCAAGGAGTTGTGTGATCGGGAGCAGCCCGACGTCGTGCACACGCACGGCTACCGCCCGGACATCCTTCATGCCGCTTCCAGGCTACGGCGAGACTTCGCAACGGTGACGACCATTCACGGATCGAGCCGCGTTGGCAGGATCAGCGCCATCCACGAAATGGTCCAGATGATCCTGTTGCGCCGCTTTGATGCTGTGATCGCGGTGTCGCGTCAGCTCTCGAATGAGCTTCGTGGAACCTGGACTCGACCCGAGCGACTGCACGTGATTCCCAACGGATGGAGCGATCGCACTCCTATAGAGGATTCCTCAGAAGCAAGGCGGCGCCTGAATCTTCCCGCGAAGGGAATCGTGGTTGGTTGGGTCGGCCGGCTGATTCCCATCAAGGGCGCGGACGTCTTCCTTCGGGCCGTCAAACATCTCACCGGTCTCCCGCTGACGATCTCTGTCATCGGCGAAGGGTCTGAGCGGACGCGTCTTGAAGAATTTGTGCGCGCGGAAGGACTCTCGGATCGGGTTCATTTCCATGGGTCCGTCCCCAACGCCGCGCGATACATCAGCGCCTTCGACGTGTTCGTGCTGAGCTCGCGATCCGAGGGCACACCGGTGACCTTGTTGGAGGCGATGGCGGCGAAAGTACCGGTCGTGGTCACGAGCGTTGGTGGCGTACCCGAGGTTGTCGGGCCCGCGGAGGCCATGTTGGTTCCGCCGGAAAACCCGGACGCGCTCGCAGCAGCAATCCAATTCGTGATTCAAGATCCGACGGCGGCGGCGCGACGCGTAGAAGCGGCGGTACACCGACTGCACGCCAATTTTGGAATGGAGCGGTGGATCGACGCGCACGATCGAGTCTACAGCCTCATCGTGTCGAATCGAACGCGTCGCGGCGCCAGGAAAAAAAACTGACCCATTCGCGCGCTTCGTCCCTTCCTAAATGGCTGAGCTTCAAGGCTGAAGCGAAAACTGGAGAGCGCGTTCTTCCCGCAGTAGTTTTTATTTGCGCCCGACTGGAAACAATCGGGCGCGGTAGTGTAGGACGACGAGAAGGCAGCGTGGAAGCAGCACTCAAGTTGTTCAACAGTGTCGAGCTTCGAAGAAAAAAACGGTTCGAGAGGATCGCCATAACCGCCCAGAACTGGGTATGCATGATTCGGGTGTTTCACGCAATCTGGCATAGTCCTCGCAAAAGAACATGCCACTGGGAGAGAGGCAACGAGGGGCTGAAACGGCCGTTACAGGCCAGTCAGCGCCGTCGCCGTTACTGTTCAGCTGACTATTCGTCGCCTCTTAGTAAGGAAGAGACATACGGGGGCTCATCGCCGATGATGGGTCCTTGCAAGCCATACGCACGGCAGGATCGCAGGCCTCTTCAAGAGGTGGGCGACAAAGGCAAACCCGGCGAAAGCCGGCGACGCAAAGCCACGAGGCTACAGCGTGCTCCCAGACGCCATGCCAGTCGAGCCGCCGAATCACACTACAGAGGAGGGCGCATCCAATGCGTACTTTCATGCTGGCAGTGACCGGCCTCGTTTTAGCTTTCGCTGGTTGTTCGTCGGACTCAAGTGGAGTCTTTGAGGTTGAGCATCCGAGAGCGCACGTAGCGTCTCTGGCTCTCGTGGTTCCCCCGTCGCTCGTAGCCGGACAATCGGCGCGCGCCTTCGCAACGCCTAAAGATTCGACTGGCGCCCCCCTGACCGATCGACCTGTAACGTGGTCAACGTCGAGCGCAGCGATCGCAAGCGTCAACGATTCCGGCATGGTCTCCGCGGTTGCCCCTGGCACTGCCGTAGTTAGCGCAGTAAGCGAGGGCGTCAGCGCAGAGGCGAGCATGGACGTGATGGCGCCATCGCCGCCACCGCCGGCTCCCGTCGCGACGATATCGGTCGCGCTCAGCGCCTCGTCAATCCTGGTAGGGCAGACGGCCACCGCAACCGCGACGCTCCTTGATGCAAGTGGAAATGTTCTCTCCGGACGGGTGATCGCTTGGACGAGCTCCAACGTGTCCGTCGCCACCGTTCAAGCCGACGGGAACGTCCTGGCAATCGGGCCCGGAAGCACAACGATCAGGGCTACGAGCGAGGGCAAGACCAACTCTGCAAACCTGAGCGTCAGTGCACCAGCGCCAGTGCCCGTCGCGACCGTATCGGTATCGCCATCGAGCGCGAGCCTGCAAGTCGGAGGCACGACTACGCTCTCAGCAGTCACGCGCGATGGCAGCGGTGGCGTGCTCAGTGGGCGCGTCATTGCCTGGAGTTCCAGCAACCCGCTCGTCAGCACTGTGTCGGGCTCGGGACTCGTCACCGCGATCGCCGCAGGCACCGCGACGATCACGGCATTGAGCGAAACGAAAACTGGGACCTCATTGATCACGGTGACGGCTGCGCCGCCCCCGCCACCAGCACCCGTAGCGACCGTATCGGTATCGCCTTCTAGCGCGAGCCTGCAAGTGGGAGGCACAACTACGCTCTCAGCTGTCACGCGCGATGGCAGCGGTGCAGTGCTCAATGGGCGCGTCATCGTCTGGAGCTCCAGCAATCCGCTCGTCAGCACTGTGTCGGGCACAGGCGTCGTCATTGCGATCGCCCCAGGTACCGCGACGATCACCGCATTGAGCGAAACGAAAACCGGGACCTCATTGATCACGGTGACGGATCCGGCGCCGCCACCGCCGCCTGGAGGCGGAGTGGGCTGGCGCGGAAACGAGCCAGCGGGGATGACAGCTGTAGGGGATCGGCCGTTCAACGCGGTGGTCGAGGGCTCATGGGACCCCTACGGGACCGGCGGCTTCACTATTGTGTCGGACGCGACGGCACCACAGTCTCCGAACAACGTAATGCGTGCGACCTACCCGGCGGGCTTTGCGGCGGGACAGGCACCCGCGTTCACGACACTTGTTCACCCAAGATTTGCGAAGATCTACATCAGTGTTGCGGTCAAGCTCTCATCCAACTGGGTTGGTAACGGGTCGGGTGTCAACAAATTCGGCTATGAATGGACAACGGTCCCCCATCCTTCCTTTTTCTTTGGTGCATATGGCTCCGGTGGTGGAACGCTTCAGCCGGAAGCGTTTCTTCAGGACATCGTGTCCCACAACGGCGGTGTATTCTTCGGACCTAACCTGGTCCCCTCGGCCCAGATCGTTCGCGGCCGGTGGCAAGTTCTTGAGTATTTCATCCAGGGCAATACGTCAGGGACGGCAAACGGCTCGGTCGATTGGTATCTGGACGGCGTTCACGTAGGTAGCGTCGGCGGGATTCAGTGGACCAGTGGTGCAACGTCTTTCGACACATTCCAGTTCTATCCAATCTGGGGTGGTGGGAATACCAGCCCATCGATTACTGCAACCCAGACAATGGACTGGGATCACGTCTACATTAGCGGGAAGAACTAAGGCGTATTGGTTGTAGGAGAGGGGCGATCGAAGAATTCGTTCGACGCCCCTCTTTTTTTATTTCCAACACGTCGCGGATTCTGGCGGCCGCGCTCAGCGGCCTGCGGCTACTCGCTGCGATTGCTCAGCGCAAAGGATAGTCCCTCCAGCTCCATCGCCATGTTCACCGTTCGCACCGTGACGTCGGCGGGAACTGAGATCTGTACTGGCGCAAAGTTCAGGATTGCCTTGATCCCTGCGCGCACGACCTGCTTTACCACGGCCGGAGTACTCTCGGCCGGAGTCGCGACAACCGCGATGTCGTAATCCTCCCTGGCCGCGTCCTTCTCGAGCTCGGAGATGGGTCGCACGGTCAGCGATTCCCAGCGCTTCCCGATCTTGGCCTCGTCGCTGTCGTAAACGCCAGTGACAACAAAGCCGCGCTCGGCAAATCCACGGTAGCGCGCGAGCGCCGCGCCGATCTTTCCCGCGCCGATTATGCAGACCTTCCACTGTTTTCCGAGACCGAGAATCTCGCGCAGTTTTTCCGAGAGCTCCGGCACGGCATAGCCGAGTCCGCGTTTGCCAAAGGATCCGAAGAGTGAAAGATCTTTTCTCACCTGAGCGGACGTCGTCCCACCGAGCCGCGCAAGCTCGTCGCTGGAGATGGTCTTGAGACCCTGTCGCTCGATCCCCTCGAGGAAACTCAGATAAAGGGAAAGGCGCCTGACTGTTGATTCAGCTATCCGCTTCAAATTTGGCGCTTGTGAATTAGTTCACAAACTAACGGGAGGGGTTGGGGAGGGGCAAGAAAGGGCGGCCACAAACTGACCGCGATCCGATATCTGGAAGCGGCGAACTGGGGAAAAGAACGTGATCCGAGATCTGAGAAGCGCAGATCCCAGGGTTCAGGAACTTCCCTGCGACATATCTGAGTGGCGCTATGGTACAGGCGGTGGGTTGTAACAGGTGGCTCGCTCGGAACGGTCGGAGCGGCAGTGACTACGGTCTGTGATCTATGCCCTCTCAGATCTCGGATCGCGTTCAGTTTGCCGTAGCGGTTCTATCGAAGGTTATCTTGCACGGATGCCAGTTCACGTCACCTCCGAAATCGGCGCGCTTCGCACCGTTCTGGTCCATAGCCCCGGCAACGAGCTCCTCGCGGTAACCCCAAGCACCAGGGCCGATTTCCTGTACGACGACATCGTCGACGCGGATCTCGCCAAGCGCGAGCATCGGCGTTTCGTCCAGGTGCTCGAGCGCTTCTGCGAAGTGCTTCACGTGCGCGATCTGCTCACCGACGTGCTCGAGGATCCGGCTGTCCGCGAGCTCATCATTCGCGAGACGCTCGATGTGGTTCCGCTCGAGCCCCTCGCCTCGGATCTTCGTGGCCTGCCTCCCGCGGCTGTGGTGAACCTCCTCATCGAGGGGAAGGAGGAAGAGCCAGGGCCCCTGTCGCGAACGCTCAACGAATCGAGCTACTCCCTTCCGCCCCTGCCGAATCTCTTCTTCACCCGTGATTCCGCGATGGCGATCAATCAGAACATGATGATCGGCTCGATGCGCTTTCACGCGCGGTGGACGGAAGAGCTGATCATGAAGGCACTATTTACATCCCATCCTAAACTCACGAACAAGGGAATCGTGTACGATGGATCGGTCGAGCGCCGGCTCAACCACACTCTCGAGGGCGGCGATGTTCATCCGCTCCGCGAAGATGTGCTCCTCATCGGCTTCAGCGAAAGATCGAGCCCGGCGGGAATCGACAGCCTCGCGACGATCCTGTTCGAGCAGACCGAGGTGACCAATCTCATTGTCGTCGTCATGCCGCAGGAAGCGACCGCCATCCACCTCGACATGATCTTCACGCACGTCGATCGCGAGCTGTGCGTTATTTATCCGCCCCACTTCATCGGACCGTACCGCCTGCCGATACTTCAGTGGCAGAAAGGGGAAAGCCACATGAAGCAACAGCCGGATCTCTTCGCGGCCCTGAAGCACTGCGGCCTGCCGATGGAGCCGATTTTGTGCGGAGGATCGAAGAGGATCGTCCAGGATCGGGAGCAGTGGGCGTCCGGTTGCAACAATACGACGCTGCGGCCTGGAGTGGTGACTTCATACGCGCGAAACGAGACGACTTTGCGAGAGCTGGAAAAAGCTGGGTTCAAATTGATTGCCGCATCCGACTTCCTGTCGAGCGATTCCGTGATTCCCCCCGGCCAGCGCGCGGTCATCACCTTCGAGGGTGGCGAGCTGGTCCGCGGCGGTGGTGGACCGCACTGCATGACCTGCCCGATCACGCGAGACGATCCGTGGAACTGACGCGCGGAGTCTACTCCGAGCCCGAAGACACTCTGCTCACGACGCGCGCGCTCGATTACCTCTCGAAGGGGCCGGCCGATGTGGTGGACCTGATCGGGCACATCTGCAGTCTTCCCGGCGCTCCGCGAATCGTCGCCGAGCATATGGCGCACGCGATGTTTGCGGGGCGGCCGCAGTTCGTGCGGAACGCGGACGGGAGATGGATGTTGGCGGATCTCACCGTTCAGCCCTACGCGGTCACGCGCGAGCGCTCACGTCCATTTGGTCGCTCCGCGCATGAACCGCTGAGCGGGCTATCGTACGTCGTTGTCGACACGGAGACGACCGGCGGCCGGTCGCTGCTGGGCGATCGCATTACGGAATTCGCCGCGGTAGTCGTAAAGGGCGGAGAGATCGTCGAGGTGTACGAGACCCTCGTCAATCCTCAGCGCTCGATTCCGCCATTCGTCACGCAGCTGACGAACATCACCTGGGATATGGTTAGGAACGCACCGACTTTCGACCGCATTGCGCCGGAAGTAATGCGTGTACTCGAGGGAAACGTCTTCGTCGCCCACAATGCGACGTTCGATTGGCGGTTCATTACCACAGAGGTGTCGCGTTCCACCGGACGTCAGTTGCGAGGGCGGCGCCTCTGCACGGTGAGAATCGCGCGCAAGGTGCTGCCTCAGCTGTCGCGTCGCTCGCTCGACTACGTGGCCCGATACTACGGAGTCGAGATCCGAAACCGGCATCGCGCGGGTGGTGATGCGCTCGCGACGGCGAAGTGTCTCCTCCGGATGATGTCGGATCTGGCCGATCGTGGTTGTGATACGTGGGGTGATCTCCAGACGCTGCTCAGAGAGCCCGCGGCAAGGCGCAAGAAACGGCGACCGTCGGGATTGCCCACACCCGTAACACGCGACACCACCGCGTGAGTGTTCCGAGTCCACTGGTGGAGCGCCGCAAGATCGGCAGCTTCACGGTTCACGCGATCCAGGCCGGAGGTCAACGGCTCGATGGCGGCGCAATGTTCGGCGTCGTTCCGAAGCCGCTCTGGGAAAAACGCATTCCAGCCGACGAGCGGAACAGGATTCAGCTCGGCATGCGGTGCCTGCTGATAGAGCACCCGTCGGGGCTCGTCCTGATCGACACCGGAGCGGGCAACAAGGAAAGCGAAAAGTTCAAGGACATCTACGGAATCGAGAACGAAGGCACGGACGGCGGCACGCTCCTCGAGGACGGGCTGAGGCAGGTCGGCGTTGCGCCGGCCGACATCGCCATAGTCATCAACACGCACCTGCACTTCGATCACGCCGGCGGCAACACGCGCAATCGGCCCGATGGATCGCTTGAGGTCAGCTTTCCCAACGCGACCTACATCGTGAGGCGCGGCGAGTACGACTACGCGATGAACCCGAACGAGCGGACCGCGGCGAGCTATTTCGAGCGGAATTGGGTGCCGCTCGAGAAGGCCGACAAAATCGAATGGGTCACTCGCGAAAAGGAAATCGTGAAGGGAATTCGCGTGGTTCCGACCCCTGGCCACACGCCCTTTCACCAGAGCATTCTGATCGAGTCGGCAGGGGATCGCGCGTTTTACCTCGGTGATATCGTCCCGACGCACGCGCACATGCCGCTGCCGTGGATCATGGGGTACGATGTCGAGCCACTTGTGACGCTCGAGACCAAGCGGCGGATTCTAAAGCAGGCAGTGGACGAGAACTGGCTTCTGATTTTCGAGCACGATGCGTCGGTCGCGTGGGGGCGGGTCGAACACGACGGAAAGGCCTACCGACTAAAAGATTCCGAGGGGTAGAAGCATTTTCGGCAACTGAACAGGCGGGAGGCACGAGTAGCATAGGCGTCAGTTTGTTAGTTCACTACGCCCCGACTGCACTAGTGGCGTGCTGAGCGCAAGCAGTCCCCCTGTACGGTAGTGGGTCAATTCCGGTGACGTTCACCTGCGAAGTCGTCAATGACAAACTGACCCACCACTCCCTGTACGCCATAGAGACAAGTCCCGGCGTCGTGAACTAGATCACTGGCATCTATGCTACTGACGCCTCCCGCCTGTTCAGTTGGAGTCGGTGCCAGTCGCCCGCGACTAACCCAGCGGCTGGTAAAGCTCGATCCGGTTCCCCTCGGGGTCTTTGATCCAAGCGAACCGCCCGTAATCGAAGTCCTCCGTCTTCTCGATCTCGATTCCGTCCGCTTTCAACTGCTCCAGGAACGGCTGGAGGTCGCGCACGCGGTAGTTGATGACCGCCTCCCGGCGATCGGTCGGGAGAGTGGTCTTCGCCTGCGAAATGGAGAACACCGTCGAGTCGATCTTGGAGGAATCGCCGAGCTGGCGGTACTTGAACTCCGTGCCGTAGACCTTGCCATCCTCGTAGGTCTCCAGCTTCAGCCCGAAATGGTGGGCGTACCAGTTCGACAGTGCCTTGGCGTCGTTGGCGTAAATGAACACGCCGCCGATCCCGTCGATCGGGATCCGCTTCTCGACCTTCCCACCGATGACTTGCTTGGACATCCACCGAATTTAGGCCGCGAATCCCGGGCCCGTAAGTTGGCCGGATCCCTTGCATGACACGGCAGTCAGTCCTATCTTACGTCCTGACAATGCGATAAGCGGGAGATCCGGGCGGATCACCCCACCCTCTGGCCCTCGATGTTTGAGGAGTGCTGCAGGAGTTCTGGCCACGGATGGCGGCCCCGGTTGGGCGCGGCACATCTCGTTGCGCGGACTCCTGAAAAAGGGTCCGCGTTTTTGTTTTCCTCGAGTAAGGGGTTCGTATCCAGGACACCACCAAGCGCGTACGCGTCAACAAACAGATCCGCATCAGTCCCATCAGGGTCATAGCTGCAGATGGCGCGCAGCTTGGAATCATGGATGTCGAAACTGCCCTGGCAGCAGCGATCGAACAGGGGCTGGATCTCGTGGAGGTTGCACCAATGGCGAGGCCACCCGTGGCCCGCATCATGGACTACGGGAAATTCAAGTTCGAGCAGGCGAAGATGGCGCGCCAGGCGAAGAAAAAGCAGCACGTGATTCACCTCAAGGAAGTGAAGTACAGGCCGGGAATCGAAGAGCACGACTTCATGACCAAGACCCGCCATGCGCGGGAGTTCCTGCAGGACGGAAACAAGGTGAAAGTGACGCTGATGTTTCGGGGCAGACAGATCGCCCACCCGGAGCTCGGGCGTCAGGTGGTGAATCGGGTCGCGACCGAGCTCGCCGATGTGGCGAAGATCGAAACCGATCCGAAGTTCGAGGGAAAGTTCATGACCATGATCCTCGCGCCCAAGTAGGGCGGGAAGAGGGGCGCGGGAAGCGGGAATAGGGAAGCGGGAAGAGGAAAGCGGTAATCACTCTCGCCTTACAGAGCGCGAGATAGACATAAAGGGATATCAATGCCGAAAATGAAGTCGCACAAAGGTGCGAGAAAGCGCTTCAAGATCACTGGTTCGGGAAAAGTGAAGCGCATGCGTGCGTTCAAGAGCCACATCCTTACCAAGAAAACGTCCAAGAGAAAGCGGCGCCTGCGTCAGGGCACGATCATCAAGACTCCGGGCGAAACCAGAAACATCAAGCGCCTCCTGCAGGCCTAGAGGAATAGACCGATGCCACGCGTTAGATCGAATGTCGCGCGCTTGAAGCGCAAGAAGCAGGTGATGAAGGCAGCCCGCGGTGCCTTTGGCGCCCGGAGCAAGCTCTGGAAGGCTGCGAAGGAAAACGTCGAGCGCGGCTGGAAGTACGCGTACCGCGATCGCAAGAACAAGAAGCGCGATTTCCGCAAGCTGTGGATCATCCGCATCAACGCGGGCGCTCATCTGCACGGGATGTCGTACTCGGTATTCATGCACGGCCTCAAGAAGGCGGGCATCGAAATCGACCGGAAAGTGCTGTCGGACATCGCCATCAACGATTCCGCCGCGTTTACCGCGCTCGCCGACAAGGCGAAATCGGCACTCGACGCCGCGTAACGCTCCGAAGGATTTCGAAAGGACTCTGCCGGCGCTAATGTAAGAGCAGCGCGGCGGAGTCCTTTTGCGCGTTCCCACCCAAACTCTGACACGTGACGCTTTCGGAATTCCAGCAGCTCGTAACAACGCTCGCCGCTGAAGGCGAGAAGCTGATCGATGCGGCGACTACGGCCTCCTTGCTCGAGGATGCCCGCACGTCTCTGCTCGGGAGAAAGTCAGGACGGTTGCCTGATCTATTCAAGCAGCTACCCTCGCTCGCGCCGGAAGAGCTGCGCGAGGGCGGCTCGCTGATCAATGCCGTAAAGGCGAAGCTCGAGGCGCGACTCGACGATCGACGCCGGCAGCTCGATGCGGCCAGCTCTTCCAAAAGGAACGTCGACCTCACGATGCCCGCGCGGCGCCAGTGGCAGGGATCGAAGCATCCCGTCACGCTCGTCATCGAGGAGATCGAGGAAATCTTCCGTGGGCTGGGCTTCACGGTTGCCCTTGGGCCCGAAGCGGAAACGGAGTGGTACAACTTCACCGCGCTCAATTTCCCCCCCGATCATCCCGCGCTGGATCTGCACGACACGCTGTACCTGGGCGAGAACGTGATGCTGAGAACGCATACGTCGCCGGTGCAGATCCGAACGATGCAGAAGAACAAGCCGCCCATCAGGGTTCTGAGTCCGGGGAACGCCTACCGGCGTGATTTCTTCGACGCTTCGCACGCGCCGATGTTCGCGCAGATCGAAGGACTGGCGATCGATGAGGGAGTCAGCTTCGTCGACCTCAAGGCGACGCTCACCCACTTCGCCAACGAATTCTTCGGCAAGACGAAGACGCGCTTCCGCCCGAGCTATTTCCCGTTCACCGAGCCCTCGGCCGAGATGGACGTGGAGTGCCAGCTATGTCACGGCGGCGGCTGCGCGGGCTGCAAGGGAACCGGCTGGATGGAGATACTCGGCTCGGGGATGGTGCACCCGTCGGTCATCAATGCCGCCGGACTCGACGGCGATCGCTATACGGGCTGGGCATTCGGCATGGGGCCGGCACGGATCGCGATGCTCCGCTACGACATCCCGGACATAAGGATTCTCTACGATTCGGACGTAAGATTCCTGTACCAGATCTCGCGATGAAGCTTTGCCGACTAATCTTTCTCCGCGTTGAGCCGGCCACGATGGCGGCTCGGGTGCTGAGCGCTTTCACGCCATGAACGCATCGTACGAGTGGCTCCGCGCCTTCGTTCCGTTCAGTCTCAGTCCGACTGAGCTGCGCGATCTTCTCACGTCGCGATGTGCGACGGTCGACGAGCTCATCGCGCACCGCGAGGATCTGGGCGACGTCGTGATAGGTCGGGTCGTCGAGGCCGCGCGCCACCCGAACTCGGATCACCTCTGGATCACGAAGGTCGACGCCGGCGGCGGCGTTCTCGTTGACGTCGTGTGTGGCGCCGCCAACGTCACCGTCAACACGCTCTACCCGTTCGCGCCCGTCGGCGCTGTTCTCCCGGGCGGAGTGAAGATCGAGAAGCGAAAGATTCGCGGCGAGAACTCCGAGGGCATGCTGTGCTCGGCGAAGGAGCTAGGGCTGGGCGAGGACCAGGAAGGCATCATGGCACTGACGCTCGTTGCCGAACCCGGGACAAGGTTCCTCGACGCCATGCCCCTCGGCGACACCCGGCTCGTGATCGATGTCCTACCCAATCGGCCCGATCTCCTCTCGCACGAAGGACTCGCGCGCGAGATCGCGGCTGCGACTGGCGGCACGATAACGCGGCCGGAGATCGCGGAGCAGAAGCCATTCGTCATTCGCACGCACACCGTAAAGGCGACCTCGGGCAAGGTCGGCGATGTGACCGTGAAGCTCGAGGACACCGACGGCTGCATGCGCTACGCCGGAGCGGTGCTCACCGGCCTGAAGGTGGGACCGAGTCCCGATTGGCTGGTGCAGCGTCTCCACGCAGTCGGAGCGCGATCGATCAACAACGTCGTCGACGCTACCAACTACATGCTCCTTGGCTTCGGCCAGCCGATGCACGCGTTCGATCTCGAGAAGATTGCCCGCGGCACCGTCGTGGTGAGGAAGACTCGCGGGGAAGAGCTGATCAAGACGCTCGATGGAGTCGATAGGACTCTTCCTCCGGGAGCCGTCGTGATTGGCGACGCGGAGAGAGCGCAGGCAATTGCCGGAATCATTGGTGGCAGCGGAAGCGAAGTGTCTGAATCGACGACCGAGATCTTTCTCGAGGTGGCCGCGTTCAACCCCGCTCGCATTCGCGCCACGCGTCGCAAGCTCGGAATCACGACCGATGCGAGCTATCGCTTCGAGCGCGGAGTGGACGCCGATGCGATTCCCGCGCTGGTTGATTACGCAGTGAGGCTGATCCTTTCGATCGCTGGTGGAATTCCGCAGGGAAATCCGATTGACTTGTATCCGCTGCCCAAGCGTCCGGTGCCGATCTCGCTCAAGATTCCGCGTGTAGCACGACTGCTCGGCGAACCAGTCGACGCGAACGAAGTGGAGAGGAGTCTCCGGACCGTCGGATTCAGAATCGCGCCGGAGGCGAAGGACGTCATCAAGGTCTCGCCGCCGAGCTGGCGCCACGACGTGCGTGGGGACGTGGACCTGGCCGAGGAGATCGCGCGCCTGCGAGGCTACGATTCATTCTCTTCGGAGCTTCGGCCCTTCCGCCCCAGCGCTGTGCCCGACGCGCCACTTGTCGCGGTGATGGAGCGTGTGGAGGAAGTGCTCGTCGGCGCTGGCCTCAATGAGGTGAGGCCGATGCCATTCGTCGCGGAAGGGAAGGGCGCGACTGTCCGCGTCACCAACCCGTTGGCGGAAGACGAAGCGTACCTTCGCGGTGATCTGCTCAGAACTCTCATTTCGCGCGCCGAGTACAACCTCGCGCGCATGCAGGGCAACATTCGCCTGTTCGAGATCGGTACCGCGTTCTTCGCCGGGGAAGATCCGGCGGAGCTTCCAGGTCCCAAGAAGGCCGCGCTTCCGCGCGAAGAAATGCATGTGGCCGCGCTCGTAATGGGCCAGCGCTCGCCGACGCACTTCACCAAGGCGATCCAGCCGAGTTACGACGAGTGGGATATCAAGTTTCTCGCTGAGACGGCGGCCACGGCGGCGTTCCCGTCGGCGACGGTGAAGCTCGTGCCGGGTTCTGGTGAGACGCTCTGGGAGATCACGGTCGATGGGCACAATGTCGGATCGGCACGCCGACTGACTATCGATGCTCCGGTCTGGGCCAAGCCCGCATTTGGTGTCGAGATCAACCTCGAGGCGATCGAGCACGTGCCGGGAAAGAGCAAAGCCTACCAGCCGATCCCCGCGACTCCACGGGTACAGGTCGATCTCGCTCTGCTCGCGCCGGCGAGCGTGACCGCGGCGCAAATCGATTTGGTCATTCGCAAAGAGGCGGGCGATCTGCTGGAGAGTCTCACACTGTTCGACGAATTCAGCGGGCAGGGTATACCCGAAGGATCGCGCAGTCTGGCGTGGGCGTTGACGTTCCGTCATCCGGAGCGCACACTAAAGGACCAGGAAGTGCAAGGGAGAACGGCGAAGATCGTCACCGCACTCGAGGGAGAACTGGGTGTCCGACAGCGTACGTCCTGAAAGAGCCGCGTTCGCGGAGCTGGAGCAGCTGGTGAAGCATCTTGGTGACGAGCTCGCCTCGTTCCGTCGCCGCGCGCTGCAAGCGGAGGCGCGGGTCAAGAGCCTCGAGTCCACCGGCGTGAAGGGAGTCGTGTCCCCCGAGCGCGTTCAGTTTCTCGAGAGAGAAAACGCCGGTCTCACCAACCGGCTCGATGCCGCACGCACCCGGACCCAGCAAATGATCGACCGCGTGCGCTTTCTCCGGCAGCAGCACGACGGGGCGGGGGCGCGATGAGCACGAAGAAAAACGTCGTCCGCGTCACCATCCTCGACGACGAGTACTCGATCAGAAGCGATGCCAGTCCCGAGCGCACCCGCGCCGTGGCCGAGCACGTCGACAAGGTGATCCGCGAGACCATGCGGGCCGGCAACATCGTCGAGGCACAGAAGGGCGCGATCCTCGCGGCACTGAGCATCACTGACGAACTCTTTGACGCGCGCGAGGCAGGAGGAGATCTCGCCGGCTCGATGAAGCAGCTGAGCGCCGAGATTCGGCCGTGGCTCCCGCCAGCAAAAAGGAAAGACTGAGCTCCAGATTCCTGTTAGCGGCCTCTGCGCTTCGACCGACATCCACAAAACCAAAGCAAGGGGCTGATCTTCTGATTCCTGTTAGCGGCCTCTGCGCTTCGACCGACATCCACAAAACCAAAGCAGGGGGCTGATCGCTGGCAGCAGCTTTGCCGGGAGCTCTCATACTGGCGGTTGAGATGTGCGGCGTACGATCATCGCGCGCTTTCTCCGGATCTCGAAGAGTCCGTCACGACGCCGAATCCGCAGCGCCGTACTCCGACGGAAGAGATCCCAGCCAAACTGCTGCGGGCTGACGGCCCCCTGCTTTGGTTTTGTGGATGCCAGCGTCGGCGGCGGGTATCAGACTGGGCAGCGACCAGAACACTCTCGCCCAAACCAGTAACCGACATTACCTTAAACCTCAACTACGCGACGACTTTCCGGCGCGATAGGGGCCGCCTGTGGCTTTGCCGCGGGCCCAACATAGATCCGAGACATGACAAGCACTGCTTGGGCAGCCGCAGCGGGCATACTCCTATTTGCAATTGCCGGCGCGGTTTTTTTCTATATCGGAAGGAAGTTGGGCAGGACCGCGGAGCTCGTCCGTCAGCAGCAGGCCCGCACGACGGCTGAAGAGACCGCCAAGAGGATCCTCGGCGAGGCCGAGCGCGAGGCTGAGAGCCTTCGCAAAACAGGGGTCCTGAGCGGCAAGGAGGAGCTCATGAAGCTCCGTGAGGAGTGGGAAGTCGAGGTCCGCTCCCGCCGCGAGGAAGTCGAGCGCGAGGAGCGCAAGGTCGAGGACAAGGAAGGCCAGCTCAACCGCAAGTACGACCTGCTGGAGCAGCGCGAGCGCGAGACCACCCGCCGCGTCGAGACCCTCACCGGCCGTGAAAAAAGCATTGGCGACCGCGAGCAGGAACTCGACAAGATGCTTGGCGAAGAGCGTCGCCGTCTCGAGCAGCTCGCTGGAATCTCCGCCGCCGACGCCAAAGCGGAGCTGATGCACCGGATGGAAGAAGAGGCGCAGGCCGACGCCGCCAACAAGATCCGCGAGATTCGCGAGACCGCGAAACGGAACGCCGAGCGTGAAGCGAAGAAGATCATCGCCCTGGCGATCCAGAGGATCGCGGCGGAACAGAGTGTGGAAGCCACGGTGTCCGCCGTCTCGCTCCCCAACGACGAGATGAAGGGGCGCATCATCGGTCGCGAAGGCCGCAACATTCGCGCTTTCGAGCTCGCGACCGGCGTCGACGTGATCATCGACGATACACCCGACACCGTCGTGGTCTCGTGCTTCGACCCGATACGTCGCGAGATCGCGCGACTTTCGCTCGAGAAGCTCGTCGCCGACGGTCGCATCCACCCCGGACGCATCGAAGAAGTCGTCAACAAGTCCAGGCTGGAGGTCGACGCGTCAATCGTCGAGACGGGCGAGCAAGCAGCCTACGAGAGTGGAGTGCACGGACTTCATCCCGAGCTGGTGAAGCTTGTCGGGCGGATGCGGTGGCGCACGAGTTATGGCCAGAACATCCTGAATCACTCGAAGGAGACTGCGTGGCTGGCGGGGATCATGTCGGCCGAGCTGGGACTCGACGTCGCAATGGCTCGGAGAGGCGCGCTCCTTCACGACATCGGCAAGGTTCTTACCCACGAGCACGAGGGCACTCACGTGCAGCTGGGCGTCGAGATGGCGACGAAATACGGTGAGCACCCGCTCGTCGTCAACTGCATCGCCGCTCACCACGACGACGTTCCCCACGAGAGCGAGATTTCGGTTCTCGTGCAGGCGGCAGATGCAATCTCGGGCGCCCGCCCGGGTGCCCGGCGCGAGGCATTCGAGACCTACGTCAAGCGGCTCGAGGGTCTCGAGAAGATTGCGTCGAGCTACCGCGGGATCGAGAAAGTGTTCGCGATTCAGGCGGGCCGTGAGGTTCGCGTGATCGTGACGCCCGAGGAAGTCGACGATCCGCGGATGGCATCGCTCACCGAGGAAATCGCGCGCCGCATCGAGGCAGAGCTTCAGTATCCGGGACAGATCAAGGTCGTGCTGATCCGCGAAACCAGAGCAGTGGACTTTGCCCGCTGAGCTGATCGATGGCCGCGCGATTGCGAAAAAAGTCCGCGCGGATGCAGCAGAACGGGCAAGAAGGCTCATAGCGAAGGGAGTGAGGCCGGGCCTCGCAGTCGTGCTGGTTGGCGACGACCCCGCGAGCGCCGTCTATACGAGCGCCAAAGCGAAGGCGGCGGAGGAAGCGGGGATGTACAGCCTCAACGTCCGGCTACCTGCTGACACTTCGCAGGCCGACCTGTTGAGCCGCGTCGACGCGCTCAACACCGATCCAAAAATTCACGGCATATTGGTACAGATGCCGCTCCCCAGGCAGATCGATCCCGACACCGTGATTAGAAGGATCAACCCGGCCAAGGACGTGGATGGATTTCATCCCGTGAATGTCGGGAAGATGCTGATCGGTGAGCGCGACGGATTCATTTCCTGCACGCCGGCGGGAATCCAGGTGTTGCTGAAAGAGTCAGGTGTGAAAACGCCGGGGAAGAACTGCGTGGTGATTGGGCGGAGCAACATCGTCGGCAAACCGATGGCCGCGCTGATGATGCAGGACAACGAAGATGCGAACTGCACAGTCACCGTCTGCCATCGTCACACCGCGGACCTCAAGGCGCAGACCAAAGACGCCGACATCCTGATCGTCGCCGCCGGACGTCCGCGCATTGTCACCGGTGACATGGTGAAGCCCGGCGCTGTTGTGATCGACGTCGGAACGAATCGTGTCGCCGACCCGCAGTCGACCAGCGGGAAGAAGCTCGTGGGCGACGTCGATTTCGAATCCGTTCGCCAGGTCGCGTCGAAGATCACACCGGTTCCGGGCGGTGTGGGCCCGATGACGATCGCGATGCTGATGGCGAACACGGTTCGCGCCGCAGAGAGGACGCTCGAGTGAAAGCCGTTCCTTTCGATCTCTTCGCGGCGCCGCGCGCGGTCCCACCAGGGGGCGCGGCGGACAATCCTGTGTCGGTGGGTGACCTCACGCTTGC
>Ga0193727_1000182_pt1 | contig 22095 bp, 22 predicted proteins | sample H2c2metaG_FD_143051 | JGI IMG/M metagenome (GOLD analysis project Ga0193727, IMG submission 143051) | Soil microbial communities from a riparian zone of the East river system, Colorado, United States - H2c2 | ecosystem: Environmental > Terrestrial > Soil > Riparian zone | place: USA: East River...
ACTCGTCGCAGTAGGTGCGACCGCATCGATCTCTTCGCTCGTGTACGAACGGTTGAGCATCCCCGCGGCGGTCCGACGACAGGAGTAGCAGCGAACTACCAGCACGTCGCCGATCAGCGCAGCCGTCTTACATTGCACTCGAAGCAGACGGGTTCCAATGTCCAACACGAGGTCGTACCGCTCGTCGGCCACTGCCCGGAATACACCGACCCCCAATCGAATTGCTGCAGAAGTGATGGCAAGCTCGGCTGTCGCACCCTTCTGGTTCGTTGTCAGCACAGGACGAACGTAGCCGTGGCTTCGGCTGGGCCGTGGCCGATTTGGACACCTTGCGGTGCAACAACTCTGTGCGCACCCTCGAACGATGTCGCCGCGCATCTTGCTCGTCGCCGTTGCACTGACCCTGCTCGGCATTGCCGTCGTAAAGCCGCATGGTTCGCCGTCGAGAGGCCCATACCACGCAGATCCAGCACGAACCCCGGGCGTTCTCAATCCCGACGTGACGCAGCGAAACATCAACTCCACGATCTGCGTTCACGGCTGGACGAAGACGATTCGTCCGCCAACGTCGTACACGAATGCGCTGAAAGAGAAACAGATGCGTGAATACGGCGTCGGCGGCTCGACGTCCGACTACCAGGAGGACCACCTGATCAGTCTCGAGCTCGGCGGGCACCCGACCGACCCGCGCAATCTCTGGCCCGAGCCGTATCCCCGCGCGTCCGCGGTCGACTCGATCGAGAACGACCTCAATGGCAAAGTCTGCTCAGGCGAGCTGACACTCGAAGGCGCACAGCTGAAGGAATCCACGCTCAAGCATTCGGACGGGTGAGTGTGAAGCTGCCCGGCGACTGGAACCGGTACCTGCCGCCCGCGCGCGACTCCGTCTAGATACCGTCCCACCCGGGCCACGACCCTCTTGATCATGAGCACGGCTGCGATCGAACGTCACGCGCTGCGCACGCTCTCCCCGGCACCTGCACTCGCAATCGCCGGGGCGACGGCGTTCCTGCTTGCACGCCTCTGGCCCGACGTTGGCGGCAAGCCCTTCCACGAGGACGAGGCGGTCGCGGGCCTGATCTCGTCGCGGCCGCTCGGCGACCTCCTGCACACCGTCGTGCTCGACCGCGGCGGCGCTCCGCTTCACTTTCTCCTCGCCCACACTGCGTTGGCCATCGACCCGACGCCGGAGGCGGTGCGGTGGGTCTCGGTCCTCTTCGCACTCGCGACGGTGCCGCTCTGTTATGACCTCACGCGGCGCGTCGCGGGTCGCAGTGCAGGGCTCGTCGCGGTCGGTCTTGCCGCGACGTCGCAGTTGCTTCTGATCTACGGGACGTTCGGCCGGATGTATTCGCTCTTCGCATTCGCGAGCGCGCTTGCAGCCGATCTCTTCGTGCGTGCGCTCGATCACCCGACGCGACGGACCGCAGTCGCGGCAGCGGTCTCCGCCTTGGTCCCGCTCACGGTGCATCCCTTCGGCGCGTTCCTCTTCGCCGCCGAGGCGGCCGTGGCGCTCTGGCTCTGGCGCGGCCGCTCGCCGCGGACTGCCGCCCCCGTCTTCGCCGTCGCGGTCCTCGCGGTGCCGCTCTTGCTCAGCGACGTCCGCCTGTCGGACCGCTATGCGCCCGAAGCAGGCCAGACCCTCGACGGCGGGACCTCCGTTGGCGGGGCGACGCTGCGCGCCCTCGGAGGCGCAGCGGGCGGCCACGGTGTCGCACTGGTCGTCTTCGTGCTGCTCGCGGCAGTCGGCCTGTCGATGCTCGCGCGGCACAAGCCCGCGGTCGCTGCGCTGGCGGCCGTCACCATCATCGTTCCGCCTCTCGCCCTCGCGGTCGCAGGTTTTGCGGGATTGACCACGGACCGGCTCGGGCCACGGCATCTCATCTTCATGCTTCCACTCTGGATCGCGCTCGTTGCGACCGGGGCGAGTCGTGTAGGGGCGCTCTTTCCACGGACGGCATGCGTCGCTGTCCTTGCTGCGGTCGTCGTGGCTGCGGCAGTTGCGCCGGCCGCCGTCTCCGAGCCTCGAACGATTCCGACCGGGACGAAACGTGCGGTGACGGCTCCCGCGGACTGGCTCCGGACTCAGCTAACGCCGGGTGCGGTCCTGTATCCCTACTCGCCCGTGTTCCTCGCGGCGTTGCCTGCGGCGAGAGAAGCCCAGACGTACTCGCGCGACCCGGTTGCCCTCGCGCGCATCGCGGCGCGAACCCACACGACCCCGGCGGTCTTCATGTCGATTCCCTTGCACGAACCGGTCGATGCCGAGGCGTTAGGCCGAGCGGGTGTGAGGTTCCGCGCGTTTACCTCGTGGCTGATTCTCGAATCGCGGGGCCCCTTTGTCGACGGACGAGCTGCGCTCGGGTCAGCCGCGGCGGTCCTACGCACAACCGCGCCGCTCGTCAGCGAGCCGAACGCGCACGCATACCTCGAGCAGCTCAGCGGCGCGGCGTGCGCGGCGCTCGTTCGCCTCGACTCGGGCTGCTAGCCCGCTGCGACTTCAACGGGTGGTGCGTCACCCCACAGCTCTTCGAGCCGGTAGTAGCTCCGAGCCTCGGGAGTGAAGATGTGCAGCACGACGTCGAGATAGTCCGCGACGATCCACGAGGCCTCTCGCTGTCCGTCGACCGAGGACGGCAGAAGGCGCACGTCCTGCTTCATCCGGCTGTGCACCTCGTCGTAGATCGAGGCCGTCTGGCGCGGGTTCTGTCCCGTGCAGACGACGAAGAAGTCGGTGTACGAGCAGGCCGGCCGCATGTCGAGGATGACGACGTCTTGCGCCAGCTTGTCCTGGGCCAGGCCGGCGATTCGTTGGGCTTGCTCGAGTGAGTTCAGTGCGATTTCAGTCCGTGCCGTTGACGGTCGAAGTGTAGCCGTCGCGTCGGTAGAGCCCCAGTGAATGGATCAGCGCCGCCACGTCCGGCGGCACGAGCCCGTCGATCGGCTCTCCGCGGGCGACGCGGTCGCGGATCTCCCTCGACGAGACGCGCACGGGCTCGATGTCGAAAAGCTCCACCCGCTCCGGGCAGGAGAGCCGGCCGAGCACCTCGTCGAGCCGCTCGCGCGGATAGCCGGGACGCGTGGCGACACCGATGCGGGCGCGCTCGATCACCCCTTCCGGATCCTTCCACGTGAGGAACTCTGCGAACTGGTCTGCGCCGATGAGGAAGAGCGGATCGTTCCAGTGTCCTTCCTTCAGCAGGTCGACGGTGCGCTCGTGGGGATCGAGCTCGACCTCGTAATCGGGGAACGCGGCCCGCGCGAGCTTCAGGCGCGACTCGGCGCCAAGCTGGACCTCCTTGTGCCCCGGATTCACCGCGACCAGAATCGCGAGCTCGTCGAGATCGAAGTGCCGCCGGGCTGCAGCGGCGAGTGCGATGTGCCCGTTGTGCGGCGGGTTGAAGGTGCCGCCGAGCAATCCGGTCACTGGACCTCCAGGACCTCGCCGTCGACTTCGACTTCGTCGCCTTTGCGCGCCCCCGCCGCCTTCAGCGCAGCTGCGAGCTCTTCCTCGTCCTCGGGCACCTCGCCGGAGATCCGGAAGCCTCTGTCGGTGCGCAGGATCCTGAAGCGACGGCCACTCGAACGCGGCCGGTAGACGAGGAAGTCGACGAGCCCGTCCTGCGAGGGCTCCTGAGACTGTTGTGGCGGACAGAGCTCGAAGAGCGCACGCTTCAGCTCGTCGATGCCTTCGCCCGTCGCACACGAGACGCGGAACACACGCACGATCCGGTCGTCCTCGAGCTCGAAGGACGGAGGCTCTGCGCGGAGGTCGATCTTGTTCAGGACGACCGCCTGTGGGCGCTTCTCGAGCTCGGCGCCGTACGCGGCGAGCTCGTGATCGATCGTCGCGAATCGCTCGACGGCATCATCCTCCGAAGAGTCGATCACGTGCAACAGAAGATTCGCGCGCTCGAGGTGCGCGAGGAATTCGTGACCCAGTCCGACTCCCTCGCTCGCACCCTCGATCAAGCCCGGCACGTCCGCAACGGTCAGCTGACGGCTTCCATCCGGAGCATCGACCGTGCCGAGGATCGGCGCCAGCGTCGTGAACGGATAGTCGGCGACCTTCGGCTTCGCATTCGAGATGCGGGCGAGCAACGACGACTTGCCGGCGTTCGGCAGCCCGGCGAGTGCGGCGTCGGCAAGCAGCTTGAGCCGAAGATCGAGCGTCGCTTCCTCACCCGGGAGGCCCGTCTCCGCGAACCGCGGTGCCCGGCGTGTCGGCGATGCGAAGCGCTTGTTACCGCGGCCCGGCCTCCCACCGCGCGCGGCAATCACCTTCGCGCCGGGCGTCGCCAGATCTGCGATCACCTGCTCATCCTCGTCGAGCACCTGCGTTCCGACGGGGACCCGTAGCTCGACCGTCTCTCCCGTCGCACCGTGCTTGAGCGCACCCCGGCCCGGCTCGCCGCTACCCGCCTTGAAGCGCTGCTTCGCGCGAAACGCGGACAGATCCCGCAGGTCCGGGTCCGCAACCAGGACGACGTCGCCGCCCGGCCCGCCGTCACCGCCGTCCGGCCCGCCCCTCGGCACGTGCTTCTCACGGCGGAAGTGAAGGCTGCCGTCACCGCCGCGGCCAGCCTGAACGTGAATCTGCGCTCGGTCCTGGAACATGCGGGAACGCTAGCGCCCGTAGACTGCTGCGGTGAAGAACGGCCCGAGCGCGCACTTCGTCGGCGACGATCTGACGTCAAGCGCGCGCCGCGATCAGCCGACGGTCGACTCCCAGGGGCACGAGCTCGACGAGGGGATCGAGGGGCTCGTCCTGAAGCGCCTGGCGCCGCTTGCCGATCACCGCGGCTCCCTCGTCCCTTTCCTCGACGCGCGTGACGAGTTCTGGAGTGAGCCCGTCGTCTATGGCTACGAGATCATGATCCGCCCCGGCCGGATCAAAGGCTGGGGCATGCACGAGCTCCAGACCGACCGGTACCTGGTCGCGAACGGGAAGATCCGCGTCGTTCTCTACGACGGGCGGACCGACCACGAAAGCCACGGACGTATCGCCCAGTTCTTCTTCACCGAGGCGGCGCCCGGGCTACTTGCGATTCCGCCCGGCGTGTGGCACGCCGACCAGAACTGGGGCGACACGGACGCGCGCATCGTCAACTTCCCGACGCGTCCGTACGATCCCGCCGACCCGGACAAGCTTCGGATCGACCCCCAGTCGGACGTGATCCCGTTCGACTGGGAGCTGCGCGACGGCTAAGACTTCTGAGAGTCGCTGACCTCGACGAACCGGCGCTCTCCGCTCTGGCGGAAAGCGACCGTGCCGGGGCGCTTGGCGAAGATCGTGTCGTCGCGGCCGATGCCCGTGCCGTCGCCGGGGCGGAACTTCGTGCCACGCTGGCGCAAGATGATCATCCCGGCCTTGACTTCCTGACCGGAGAAGATCTTCACTCCGAGCATCTTCGGGTTCGAGTCGCGCCCGTTGCGCGACGAGCCGAGACCTTTCTTGTGAGCCATTAGTTCTTCTCCTGCTTCGCTGCGAGCGCGGACTCCAGTGCTGCGATCGCGCCCTTCCGGTTTGCGTTCTTCTTCTCGAACTTCAGTGCGGCCTCCAGCTGCTCGACCTTCCAGCGCTTGGACTTCTCGGAGATGTCGGCGACCGTGAAGTCCTCGTAGCCACGCGGCGGCGACGCCGGAGCGGGCGCTGTGGGAGCTGCCGCTGCGGGTCGAGGTGCGGGCGTCTCTGCTTTCGGCTTCGGGGCGGGAGTTTCCTTCTCCGCGGCCGGAGTCGCGGCGGCCGTCGTGCGCTTCGCCGTGCCGCCGATCGACTGGATCTCGATCTGCGACAGAGATGCGCGAAAACCCGTCTGCTTGCGATAGCCGCTTTTCGGGCGGCGCTTGCCGATCCGGATCTTGTCGCCGAGCACGTGGCCGACGACCTTCACGGTCACCTGCGTCTGCGGCGACAACGTGCCGTCTCCGTCGCCCCCGAGGAAGAGCACATCCGGGTTGAACGTCTTCCCCTCGTCCGTCTTGAGCCGGTCGACGAGCAGCCGCTCCCCCTCGTGGACGCGGTACTGCTTCCCCCCGAGCGAGATGATGGCGTATGAGTCTTTTGTGGCAGCCATGGCGTGAAAATGCGGGCCTTCAGCCCGCGAGCGCGTGAAGTGTAGCGGAGGCCGCGCCCGAGCTAGGGCTCGACGTCATCCCATTGGGACATCGGGACGTACTCCCAATCCGAGGCTTTTTCGTCCTCCTGCGCGCTCGCCTGTTGGCTTGCTCCTTCGCCCGCGGAAACCGTCGCCCTGGCGGCGGCTGCGGTCTTCTTCTTTCGGCCGCGCCCGCCCCTGCTGCCGCGACGCGTCTTCTTTTTCGGCGGGGAGGCCGCCGATTCGGCGCCGTCCTCGGCCGGCTCGGCCGGAGCGTCTTCGTCGGCCTCGCCGAGGTCGGGGGCGGGAATGTGGATCTTCGGCGCCGGCGCCTCCGCCGAGGTTGCCGCCGGCACTGGGAGCTCGACGTCCTCGGGCTCGCCTGTTCCGTTGTCGGCTCCTGCCGGCGCCGCAGCTGTTTTCTTCTTGCGGCCACGCCCGCCACGCGAGCCTCGACGCGTCTTCTTCTTCGGTGTCGCGATGGTCGGAGCACCGTCGGCGTCCGAAACTTCGGCGACTGCCTCGGTTTCTTCTTCGGGCTCGGCGTCGACGTCTGCCGTGTCCTCGTCGACGTCCACGTCGGCCGCGCCGGCTTCGGCCTCTGCCGCTTTCGCCGTCGGGCTGCCAGCAGCGCGCCGGGTCGGCTTCTCGGCCTCACTCTCGGCCGTGATCGGCCCGTCGCCTTCGGCCGGACGACCGACGAGCGTCGCGTAGGCGGAGTCGTCGAGCACACGTTCGACCTGAACCTCGACCTTCTTGCCGACGAGCTTCGCCGCATCGGCGACACAGATGTCGAGCCCCTCGACCTTGCCGACGCCCGCGCTGGAATCGTGCAGGCCGACCTCGACGAGCTTCAGCTCCAGCTTGGCTCCCTCCTCGACCGGGGCCTGCGGTGCGAGCTCTTCACGCTTGCCCTCCGCGACGACGATGAAGTGATCCAGGTGCGTGTGCCCGTTCTTGCCCTGGAGGTAGAACCGGCGTCTGGTCTGCTTCTCCAGCTCGATCAACCTCTCGGCGCCGGGCCCGGTGAGGATCGAGGCGATTTTCGCTGCGACCTCGACTCGATACGCCTGGCTGCGCGAGCTCGCCGCGAGCGCGCGCAGGCGCCGCTCGATCTCGACGGCTGCAGACGTCTCCGAGAGAACGATCCCGTCGCCACCGCAGGTCGGGCACTTCTTGGTCATGATCTCGCGCGGCCCGTCGGTGACGTTTTGGCGCGTCATCTCGACGAGCCCGAGCGGCGAGATCTCGACGACGTAGGTCTTCGTCCGGTCCCGCTCGAGCTCCGTGCGCAGCGCCGATTCGACGGCAGCGCGGTTCTTCGGATTCGCCATGTCGATGAAGTCGATGACGATGATCCCGCCGATGTCGCGCAGCCGGAGCTGGCGCACGACCTCCTTCACGGCTTCGAGGTTGTTCTTCGTGATCGTGTCCTCGAGGCGCGCACCAGACGAGCGTGAGCGCGAGCCGACGAAGCGGCCGGTGTTGACGTCGATGACCGTGAACGCCTCGGCGTAGTCGAAGATCAGATAGCCGCCGGACGGCAGGTCGACACGACGGCTCAGAGTCGACTTGATCTGCGCATCGACCCCGTATGCCTCCATCAACGGCTGCTTCTCCTTGTAGCGCACGACCCGCTCGACCATGTGCGGCGACGTCTTCTTCAGATAGCCGACGATTCGCTTGTACGCCTGGTCCTGGTCGACGAGCGCGCGCTCGAAGTTCTCGGTGAAGAGATCGCGCGTGACACGGAGCGGTAGCTCAGCCTCCTGGTAGAGCAGACTCGGCGGATTCGCCTTCTTCGCGCTCGCATCGATCGCCTTCCACACCTTCTGGAGGAAGAGGAGGTCGCGTTCGATGTCCTCGGCCGACGCGCCCTCAGCGGCGGTGCGCACGATCACGCCTCCGCCCTTTAGGTCGAGACCCTTGAGGACGTCCTTGAGACGCGAGCGCTCCTCGTCGTCGAGCCGGCGGGACACGCCGAAACCGTCTCCGTTCGGCTGGTAGACGACGAAGCGCCCGGGCAGCGAGATCTCGGTCGTGAGCCGCGCGCCTTTCGTCTTCATCGGATCCTTGACGGCCTGCACCATGATCGTCTGACCGCGGCTGATCAGGTCCTGGATCTTCTTGCCATGGCGCGCCTTGCCCTCGAGCTCGGGCGTGACGATCTCGTCGACGTACAGGAAGCCGTTCTTCTCGAGGCCGATCTCGATGAACGCGGCCTCCATTCCGGGCAGGACGTTGTCGACGGTGCCGAGATAGATGTTGCCCGCAATGGAGCGCCGCTCGGGCCGCTCGAGGTAGACCTCGGCCACTTGATCGTCTTCGAGGACTGCGACACGCTGCTCCCCGACGTCGACCGAGACGAGGAGCTCACGCTTCGCCTCGGGCAGAGGCGCGCGCCTCGGGGGCTCGCGGCGCCGGCGCTGAGAAGCAGGACGCTCGCGCTCGCGACGGGGTGCCGCCGGCTTGCGCTCGGTCCTCGGCCTCGGAGCGGTCTTCGCCTTCGGCTGGGCTGTCTCGGTCTTGGCCTCGGCGGCCGTCGTCTTCTTCGATCGACCGCGGCCTCCACGGCTGCCGCGACGACGTCTCGGCCTGGTGGTGCTCGATTGTCCCGCTTCGTCGGCGGGATCGGTGCTTACAGGTTTAGGTGCTTGTGATGGAGCGGCAGCCTCGACAGGCGCCTGCTCGTCGGACTTTCGTCTGGATCGGAACCAGCGCAAGAAAAATCTCCTTCATGCGCGCGCGCTGCAGCAACGCCGGCCAGGGCGGCGGCGCGGAGCGTGCGCGGCAGGTCGTGATGGGCGATGGAAAACATCTCCGGACAGGGTACCAATCGAACCAGTCGGCCCCTCCGTCCGGCCTGGGTCCTAGCCTTTCCGCTCATCGGCGAGTCGGGAGGTGGACATCAGATGACTGGACAACGCGAGGCGTACGAACTGCTGTTGATCGAGGAGGCGGACGCGTGGTTCGAGTATCTGGAGGCGACTCGAGGCCAGTCCGCCATCCGCTACAAGGAGGTCGAGCCCTGGGCCTGGGCGCGGCTCTCCCAGCGCCTGCGGGCGATCAGGACGCGCCGGGCCAAGCTGAAGCCGGCGGCCGAAGCGGCCTAACCCACCTGGCGCTAGCGGCGCTGTCCGCGCGCGCGGACGTGAATCGACAGCAGGATCCCGACCGCGATCAGATTCGCGATCATCGACGATCCTCCGACGCTGACGAACGGGAGCGGGATGCCCGTGATCGGAGCGATTCCCATCGTCATGCCGATGTTGACGAAGATCTGGAAGAGCAGCGCGAACACGAGCCCGCCCGCGACGATCGCCGAGAACGGGTCGCGCGCGATCGTGACGATTCGCAGGCCCCGCCAGACCACGAGCAGATAGAGCATGAGCAAGATCGACGCGCCGAAGAAGCCACGCTCCTCGGCGAGTGAGGCGAAGACGAAGTCCGTGTGATGCTCCGGCAGGAAGTTGAGCGTGGTCTGCGTCGCGTTGTCAACGCCGCGGCCTCGTAGCTCGCCTGCACCGATCGCATTCTTCGACTGCGTGATGTTGTAGGTCGTGCCACCGGGATCCTGGTCGGGATTCAGGAAGCTGGTCAGACGCTGCTGCTGGTAGTCCTTGAGAATCGGCACGCCGGCGGCGGGGAGTACGCCGAGCACCAGCACGGCAAGGACAGCCACCCCGCCCGCGAGGGCGGCGATGTGCGTCCACGGTGTCCCGGCGACGAACAGGACGGCGAACACCGCTGCGCAGTACACGAGCGCCGAACCGAAGTCTGGCTGAAGGAAGACGAGGAAGACCGGAATCGAAGCGAGCCCGAGAGCCGTGAGCGTCGTGCGGATGTCGTTGAGGCGTCTCGACCGCTCGGCCAGGAAGCCGGCGAGCGCGAGCACGAACAGCACCTTGCCGAACTCCGACGGCTGGAACCGGAAGAAGCCGAGGTCGAGCCAGCGCTTCGAGCCACGGATCGGTCCCGTCAGGAGGACGATCGCGATCAGAAAAGACGTCGTGCCGAAGATCCAGCGCCACCGCGTGCGATACAGCTCGGGATCCACGAGGACTGCAACCACCAGGCAGACCACCCCGATGAAGACGTAGACGGCCTGGCGGGTGAGGTAGTAGCCCGGGTTGCCTGTGACGTCGTGGTGCGTGATCCCCGCGATCGCCCAGAGCCCGTAGCCGACGACCGCCGCGACGCTCCCGAGCAGCAGCCAGTCGAGACGACGGACGAAGGACGCGACCTCGACGGCCTCACGGCGGCGTGCCCGTGCGGCGGCTCTGGCGTTTGAGACGTAGTGATCGACCATCAGTCGCTGTGGATGGGGCCGGTGACGGTCGCTTGCTTGCCGAAGAAGGATTCGAAGACCTTGAGTGCGGCCGGCGCAGCGGCGTCGCCGCCATGGCCGCCGTTTTCGATCAGCGCGCAGACAACGAGATCAGGCGAGTCGGACGGGCCGTACCCGCACCACCACGACTGGTTGAACAGTCGGGGGTACCCGTCGCCCGGGTCGATGCTCTTCTCCGCGGTTCCGGTCTTACCGGAGATGGAGATCGGAAAGCTGCCGAAGATCGATGCGGACGTGCCGAACGAATAGTGCGTCGCCTGGTAGAGGCCCTCACGCACGACGGCAAGCGCTTGCGCGTCGACGTTCGTCGGCTCGGGCGCAGGCGGCGGTGTACTGGGGACCGCACGCCCGTGAGTCCCGTTGGAGGACGGCTGCTCAACGTCCTGGAGCAGGTGCGGTGTGACGAGCTTGCCCCCGTTCGCGATCATCGCGTAGAAGCGCGCCATCTGCATCGGCGTCACGAGCAGGTCCTTCTGACCGATCGCAAGCTGGATCGAGTCGCCCGGCTTCCAGAGACTGTCGATCGCCCAATGACCCGGATCGGTCTTCTTCGTGTAGGTCTTCTTCCGCCAATCCGGTGTCGGCAGGAGGCCGCTGCGCTCGGAGCCCAGATCGATTCCGGTCTTCTGGCCGAAGCCGAACCGGCTCGCCCATGCCTGCAGTCGCGGCCCGCGGTCGGACGGCATCCCGTAGAAGCGGTAACCGACTTGGTAGAAGTACGTGTCGCACGACTTGGCGAGAGCCGTCGGCAATGTCATCGCCTCGTTCACGAACGGATCCCAGTTCTTGAAGACCTGGCCGTTCTTCTTGTACGAGCCGGTGCAGGGGAGCGACTCGAACGGCTGCAGGATGTGTTCCTGCATCGCCGCGATCGCCGTCACCGGCTTGAAGGTCGAGCCCGGCGGATATGCGCCGTCGATCGCGCGGTCGAGCGCTGGGAAGTTCGCCGCCTCGGCGGTGCGCGGCGTCAGCCCCGCGACGTCGAGCGCCCGCTGGCGGACACGGCCCACGAAGAGCGAGGGACGGTAGGTCGGGTACGAGGCGAGCGCTCGGACCGCGCCGTCGTGCGGGTCGATGGCGACGATGGCGCCCCCGTTCGCGTTCCAGCAGCCGTAACAACCGGAGTTCCGGGCGCGGTCGATTCCGTAGCGCAGCGCTTCTTCGGCGGCCTTCTGGAGCTTGACGTCCAGCGTGAGCCGCACCGCGTCGCCCGGATGAGCCGGGACCTTCGGCAAGACGAGGCTGATCGGCCTGCCGAGGGAATCCACACGCAGCTGCGAAAGCCCGGCAGTCCCGCGCAGGTACTTGTCGTAGAACGACTCGATGCCGGTCTGGCCGATCGTGTCGCCGCCGCGGTAGCCCTGGTCGTGCAGTGCCTTGAGCTGACCCGGTGAGATCTCGCTCACGTAGCCGAGCACATGCGCGGCGAGCTCCTTGTGCGGGTAGTAGCGGAGGTACATCGGCGCAATTTGGACGCCCGGAAAGTCCTCGGCACGCTCCTTCAGATAGAAGACCTGCGCCTGAGTGGCACCGTCCTTCACCTTGACCGGCGTCAGCGGATCGTTGCGGTGCTTGCGCACCGCGGCGCCGATCTGGCCGGCGGGGACGTGCAGCACCCGCGCGAGCTGACGGATCTCGCGCAGGCGAACGCCGCGGCGCTTCGGGAGGTCCGAGCTCCAGATCTGCACTGCGGTCCCTGGAACGTTCGTGACCAGCACCTGGCCGTTCCGATCGAGGATCGGACCGCGCGGAGCCTGCACACGGATGTCGCGGCGCTGATTGTTCTGAGCCGCGCGGAGCAACTGCTGGCCGTTCAAAACCTGGAGTGACCAGAGTCGCAGGAAGAGCGTGGCGAAGATGGCGAGCGCCACCATCCCGAGTAGGCCAACCCGCAGTGCCAGCTTGGGCGTGAAGCGGTAGGGCTCCTCGACTCGCGGATCAGGAGGGAGAAAGCGTCGTGAGGGAACGCGGTTAGCCAAGGAGGCGCACCTCCCGTGTCAGCCGCTCGGGCGGGCGCAGCAGACGGCGCGTGAGCGCGTAGACCGGAACGGTCAGGATCAGGTTGAGGAGCACCGTCGGCAAGAGCGCGGCGAAGATGTCGCTTGCCGGAGCAGGCTCGCCGAGCATGTAGCGCAGAACGAGCGCGGCGACCTGATAGAGGATCGTGATGACCGCGATCGACAGCAACGGTGCGTGTGCGCGATCGCGACCTGTCGTCTCTCCGTAGCGGCCTGTCCAGTAGCCCGCAAGCGTGAGGAGGAGCGCGGTGAAGCCGAGCGTGCCGAAGACGCCCGTGTCGGCCAGCAACCCCGCAGAGAAGCCGGCGACGGCACCGAAGACAGCACCGCGCAGAAGTGACACGCACACCACGGTCACGAGCAAGAGGTTGGGGTGCCCGCCGAGGATGTCGACGTTCGCCATTACCGACAACTGCACGACGACGACGAGGAAGAGCAGGCTCGCGGCCTTTGCTACGTCGGCGGGCATCAGGGAGCCTTCGGAGTTCGCTTGTGCGTGATCAGGGCGGTAACGGCGTCGAGCGCGGCGAAGTCCACGTATGGAGCGATCTGGATCTGCTTGTAGAGCGCCGTGTCGCTCTGTCCGACGCTCGTCACGACCCCGATCGGAATGCCTCCGGGGAAGAGGGATGGATACTGTTTCGACTGCGTCCCTGCCGTGACGATCACGTCGCCCTCCTGCACGTTCGCCTCCTTGCGGACGAAGTCGAGCAGAAGCGATCCTTCCCCCTGGCCGTGACGAACGAGCCCTTTCGCGCCTGTCTTCGGATCGCGCGCCGGCACAGCGCTGTTCTCGTCCGTCAGCAGCGTGACCTGCGCACTGTTGCCCGTCACGTAGGTCACACGGCCGACGAGACCGTCGCGCGTGACGATGGGTGTGTCCTGCCTGATGCCGGCGTCGGAGCCGGCCGCGATCCCGACCCGTTGCTCGAACTCGGTCGCCCAGGAAATGATGCGCGTGTTCACCGGCGTGTAGTCGCTCGGGAAGAGCGGGCTGTCGATGAACTTCAGCTGCGCGCGAAGCTCACGGTTCTGTTCGAGCGCGGAACGCCCCTGTAGCTCCTGCTCGCGGAGCTGGTTCACCTCTGCCCGCAGCTGCGAGTTCTCGCGCTTGGCGTGCACGAGCCCGGCGAAGTACCCGTAGACGTCGCGGAACGGGCGCGCGACCCGCTCGGCGGCAACTTCGAAGGGCCGGAGGACGGTCGCGCCCGCGCTCTCGACGCCGTGCAGAGCTCCTCCGGTCGGCTCGCGGAAGGAGATCGTGATCAGGATGAGCGAGAGCAGCACGAGGACTCCCACCGCGGCCCGGCGCCGAATGGTGGAGCGGCTGCGGGAAGGGAAGGGCTGGGGTCTCGGTCTCGATGCGGACGAGCCCAGGACCGCGCTGACACTGCGGTGGCGAGGCACGAGAGAGGTCTAGGTTAGCTAGATCTCCGGGTGGGGCTCAGCGGCGGTGGTTATTTCGCCGGGCCTTGGCGCTGCGGTGGATCGCCTCGAACTCCTCGAGGCTCCGCCCCGACCCGACGGCCACGCAGGTCAGGGGGCTTTCGGCCAGGTGCACCGGCATCTGGGTCTCGTGGCGCAGGCGCTCGTCGAAGTTCGAGAGGAGGGCGCCGCCCCCGGCCATGACGATCCCCCGGTCCATGATGTCCGCGGCCAGCTCCGGCGGCGTCTTGTCCAGGGTGGACTTGATCGCCTCGATGATCTGCTGCACCGGCTCGTCGAGCGCCCGGCGCACTTCCTCCGAGCTCAGGACGACGGTCTTCGGGAGCCCGGTGAGCATGTCGCGGCCGCGCACCTCGGCTTGCAGCTCTTCGCGCAGGTCGTAGGCCGAGCCGATCTCGAGCTTGATCTCCTCTGCCGTCTGCTGGCCGATCAGAAGCTTGTACTCGCGCTTGATGTGGTTGATGATCGCCTCGTCCATCTCGTCGCCGCCGACGCGGAGCGATTGCGAGACGACGATGCCGCCGAGCGAGATGACCGCAACTTCCGTCGTGCCGCCGCCGACGTCGACGATCATGTTCCCCGTCGGCTCGGCAACGGGAAGTCCCGCGCCGATCGCGGCGGCCATCGGCTCCTCGATCAGATACGCCTGACGCGCGCCAGCGCTCAGCGTCGCCTCTTCGACCGCGCGCTTCTCGACGCCGGTCACGCCCGATGGGACGCACACGACGACGCGCGGATGCGCGAAGCGATGCTGATGGACCTTCTGGATGAAGTGCCGCAGCATCTGCTCCGTGACGTCGAAGTCGGCGATGACGCCGTCCTTGAGCGGGCGGATCGCCGAGATCGTGCCCGGCGTGCGGCCGAGCATCCGCTTCGCCTCGACACCGACCGCGTGAACTTCGCCTGTTCTCTGGTCGATCGCCACCACGGAGGGCTCGGAGAGGACGATGCCGCGGCCGCGAACGTAGACGAGCGTGTTCGCGGTGCCGAGATCGACCGCCATGTCGCGCCCCCCGAAACCGCCGAGATTGTCGAAGAGTCCCATCAAGCGTGCGAGTCTAGTGCCCCTGCCAGTAGTGCCGTCGGACTTCTGGGTCGTGAGCACCAAGCCAGAGGCCGCACTCAACCGCAGCAAGGCTGGACAGCCTTGCTAAGGGCGAGGGTGGACTCTGGCGCCGCGTGATCGCGGGCCAGAAGCCGACATGTACTGCTGGTAGGGGCACAACCAAGGTGGCTCAACCGAAGCCGTACACGCCCGCGAAGCGCTCCGCGAGCAACCGTACGAGCAGCGCGGCAGGCAGGCCCACGACGTTCAGGTAGTCACCCTCGATGCAACGGACGAGCGCGGCGCCCCGGCCCTGGATCGCATAGCCGCCGGCGCGCCCCTCCCACTCCCCGAGCCCAACATAGGTGCCGAGCTCCCGCGGGGTCAGTTCGCGGAACTCCACCCGGGTCGACTCGTGCTCGACGTCCTCCCACCCAGGTGTGAGCAGACAGAGCCCCGAGACGACGAGATGCGTCTTGCCGCCGAGCTCTTCGAGCATCCGCTCGGCCTCGGTGGCGTTTGCCGGCTTGCCGAAGATCCGGCCGTCGAGCACGACTGCGGTGTCGACGCCGAGCACCGGGCGGTCCTCCGCGATGTCGGCAACGGACCGCGCCTTCTCGCGCGCATGCGCGCGCACGACCTCAACCGCGTCGGCGATCTCCGGATTGTTTTCCTCGTACTTCGGCGCGACGACGTCGAACGGGATGTGCAACTGCTCGAGGATGGCTTTGCGTTGCGGCGACGTCGACGCGAGCAGCAGGGGCGGCGACGGCGGGGCATCAGCCACGCTTGCTCGCGCTCCAGATCTCCTCGGGCGGCCACCGGCGCGCCCACTCGGCCGTGACGTACTTGTAGTAGGTGTGCGTCTCCGCCTGCGGCGGCGCAAAGAGCTCGACGAGACGATCGACCTCGAACTCGTTCGCCCGGAGGAGATCGATCCATTCGCCGTGACTGAGCTGGAACTCGACCTCGTGGGTATCGGGCCACTCCACCTTGTACAGGCCGGCCTGGGGCCGCACGAGCTGTTCGCCCACACCCTCGAGGGTCATGCAGAGAACCGAGATCGTCGAGTTGGTCAGGAAGATCAGGCGCCCGCCGGGCCGAAGCAGACGCGCCGCCTCCGGAATCCACCGGTACGGGTCGGCCCAGAGGGACGCTCCGTACTCCGAGAGAGCGAGATCGAAGGACGAATCCGGCAGCGGCACGTCCTCACCGATCGCCTCGATCAGCGGGAACTCGAGCCCGGTCTCGTGCTGCAGCCGGCGCGCGGTCGCGAGCTGCGCCGGCGTCGGGTCGACCCCGACGACGCGCGCGCCGCGGCGAGCCAGCCAGGCGGAGAAGTACGCAGTCCCGCAGCCGAGCTCGACGGCGTCGAGGCCGTTGACATCGCCGAGGATGTTCAGCTGTGACTCGGGCGTCTCGAACACGCCCCACCGGATCTCGTCCTGCGCCCAGGCGCGGGCCGCGGCAGCATCCGTGTATTCCGTGTTCGCGCGAGTCCAGTTCGCGACGTTTTGCTGAACGTAGTCGGGCCGGTCAGACGAGCTCATCGTCCGAGAACCAGAGCGCGACCTCGCGCTCCGCAGACTCCGGCGAGTCGGAGCCGTGCACCAGGTTGTCCGGCATCGAGTTCGCAAGATCGCCGCGGATCGATCCCGGCTCGGCATCCGCGGGATTCGTCGCGCCGATGGTCTTGCGCATCGTGGCGATGACGCCCTCGCCTTCGACGACCAGCGCGAGCGTCGGGCCCGAGGTGATGAAGTCGACGAGCTCGCCGAAGAACGGTTTGTCCTTGTGCTCGGCGTAATGCGTCTCGCCGAGTGAGCGGTCGACGCCGATGAGCTTGCCAGCCCGCAGCACGAAGCCACGGCGCTCGATGCGCGCAAGGATGTCGCCGGCGAGCTTGCGCTGCACGGCGTCGGGCTTGATCAGGATGAGTGAGCGCTCGACCGCCATCGGCGGCGCAGTCTACTCGGAGCGTCGCCGCCGTTTTGGCGGTCGGACTTCGAAGGTCGGGAAGTCGACCGCAACCGGCTCGACGGATGTCTCGCAGTAGGGGCACACCTGCCAGAGCGCCTCGAGCGGCGCCTTGCAGTTGACGCACGCCTGCTTCAGCTTCGTCGTGCAGACCGGGCAGACGAGGAACTCGTTCGAGACTTCCGCCCGGCAGACCGGGCAGTAGAGATCGCGGCGTGCGAGCCGTTCCTCCATCGCCTTGATCTCGAGCTCCCGCTCGCGGACGTCCTCGAGGTACTCCGGCGGGCGGAAGAGCATGTAGACGAGCGCGCCGAGATAGGGGATGACGAGCCCGATCGCGACCGCCGTGGCGATCAGAACTGGATCCTCGATCCGGCGCTTCGCGTCCTTGTAGACCCAGTAGCCAACCGCGAGCCAGAAGGCGATCAGGAAGAAGACCACGAGGTTCCGGATCACCTGCCAGGTGCCGGAGGCGAAGAAGTCGTGGATTCCGCTGAAGGTGCTGGCGATCACAAGAGGATTCTTCCTATTACGTACCCCACAAGAAACGCGATCCCCACGATCGCGGCCAAAACGAGCGCCGCGAACGCGAAGACCGTCACCCTGTCGCCAACGTTCGCCATCGCAGGCTCTCATCCTTGGCGAGATCGGCCAGGAGGTAAAGGGAGCCGGTCACGAGGACCGGCTCGTCGAGGGTCCGGGCATACGCGAGGGCCTCGGCCGGATCCTCGATCGTCCTGATCTCGGAGAAGAACGGCCGGGCCCGCTCGGCCAGCTCCTCGGCCGTGAGCGAGCGGGCGTTGCTCGAGGACGTGGCCACCAGCCGGCTTCCGAGGACCGAAAGAGCGGCCAGCATCCCCTCGACGTCCTTGTCGGCGAGGATCGACGCGACGACGACATAGCTTGCGGTCGGCAGGCGGGGCAGCACGTAGCCGAGGCCGGCGAGGTTGTGCGCGCCGTCCCAGATCTCCAGCGGATCTTCACTGAGACGCTCGAGCCGCCCCGGCAGCTGGACCTGCACGTGCCCGTCGACGGGCCGGCCGAGGAACGCCTCCGCGGCGGCGATCGCGATCGCCAGGTTGCTGTGGCCGGCGACGGCGACCTGTTCGGCGCCGTTTTCGCGGGCGAGCCCCTCCCACTCGGGCTCGCCGACGACGACCGTTGCGCCCGGCTGGACGACCGCGAGCTTCTCTACTGCGATCGCCTCCCGCGTGGTGCCGAGCACCTCGGTGTGCTCGAGGGCGACGTTGGTCAGCACCTGGACCGGCGAGCGGAGGACGTTCGTCGCGTCGTAGCGGCCGCCGAGCCCCGCCTCGACGACGGCAACGTCGACCTCGGCCGACGCGAACTCGGCCAGGGCGGCGGCAGTAACGAGCTCGAACTGCGTCGCCTCGATCCGCTCGGCCTCGGCCCGCACTCGCCCGACGGCCGCTTCGAAATCGGCTTCCTCGCCCCTCACGCGAATGCGCTCGCTCCATCCGCGCACGTGTGGGGAGAGATACGCGCCGACGGTGAGCCCTGCATCCCCGAGCAGCGCTTCGATCGTTCGCGTGACGGTGGACTTCCCGTTCGTGCCGACGACGTGAATCGACGGGTAGCGGAGTTGTGGGTCGCCGAGCGCTGCGAGCAGCGCCTTGATGCGGTCGAGACCGAAACCGTCTTTCGGCCACGGGCTCAGGGACTCGACGTACTCAACCTGAGATTGCATCGAGCTCCCGCCGGTAGCGCGCGAGCTTCTCGCGCTCGGCCTCCACGACCTCGGCCGGAGCGTTGCCGACGAAGTGCTCGTTCGCGAGCATTCCTTCGGCGCGAGCGATCTCTTGCTGCAACCGCGCGATCTCTGCCGCGGCGTTGCCGTCGCCCGAACCTTCGGCCGGCTTCGGCTTTACGACCGCGTCGAAGATGCGCCGCTTCTCGCCTTCCAATTTGGGCAGCACGCCGCTCCGGCGGTAGACGACCGCCGCCTCCTGCACCGCAGTGAGCGCACCCGCCTCCGTCTCGTCAGCCGCCTCGGGCCAGGGTGCGACGATCAGCCGCGACTCCCGTGCCGGCAGGTTCGACCAGATCTCTTCCGTCACGTGCGGCATCGCGGGGTGCAGGAGCTTCAGCAACCGTTCGAGTGCTGCCACCGCCGTGGCGCGCGCGTCGGCGTCGCCGTCGTAGAGCCTCGGTTTCGCCGCCTCGGCGTACCAGTCGCAGAAGTCGTCGAAGGTGAGGTGATACAGCTCGCTCACCATGTGTGAGAAGTCGAACTCGCCGAGGAGCCGCTCGACCTCGCGCTGTGTCTGCGACAGACGCGCGAGGATCCAGCGTTCCTCTAGCGTGCCGGGACGTTCGTCGGGCTCCGCGCCTTCCGAGGCCTGGAGGATCAGCCGTGCGACGTTCCAGAGCTTGTTCGCGAGCTTCCGTCCCTCCTCGATTGCACCCTCCGAGAAGCGAACGTCCTGCGAGGACGCCATCTTCATCAGCCCGTAGCGGGTCGCGTCCGCGCCGTAGGTCTCGATCGCGGCGAGGGGGTTCATCCCGGTGCCGAGGCTCTTCGACATCCGGCCGCCCGTCGGCGCGTGCACGGTCGAGTGGATGACGACGTCGCGGAACGGAACCTCGCCCATCAGCTCGAGCCCGCTGAAGATCATCCGGTTCTCCCAGAGCCGGATGATGTCCCGCGCGGTCGTGTTCAGATTGCCCGGGTAGAACGTGCGCAGGTCCTCTGTGTCCTCCGGCCAGCCGAGCGTCGCGAACGGCCACAACGCCGACGAGAACCATGTGTCGAGGACGTCCGTGGAGCGCTCCAGTTTGTGCAATCCACACTCGCCGCAGGCCTCGGGCTCCGTCTCAGCGACGGTGATGTGTCCATCCGGGCACTGCCACACCGGCAGCTGATGGCCCCACCAGATTTGACGGGAGATGTTCCAGTCCGGCGCGTCCTCGAGCGACTGGATCGCGAAACGGTGCTGCGATTCCGGGTGGAAGTGGACGCGGCGGGAACGGAGCGCCTCGAGCGCGGGCTTTCGCAGCTCGGTCATCGAGCACCACCACTGCAGAGAGATCCGCGGCTCGATGCGACTTTGACAGCGATCGCAGAGCGCCACCTTGTGGCGGTACGACTCGCGCTTCTCCAGCTGGCCGTGCTCCTTCAGCCACTCGAGGACACGCTCGTCCGCCTCCTCCTGCGTCATCCCTGCGAGCTCGCCGGCCTGCTCGTTCATCCGCCCGTCCGGTCCGATCACGGTGATCTCCGGCAAATCGTGGTCGCGGCCGATCTCGTAGTCGAGCGGGTCGTGACCCGGCGTCACCTTGAGCGCGCCGGTGCCGAAGTCGCGCTCGACGCGCTCGTCGGCGACCACCGGTACGCGGCGCCCGACCACGGGAACGATCACCTCGCGGTTGACCAGGTGCCGGTAGCGATCGTCGTCCGGGTGCACGGCCACCGCTACGTCGGCCAGGATCGTCGCCGGCCGTACCGTCGCAATCGTGATGTGGCCGTCGCCGTCGGCGAGCGGGTAGCGCGCGTAGGTCAGCGCATCGTCCACCTCCACGTGTGCGACCTCGAGGTCGGAGAGCGACGTCTGATGGAACGGGCACCAGTTGATGATCCGGTTCGCGCGATAGATCCAACCTTTGCCGTAGAGATGCACGAAGAAGCGCATCACCGCGCGCACGTAGGCGTCGTCCATCGTGAAACGCTCGCGCCGGTAGTCCATCGAGGCGCCGATGCGGCGGAACTGGAGCATGATCTTGCCGCCGTACTCCCGTAGCCACTCCCAGACGAGCTCGACGAAGGCCTCGCGGCCGAGATCCTGGCGGGTCTTTCCCTGCTGTGCGAGATGCTTCTCGACCGCGTTCTGCGTCGAGATGCCGGCATGGTCGAAGCCGGGCTGGAAGAGCGTGTTGTAGCCCTGCATGCGGCGCGTGCGGATGATCGTGTCGGCGAGGGATAGCTGCAAGGCGTGACCCATGTGCAGGTCTCCCGTCACGTTCGGCGGCGGGTGCGCGATGACAAAGCTTTCCCGGCTCGGGTCCGGGTCGGCGTTGTAATGGCCCTCCTGTTCCCAGGTGCGCTGCCAGCGCTCCTCGACGCCCTCGGGCTTGTAGAGAGTTTCCATCTCGCGCGCGATCCTAGCCTTGGCTTTGAGGCCGTTCAGAAAGGGGGTGAGCTCACGCTGCGACTATGAGGTCAGTCTAACGGCCGGCCGCGTAGCCTTGCATGCCGCGCGGGTTGGCGCCGGCTCGTAACTGGCCGTCCTCCTGCTGGACGGCCGTGACGCGCCCGAGCGACCAGTCGGGCTCGACTGCAACGTCGTGGCCGCGGGCGCGGAGCTCCGCGATGACGTCCTGCGAGAACCTCCCCTCGAGGTCGAGCGAACGCGGGACGAAGCCGCGGGGATAGAACGACGAGATCAGGTGATCCGTGTGGAACTCCGGAGCGTCGATCGCCTCCTGCAGGTTCAGCCCTCTCTCGACATGGCGCAGGAAGACGTGGAGCCCCCATTGCTCCTGTTGGTCTCCGCCGGGAGTTCCCCAGGCCAGCCAGGGCTTTCCGTCGCGCAGGGCAAGGCCCGGCGAAAGCGTCGTGCGCGGACGCGCACCGGGGCGAAGCGACGAGGGCAGTCCTTCCTCCAGCCAGAACATCTGGGCGCGCGTTCCGAGCGGCCAGCCGAGCGCCGGGATCACCGGCGAGCCGTACAGCCAGCCGCCGCTCGGGGTCGCGGAGATCATGTTGCCGAAGCGGTCGACGACGTCGACGTGGACCGTGTCACCGCGCGTGGGCTCACCAGCACCGGCGAGCTGCTCCGCTTCGACGAGAGTCGGTAGGTGCCCGAGCCCTGGTTCGTACGCGGACGACGCCTCATCGCCGACGAGCGCACGGCGTGCGTCGTTGTACTCGCGCGAGAGGAGCGTGTCGAGCGGAACGTCCACGTCGCCGTAGAGAGCGTCGCGGTCGGCGAACGCGAGCTTCGCGCACTCGATCACGACGTGCACGAACTCAGCCTCGCCGAGCCCGCCGACGTCGAAGCCCTCGAGCAGGGCAAGCTGCTGCAACGCCACCGGGCCGGCGCCCCACGGCCCTGTCTTGCAGACCGTCGTCCCGCGGTAGTCGAACGAGACCACCGGCTCGAACGTGGCGAGCCACGCAGCGAGGTCTTCGCGCGTGAGAAGCCC
>Ga0193727_1000183_pt1 | contig 22087 bp, 11 predicted proteins | sample H2c2metaG_FD_143051 | JGI IMG/M metagenome (GOLD analysis project Ga0193727, IMG submission 143051) | Soil microbial communities from a riparian zone of the East river system, Colorado, United States - H2c2 | ecosystem: Environmental > Terrestrial > Soil > Riparian zone | place: USA: East River...
CTGACGGCAGTCCGCTCGCGGAGAAGTTGCCTGAGACCAGCGAAGGGATCGTCTATGCCACCATCGATCTCGCCGCAATCGGCGTAGCGAAGAACGCGGCTGACCCTGCGGGGCATTACTCCCGCCCCGACGTCGTTCGGTTGTTGTTCAATAACAAGCCGGCGAAGAGGGTGGAGCACTTCTCGCTTCCGCACGATGTTCTTGCGCCTGACTTGAACGGTGCGGAGTGAAGCGACGACCGCAAGTCGCGCCTCGGATTCGGACATCTAGTCCTCGATGCCACTTCGTAGCGCGACCCGCCTCGGGCGCATAGCCGGTAAACTCGCTCACTTAATCATTTCAATATTTGGCCCGCCGCAGATGGATCGGCGTTTCTCCTCTTTCCGGTTTGGGCAGCCATTCTGAAACGCCTTGAAAAACAACGAGGCGTTTCTTACCCAAACAATTCCGTAAGGCATTGAATTCACTGTCCTGCTTCACTTCCCTAGGGAGCGCCAAAGCGATCTGCAACGTATTGAATTTCCAAATCTTATTCTTGAGTTTGGGTAAACCTCTCGAAGGTGGAGTGCCACCCCGCGCTTGAAATCGTCGCAACACGCAAATGCTGGCGGTGTTGCCACGCCAAACTGTGGTCCGTTGATTGTGAACGGATGCCCGAATACTGCGCTGACATCCGTCTCGATGTGATCAAGCGGAAAGCCGGTCATCACATGCTAGTCGCGAACCGGATAGGTTTTCGGTGCGCACAGGCATCCCCGCTGAACGGGCACCGCGGAAAGACCTGCAGAACGCTCGTCTGTGCCAATGGGCCAAACTGCCGCTCGTACTCAGCTTCTCATCGTATAGGAGACGGCCATGTAAACCTTGCTATCCTTGTACTTCTTCAGGAACGGGAACACCGCGGAGCCCTGGTCGACCTGCATTGTCCAGGCGGCAGCAGCATCGCCAGCCAGCGCCACCGTTGCCGGCGCAAGGGCAAGCTTGCGCTTGGTCCAGTCGATCACGGCGAGGGTCGCGACTAGCGTGTCGTCCATCCCCATTGGCTTGACCCAGTAAGGGAAGAGGTCCGGGCTCACTGCGAGATTAAGTTCGCGGGTGACGTCGGTTGCCGCGGCCGTGAACGAGAACCACGCATCGCCGAAGTCGTAGTTGAGGCAAAAGAGCTGAAGCAGGCTGCTCGGATCCTGCAGGACTTCCTTGACGCGTGCGACGGCCGCCGGCCGGAGTTGACCGGCTTCCCGCGCGGTGTAACGGAAGTGCAGGACGACATCGGAGATGCTCTCGAAGTCGAACTGCGGGATGTCGTTGGGCATCTCGATCCGCCATGCGCCGATGGCTCCGGCGCCCTCGAACGGCAAATAGCGGTCGTCGCGCAGGTTGACCTCGAAGAGGCCGCTGTCGTTCTGTGCGCTGCTCGTGACGATCGACTGGATCGCGCCGCTGAAGTCGCGAAAGCGGTCGTCGTCGCTACCGGCAAGGCGATCATACTGATCGCCCGCGATCGATGAGATGCGGATGCTGCTCCGCAGCAGCGACAGCTTGCAGTAGACGCCGGTGTAGGGGCCCGTGACGCACGGGATCGAGACGGCGACGGCCTTGAGACGCCGCATGTACTGGCCGGGGCTGTCCATGTCGAAAAGCCATTCAGGTATTGTCACCTCGCACGAACCCGTTGCCTTGAGGCGCAGCAATGCGAGCGGATCGAGCCGGGACAACGAGATATGCCGGCTCATCTCGTATTCGCGCCGGTTCTGTTCGAGGTAGGCCATCTCGAGCCGTCTGAGGTCGAGCGCGAGAGCATCGCCGGCGAGCAGGCCCTGCCGCGCGCTGTCCCAATAGCCGAACTTGATCAGCGCAAGCTGGTCGAATTCGCTGCGCATCACCTCATGCTTGAGCGTCTGCTCGGCGCGATTGGCCACGTCGAAGGCGAACTTGTAGCAGTCGAAATAGGTGCGCAGTAGCTCGCCCTGCATCCACGTGTAGAGCTGTTCGTTGGTGAACTTCTCGCGCAGGAAGGTCTCCTGCGCCTGGGAGTCCTCGATCTGCTTCACGTGGTTGTCGTAGTCGCGCTTCAGGATCTGCTCGCGGACGAGGGAGCCGATGATCTGGCGGCCATATTGCTCGAGCTCGCTGGTCGCGACGTTGGCCTGCAGTACGTAATCCTCGGCGCGCCGGTAGTAGCCCGCCATCCGGGATGCGCGCTCGGCACTCGTCTTGTTCCGCAAATTTGGCCGCGCTTGACAGCTCCACGCCACCGAAACCGACCTTGCCCCCGACGCCGAGCGGCGTCGCGTGCGCGTCGAACTGCGGGATCAGCGCCAGGATCGGCGCCGCGACGTTCATCACCATGGCGATCGTGCTGAACGCGTCGGACGACGGGAGAAAGATATTCAGCTCAGCGTTCTCGTTCTTGTTGAGCGGCAGGGTCTGTCCGAGCTGACCGCCAAAGGCGCTGACGGCGACATTCCCGGCAAACTCCATCACCCCGCCGACCGAGGTCTCCTTGCGATAGGCCTCTCGCGGAAGCGTCTTGGCATAGCGATCCACCAGCTCGGCGTAAGCCGCGTCGAAGGTCCCCTCCGTCAGTTCCTGGCGCGCGAGGTCGATCGTCTTGAGCGCGTCGATGTCGCTGTCGCTGACGCCGAGGATCCGTTTATAGTGGCGAAAGCGCTCCCAGCTGGTGGCGCGGCTCTTGAGCAGCGCCTCGGTTGCGGCTTCCGCCTCTTTCCACTGCAGGAATTTGACGTCCTGCGCGAGGTTGAGGCTGTTGAGCTCGTGCTGCTGGCGCAGCAACGCGATGTGCTCGGCGTCGCCTTTCTCGAGCGCGGCGAGCAGTGCGTTGCCGAGCGACTTGACCTCGTTGCAAAGATCCACCGCCTTCTGCAGCAGCATCGGTCCGCGCACCGTGGAGAGCGGCTGGTTGATGTTGTTGACGATGCTGGCGATGTTGAGCCCGGCGGCCGCCGCGCGCACGAGCACGCCGGGGTCGATGGGCGGGTCGAACAGCGGCAGCTGCCGCACGATGCCCTCGATGTTCATGCAATGGCGAATCTTGAAGAGGCGGTCCGCCACCTGGTCCCAATAGCGGAGGAGCTTGTCGTTCTGTGGGATGCAGAAGTAGAGCGAACGGCCGATTCCGAACACCGCCTCGGCGCCGCTCGTGGATGCGTCGCCGCTGCCTGACGCCGACGAATTGAACGGAAACTCGTTCTCGAGCTCCACCAATGCGTTTCCGAACTTGTCGATGCCGGCGGCCTTGAGCTGCGCGTAGCTCTTGGGGACCGCCTTGCGGCGCGGCGGCACCTTCTCGGGCTTTGGTCCGAGCAGGTTCGCGGCAAGCACGTAGATCTGGGTCGCTTCGTTGAGGGTCTCGATCGTGTCCTGGCGGAACAGGCTGTCGCCCCAGGCCAGCAGATTGTCGAGGTATTTCATGAGGACGTTGAGCTGGTAGGCGAGGTAGCGGCTGCGTGCGATCACGTGCGGCTGGAACGGCTTGTCGCGCCAGGCCTGAATGCTCTTCTCGATGCGGCGCTTGAGCTCGGAGTCCCCCGGTTGGGCAAGCGCGTTGAGCAGATCGGCGATGAATTCGGGCGTGATCTCCTGCCGGAAGCGCAGGAACTTCCAGAACCGCTGCGGCGGCGGCACCGTCGGATCGGTGCTGGTCGGATCGAAGATCCGGTGGAACCAGGTCTGCGCCTCCTTGAAGCGTTGGTTGGTCGACAGGTGGACCGCGACCAGGAGCGGCGCATGGAAGAACAATTCCCAGTTGTAGACTGAGTAGGGGCCGTCGTCGCTGACGTCGATCTCGTCCTTGGGGAAGTCACCGACGACGTGCGTGCCCGGATGATAGAGCGCGGGCGCCAGCGGGCGGGCGAGGGCGGCCTGGTAGACCGGGTCGAGCAACGCCTGCAGGCCGTCGGTGTTGAGCTTCTCGATCAGCTCCTCGACATAGGGGTGGTAGTGCGCCTCGAAGTGATAGTCGACGGTCCGCTGCGGAAGGAATGCGATCACCCAATCGATCACGTTCCTCGACTTCATCGACTGCACGATCGTGGTGTCATGAAAGTCGCGCGTCTCGAGGCCTATCATGGCGTGGCTCCCTTTGTCGCGATGCCGCGCGCGTCGAACGCAGCGCCGCCGAATACGAACTGGTTGTTGTCGCTGATCGCGCGGTCGTAGTTCGGGTGGATCAGATCGACGAGCGTGTTGGAGATCGGGCCGATCGGATCCGGGATCACTGGCCGCTCGTAGAGCGGCGGGATCTTGATGTTGATGGGCGGGGTCATCTGCGCCGGGATGTCGTTCCAGAAGTAGCCGTTGTACTTCCGCACCATATCAACACGCTCGTCGGGCCTGACGAAGAAGATGCTGTGCTCGTCGTTGTAGAATACCGGCGCCTCCCACTGATTCTCGACCGGGTGCATGAGCGGGCGCACGCGGAAGCCGTCGGCGAGCGGACCGACCTTGGTCAGCACCGTCTCGTCGAGTTGTGTCGCCGAGGCACCCGACGGCTGCGTGATCGTGACCTTGAAGGTCTTGCCCGGTTCACGCAGCGCGTTGGAGTCGAGCAGCGAGCTCGTCTGCGGTTGCCACAAGAGGATGTAGTCGAAGACCGCGACATTATCCAAAAGAGCCGGGTCGGCGCCCAGCTCGATCCGCGGCGGCGCATTCTTGCTGGTGAAGGTGACGCTGAAAAACCTCCACGGGCTGCCGAGGTACCCGACCATCATCACGAGCCGCTCCGAGACGTCGGGGCTCGGCTTCTCCTTGCGCGCGGCGATGAAGATCTTCTGTGGCTCGAACTTGTCCATGCCGGTGAGGAGCAGCGGCTCCTTCAGCTCGGACGATTTCGGCGAGGTCCACTTGCCCTTGTAGTATTCGCCCCAGCAGATGTTGAGCTCGGCGGTCACCTTCGCGCTACTGGTCCACTGCAGGTTGGCCATGTCGGCCGGCTTTTTCGTCGCGTCGGCGCCGTCCGGCTTGTGCACGGGCGACAGCCAGAACACGAACAGCTGGCTCTTCCAGATCACCGGGAACAGAATGTCGCCCTCGATCGAGAGCGTCATTTTCTCCCAGGGAGTCCAGTACCCGTACTCATAGCGGCGGTAATAGTACTGGTGAGTGTTGCCGTTAGTGCGGCCGAACACGTGCAGGATATCGTCGTCCTGGTTGCCGGCTTTGCCTTCCTGGAGATAGCTGCCGAGAATCTCGAGATAGGCGACCTCGTCGAGCTTCTTCAGGTAGGCGAAATAGGCGTCCTCGGCGAGCTCGTCGGTGATGTCCGACTTGAGCAGCTCGGATTCGAGCTCGCGGAAGAACGGGGACTTGTTGTCGCGCAACTCGGGCTCGAGCCAGTTCTCCGGATAGAGAAAGATCTTCCGGTTGGCTTCCCAAACCCGGTAGCGCTTCATCCACTCCCACTGGTCGGCGCGGATCGAGCTCGCCGTGACGTCGCGCTCGAGGTTCATCAGGCAGCGCGTGACGAACAGCTGCACGGTCGACAGTGCGAGACGGATGCGCGAGGTCGCCATGCAGGCGTCCATCTCGCAGTCGATAAGGAAGTGTTCGTACAGCTTGTCGCCGGTGTCCACCTCGGGCGCCGGGCGGGCGTGGTGCAGAATGTAGGCAACCAGCGCGTCGCGACGCGCGTTGCGGAGCGGATCGTTCACGCTCTGCAAGGTCGTGCGCCACGCGAGCGCGTCCTGCTGCGCCCGCAGCGTCGCCTTGATGGTCGCGATCAGGACGGCGTCGGGCGATGCCGTAGTCCAGGCGATCAGCTCGGCTGCCGTCCGCTGGGTCGCGACCACGAAATCGACAGCCTCCTTCACCCGCCGGAAGAAGTGCAGCGGGGTGATGTCGGCAAGCGCGAGCCCGAAGCCGGCGAGCACGTCGGTCAGGTCCTGATCGGTCCAGCCGGCGGCGGCGGCGAGCACGAACCTGCCCTGCGGCGTGAGCCGACCGGGCTGCTCGAGCAACCCCACCCAGGTGTCCGGATCAGGCTCGCTGGCCTTGAGCTTGCCGAACCACGCCAGCCACGAGATCCGCGTCCACTGCGCGTGCAGGTCGGCCGCACCGATCGATCCGTCGGTGTCGAGTGAGTCGAGAAAGCCGCGCGTGTCCGCGTTCGACGACGCGAGGTGGCGCAGCTCGCGCGGGGTCAGCGCGATCGCGCGCAAGAGCGCGGCCGCCTTCTGCAGCCGGAGCAGCGAGGCGCGCGCCCGCGCAATGCGATCGTCCGCGTAGACGCGCGATGCCGGGACCGGCGCCTTCGCCATGCCTTTGGTGCGCCAGCGCAGCTCCGCGCTACGCGCCGCCGGCAGCCCCGCCAGCGTCAGCACCGCCGGCACCAGCACGCCCGACGTTAAGGGCAGCGCGACCGTGCTCTGCACCTCGCCGCGCGGTCCGACCGCGGTCGCCGGGATGGCCGCTACGCCGCCGATCGTCAGCGTCACCGTCGTTCCCGCGGGCGCGGCGACATACGCGATGTAGTCGTCGGTGCTCGGCGGATCGAGGTGCAGCGCGTGGACCCCGTCGGCGGCGAGCGGCGCGAGCGTCTCGAGACCGCGGAGGTCCTGTAACACGCCGGCGGTGAGGTCGCCGGTCGCATGCATGATCGTCTCGTCCTGGGTCAGGACGTCGACCAGCGGTGCGTCGGTCTTGAGCTGCGACGCGAGCGTGCCGCGCAGCGCGATCGTCTTGAGGCGGTTGCGCAGCGTCGGGAGGATCTGGTCGATGAGCGCCTTCGCCTGCGCGGTCGGGTCCGCGATCGCCGCGACCGCGTCGTAGGCGAGCTTGAGCTCGGGGTAATCGGCGTCCAGCAGCTGCAGGTCGGCGAGCCCGCCGTCGACAAGCGCCTGTGCGGCGGTCTTGACCGCTGCGATATATGCATCGAGGTTGCCCTGCGCGGTGATCACGCTCATGTCGGCGAGCACGAGCGTGTCGGCGGCGCCGCCGATCGCGGCCGCGGTCGCCGCGGAGAGGATCCCGGTATGCGTGAGCGTCTTCTCGAACGGATCGAAGCCGAGATGCGCGTCGACCGCACTGAGCTTCGCCGGCAGCGCCTCCTCGGTCGTCGGAAGCGAGCCGCTATACGTTGTGCCGCCGCTGATCAGGCCGACGAAGCGATCGACGACGCTCGCGTCGTAGACCAGCGCCAGCTTGCCGCGCGCATAGGCGAGGTCCACGTTGTCGGGCGGCGTGCCCAGATCGGCCTCGATCGCGGTCAGTGCGTCGCGCAGCGCCTTCAGATCGCGCAGGACCGCGGCCTCGGCCGGCGCGATCAGGCCGCCGTCGTCGCGGTTGCGGAGCAGGTAATCCACGTCGATCATCTTGAGCCCGGTGCCCTTGAGCGCCTTCCACTCGTCGAGGAAACGCAGGATCGACGGTGAGTCGGCCGCCATGTCGTCGGCGAGCGGATCGATGCCGGTGACCTCCATGAAATGGGCGAGGTCGGTCGCGCCGATGCGGAGCAGCTGCCCGATCCGCTCGCGGCGGACGTCGACGGTCGCGGCCGTATCCCAGATCGCTAGCCAGTCGGCGATCTTCTTGCTCGACACCGCCTGCCGCGTGAGCAGGGTGGAGAAGTTTGCGACGCGCGCAATCAGCGAGCGGAACGTCGCGTCGAGGTTGTCCATCGTGAGCAGCTCGGGCGGCATGCCGAGGAATGTCGTCACCAGCGTGTCGGCGAGCGGCAGGCTCCAGCCCAGCTTCTTCCACAGCCGGATGAAGCGGAGCAGCTTCCAGTAGGCGAGCGCGTCGAGCCGGTTGGCCGCGCTGTCGGGCAGGGCGAAGCGCAGCTCGACGGTGGCGAAACTGCACTCTTCGGCGCCCGCGCTCATGTCGGTGAGCGTGACCAGGCCCATGATCAGGCTCCGGTTGTCGCGGAGCCACGTCAAGACGTCGCCGCCGTACTGGACGGGATCGATCGTCGCCGGCACGAGCGCCCTCAGCGCGGCGTCGTTGATGAAGCCGGTATACCAGGACTGGAGCTGCGCGAGCGTGATCGCGAGCTGCTGCAGCAGCGGCACGAGCGGCGCGCCGGGGTTGATGAAGTGGGCGCGCAGGATGCCGACCAGGTCCTCGTATGAGATATCGACCGTGCGGCAGAAGGTCTTGCCCTCGGCGACCGCCGCGTTTACCTGGGCGATCGTCGCGGCTGCCGGCAGCCCGAAATATTGCGGGAGGGTACGGAAGCCGGTGTCGGTCAGAATGCTGAGTTCGGGCGCGTTGAGCGCCAGCACCTCGCGACGGGCGTCGGCGGGGTTGCCGAAGACGCCGAGCGCGTTGGCGAGGGTCGTGTCCCAGGCGCGCATGAGCAGGCGCAAACCCGCGAGCGGCATGTCGAACGGCAGAGGATGCGGATAGACCGCGTCCTTGGTCTTGTCGTAGGCCGCGTCCTTCATGTATTCGGGATCGGCGAGCAGGTCCGCGGTCGCGCTGTCTTCGCGCATGTTGTAGCCGGCGAAGGTCGCGAGATTGCCGTTGACCACGAAGAACTCGAGGATCTCGTTGACGATATCGATATAGGGCAAGACGACATTCGTGTTCTCGCAGCTGAGCAGCAGGTGCTGGAGATCGGGACGGCGCTCGAACAGGACGTCGATCGGGTTGCGCCCGGCGGACACTTCGGCAACGTCGATGAACTGGAGCAGCTCGACGAAGTAGGCAGCGGCGCCGAGCACCGACTTGCACTGGTCGCAGGCGCAATAGTCCATGTCGCCGAGCAGGTCCTCGAGCGCCGGCGTGCCCGGCACGTCGGAAAAGTCGGGCGCCGACTTGGTCGTCCTTCCCGTCATCGCGTACACGTTCGGCGACCCGCGATACGCCAGATACATCGTCGTCATGTTGATGACGGTCGTGTGGATCTCCTGCGCCTTGTGGTAGACGAGCTCGGCCTCGGTCCGGTCCGGAAACGCGCCCCCATGCTTCGACAGGAAGTGCTCCTTCGGCTGCGACGCGATCTGGAACGCTGAGGCAAGTCCTTGCCGGTTCAGCGCGATCATCGACTCGTTCGAGGGGCTCAACTGGTGAAGGCGCTCGACGAGGCGCGCGCCGTCGCGGCCCTGTGCGCTGAGCGTGCTGTAGTTGGCCCAGCGCTTCACCGGATCGACGCCGATCGCGTACTTGCCGTGACCGGAGCGCAGGAACGCCGCGACCTCGCCGTCGCCGGCTTCGCGCGGCGCATCGACGGGAATCTCGCCGCGGCGGACCATTTCGGCCGCGACCAGTGTCGGGTAGCTGAGGTTCACCTGCGCGGCGAGCCCCTCCGCATAGGCGTCCGCCTTGATCCCCGGCGGCACGTCGCTACCGATCAGCGGCTTCCAGGCCGCCGCCTTGTAGAGGCCGGCGCCGACCACATCCTCGACCGCTTTGACGCGCGCGTTCTGGCGCAGGCGCGCGATCAGCGGGGCGTTCTGGCGCGTCAGGTATCCGAGCTTCCCGTCAGTCTGGAGGCGCGCGATCAGGCTGGCGTCGAAGCCGCGTTCCGCCAAGGTCGACCACAGCGCCTCCGGCTGATTGGCCGTCACGTGGTAGGCCTCGAGAAACTTCGGGCTCTGCGCTTGATCGAGGCTGAGGGCGAGCATGTCGCCGAGGCTCGATAGGGCGGATGCTGGCGCGAATTGCCGGAGCGCGGCGCCGCTCTCCTTGCGGTGGATCGCGATCGTCACGTCGATAGGGTGGCCGTCCCCGATCACGCCGCCTTCGATCGCCTGCGTCAGCGTGTGCTCGACGGACGCGTCGGGCAGCCGGTGCAGGGCCGCGCGGTCGCCCGGCATGCCGGCGCGCAAGAGAGCGTAGTAGTGCTCGGCCGAAATCCGGGTTTCCTGGCTGAGGCGCGCAGCCTGCGCAGCCATGGCGACCGTGCGCGCGTCCCAGCGGATGGTGTTGGCGACGAAAGCAACGCCCTTCGCGTCGAGATCGCGGAGCGTGGCGCTGGCGAGCACCGGCTGGGCCGCCGCGAGCAGCCGCGCATACTCGCTCGGCCGCGAGACCTGATCGGCGGGGACGGTCAGGTTGACGACGACGGCGGGGCTGGCCTGGTAGATCACTTCGGAGCGCGCGAGCTCGGCGCGCTCGCGCTGCGGGTCGCGCGCGCGGACCCACAGGTCCGCGGCGCGCTTGCCGCCAAGGTCCGCGGGACTGTAGCGGACCGCGTAGTGGCCCTTGGCATCGGTCGCTCCGGTCGCGATCAGGGCGTCTCCGCCCAGGCGCTGGTCCCACACCTCGATCCGCACGTCGGTGACGGCGCGCCCGTCTTGGGTCGTCACCACGCCCTCGACGCTTGAAGGCTGTGGCGGAGCGTGGCCGTTGCCCTCGGAGCCGCCGTCGCGCACCGAGATGATCGCCTTGACGTGCGGATCGCGGCAGCTCCACAAGACTTGCGTGCGCGTGTCCGCGAGCGTCTGCTCGTGGCGGAACACCTTGAAGTAGATGTCCGGCAGGCGCTCGAAGAGCTCCTCGCGGTGCGCCTCATCGATGACGATCGCGAATGTGCCGTTGGCGTCGGTGGTCGCGACGCCGAGGCAGTCGTCGATGCACCGGTCGCAATCCCAGGCCTCGACGCGCAGATCTGTAAGCGGGCGGAAACTCGTCTCGCTGATCACTTGACCGCAGATGGTGTATTCGCTCATGACTGTCTCCTTTCCGCCGATTGCTAACGGCAGACGGCTGTTCTGCCGGGCGTGCCTTGGTAGTGCCAGTCACCCATTCCCGCTGGCAGCGTCGCGTCGATGTCCTGCGGGGTCCATTTATCGGCATGGCGTTTCCCGAGGATCTCGCTGTAGGATGGGGCGCGAGCCCCGTTGACGTCTAAGGGTTTCGCGTTTGCGAAATTGCTGATGAGGCAGGACGTGTCGGCGCGGATGTCTTCTGCGATCGCGGCCTTCGCCGCGGCGTCGTCGGAGCGCGTCCCCGGGCCATAGCGGGCGCGCGCGTAGAGCTTGAGCTGCGCGTAGACGCGCAGCATCTCCTTGGTGTTCGCGTTCGGGTCCTGTGGCGCCTCGTCCGCGGCATGCGAGAACGACGTGCTCTCGGTGCCGCGCTCGGTCCGGTATGACGGGTGGCCGATGTTGTGGGCCCGGATCGCAAACGCCAGCACGTAGATGCCGTAGCCCATCACCGCGAAGATCAGGACGCCGAGCACGGCCTTTCCGACCCCGCCCAGATTGCTCTCGAACAGGTGGATCGACGCGACCAGCATCCCCGAGGACAGCGCCAAGCCGACCATGCCAAGGGTCGGCGCCAGAATCCGCTGCACCGGCCGGCCCGGGTCGTGGCGCATGTGCGGCCCCGGCGCGTCGACGAAGCCGATGTCCTCCAGCGTGTGGAGGTGGCGGCCGAAGCGTTCGATATCGTCGGCGCGCCGTTCGCCGCGCGCCTGCGCTTTGATGTCGTCGCGGATGTGGCCGAGTGACGATCGGAACGGGTCGTTCGGGAAGTGGAATTCCTCGGTCTGGCCGACCCGCGAGATTCCCTGCAATGTCAGGACGTCCGCGAAGTTGACGGGCGATGTGTTGCGATCATGGTCCATCGCCGCGGTGGCGATCGCAAGTCTCGCGGCGTCCTTCTTCGGGAAGCCGGCGGCGAGCGCAAGCCGATAGGTCAGGATGCCGTGCGTGGGTTCCTCGAACATGCCGTTCGAGTCGCGGTGGATGAGTGGGTTGTTCTTGACATAGGCGTAGCGGTTGCCGTCCAGCTGATCGGCATGCTTGTCGGGCGCGGTCCACCGTCCGAGCCACGGCGCATAGTAGCGCGCGAAATGGTACTCGAGGCCGCTCTCGGCGTCGCGCTCTATGCCGGTGAATCGGTAGCGCTTGGCCGCGGCGACGATGTCCTTGTCGACCGCCTGATAGGCGGTCGTGCCGAACGGGTGGAACTCCTCGTAGCTGATCACGCGGCCGGTTGCGTCAGTCTCGACGCGCGCCGACCACAGGTGGTCGACCCCCTGGTAGCGGACGCGCGCAATGCCGCCCTCGGTCTCGATGCGGGCGACGCACTGGCGATCGTCCATCACGTCGAAGCTCGTGCGCTCGAGCGAAAGCGCCCCGCCGTCATACTCGCGGTAGACTTCGACGCCGTCGAGGTAGGTGCGCTCGCTCTTGCGCACCGGCGTGGCGCCGGCCGCGGCCTGGCGCTCGGTCACTTTGCGCACGCGCTTGCCGTTGCCGTCGTACACGTACCATGTCGTCTCCGGGGTACCGCCGTTGACGGCCTGGGTCGAGGTCGCCTGCAGCTCGTCGCGGAAGTTCCACCGCATGACGGTGAGGTGCGGCATCGCGGTCAGGAATCCGTGCGCCGGGTGGTGCGCGTAGGGGAAGACGCTGGCGCCGACCTTCGTCGAGACGAGCCGGTTGCTGTCGGGCGCATGGGTGTAGCCACGGGTCCAGGCGCCGCCCGCGGCGACGTGCTTGAGTTCGGTGATGTTGCCGACCTCGTCGTATTTGAGCTTCTGTGTGTAGCTCCGCCACGTCATCGGATCGGAGACGCTGTAGCGCGCCAGGAAGGCGCCGTCCGTCCAATTGTCGGTGGCGCCGAAGTCGACCTGCGCGATATGTTCGCGGCCGGTCGCTTCGACCAGGCGGTAGAGCGGGCTGTGCCGATAGGTCGCGAGCCCGGTGATCATCGCGTTCGCAAACCAGATCGTCGGCACCGCCCGGTCCTCGATATGGGTCGCGTTGCCGACCGGGTCGTAGGTGTAGACAAGGTCCTGCAACGGCGCGCCGCCACCCGTGCGGCTGGTCAGCCGGAGGATGCGGAAGGTCTCGGCGTCGTAGGCGTAGGTCGTCTCCACGCCGTTGCCATAGACGATCCGCTGGCGCTGGCCCTTGGCGTCGTAGTCGATGTTGGAGACGTGGATGGTGGTTGCGCCGCCCTGGGTGACGCGGACTTGCTCAAGGAGGTTGGCCGGGTTGTAGCTCGGCTGGTAGACGCTGCCGTCGGCGGTGGTGCGGCTCGAGATGCGGTCGAGCGCGTCGAAGGCCGCCGCCGACGACCACGTCTCGGCGAGCAGCGCGGTGTCGGGATCGGCGACCGACCAGTCCGGCACTGCCTTCGGATCGGAGGCGAAGCGACGGCTCGATGCGATCAGGTTGCCCTTGAAGTCGAAGCGTACATTCTCGCTGCGGCCAGCGGCGTCGTAGAGCACGGCGACCCTCCCGCGCAGGTTGTTCGCGACGTCGTTCGGCCGGCCTTCGCCGTAAATGACCCGCTCGAACACATTGTCGAGCGGCGTCGCGCCGTCGCCGCCGCGCACGCGCTTCGAGGTCGGGCGGTGGAGCGGATCGTCGTAGGCGAAGGCGAACTCGTGGCCGCGCTCGTCCCAACTGCGGACCGGCGCGTCGGCGACGCCGTCGAGCATCCAGCGGCGGCCGCCATCCATGCTGTGGTGCGCCCCGATGCGCCCGAGCAGATCGAACTCATACGCGACCGACGTGTTGGCGCGCGCGTCCTCGACGGCGAGGACGTGACCTTGGATGTCGCGGGTGCGGATGGTGCGGTAGCGGAGCGGCTCGTCCGCGGGGCCGAGGCCGTCGTCCTCGATCTCGAGGATCGCGCGCATGAACGGATCGAGGTGGCGGACCAGCGGAGTCGCGGCGTGCGGCGCGGCCCGCGCCGCGGCGTCCGCCTCCCGCGCCGGATCCTTGCCGGCGGCGATCAGCTCGGCGTCGATCGCGCGCGCGATCCGGAGCTGGTACCATGCCGACTGGAGGATGGTGTCGTTGCGATCGTGGTCCGCAATCGACCAGCTCGTATAATCGGTGCGGCTGAATGTGCGGTCCGGCTCGTCGACGCGGATCTTGCGATCGAGCGGGTCATAATGGAAGAGCCGCGTCACGCCCGATTCAACCATCTCCTTTTCGTGCTCGAAGGCGTGGCTCGTCGAGAAGAAGGGCTCGTATTCCTTGACCGTGTTGCCCTTGTTGTTGAGGATCTTGCGTCCGTTGCCCGCCCAACGTAGCCGCGGCGGCACCAGCGCCGAGGTGTCGATCACGTCGAGCGTGTAGGTGTCGTCGGGTCCCAGCGTCACGCGCTTCGCCGGCCCCGGCTCGGCCTGCACCTTCGTGAGCTCGACCTTGCCCAGGCCGTTCGAATACTCGAAGCCGATTTGGACCGGCGAGTCGGCGGCGACCGCGTCGTGCCGTTCGCGCAGGATCGTCGCCACCAGCGGCGGCAACGCGCCGCCCGACGCGCGGTAGCGATCGGCATCGTAGACCAGGCGCGTGGTCGCGTGCTGGAGCAGGGTGCGGGCGGCGGGCTCGAGCTCGGCCGAGCTCGGCGCCGCCAGGAAGGCGGTGCGCGCGAGCTCGTCGGGACCGGCGGTTCCGCTGGTGAGGCCGGCGAGCGCGTCGCCCTCGGCGCCTTTGCCGCGCACCGCGGTTGCCTTGACCCAGCCGAGCTCGTCGTAGAGCGCCTCGCTGATGTTGTCGTTGGGATCGACGACGCGCGTCGGCTTGAGGGCGCGCAGGTCGAAGGCGTCAACGCGCGTGCGATTGAGCGCGGCGTCCTCGACCGAGGCGATCAGCAGCGCGTACTCGCCGAGGTGGCCGATCGAGGTCCTGGCTCCGTGCGGATCGACGTGCGCGACCGCGGCGAAGAAGCGTGTGCGCGCGTCCGCGACCGTCTCACCGTCGCCGAGATACTGCCAACGTCCCGACGGGACCCACCAGTCGGGGTCGCCGCGATGCACATACTTGCCCTCGAGCATCAGCGCCTCGGTCGCGCGGGCGGAAAAGACGTGATCGAGCAGCGGCTGCGGATAGGCAAGCTCGTAGGTCTCGAACGGGAGCGCGCGGTAGTGGAGCGCATGCAGCGGCAGCGCGGCGGCGAGCGCAGCGTCGTAAAACACGGTCTCCTTGCGACGCAGGAGCCGCCGCGAGACGGTGCCAGCCGGCGGCGCGACGCCGCGCTGGAAGAACGGGATCTCGGTCGAGTCGGCGAGCACATGGAAGCCCGGCCTCGAAAAGTCCTCGATGCGACAGAGCGGTCCGGCGGGAGCGAGCCCGGCGATCTCGAACGTGCTGGCGCGTGACGGGCGCCGCAGCCGGTAGTGCGCGGCGGCGATGTCGTCAACGGTCGTCTGGTCCTGCGCGTAGACGATCGAGGTGCGCGCCTGCGCGTCGCCGATCTGCGGCGGCAACGCGGGATCGGCGACATGGCGCCCGTATACGACCGTGGCCGACTCGAGCACGTTGCCGTACTCGTCGACGACGATGTTGAGCTTGTGCTCGACGCGCGGGTCGGCGAGGATGCGCTCGTAGCTCCACGTGACCGTCTCGCTTTCCTTCACGACGAACACCGCATGCCGGGCGTCGAGCGTCGGCTGCAGCATCTCGATCACGCAGTTGTGGGTGGCGACGAAGTAGGGCGAGAGCTGGCGCTGGCGCTCGGCCGCGGTCGCGCCAACCGCGGGAGCGTCGAGGGCAAAGACCTCTTTGCGCAACACCATGCCCTTGCAGCTGCGCAGCGCTTCGCGCCAATCGTCGGGGCGGCGCGGCGCGAGCACGCCCGGATCTACGGCGGGTCCCAGGATCAAGCGCGCGTCGGGCAGCGCCGGCTCGTTGGCGATGACCGCGAAGCCCTGCCGCGTCATCTCGCGATCCCAATACTCGTCGCGGAAGCGGGTGAGGATCTCGTCGCGGTCGGCGGGCGCGCCGGTGTGGAACCAGGTCCTGGTCAGCATCGGCGGCTGCAGCAGCGAGCGATCGAGGAGATGGCCCGCGCTCGCCTTCTCCCAGTGCTCGAAGCTCTCGGCGTCGCGCTGCTCGACCATGCCGAAGCCGCGGAACTCGCGCTCGACGCGGTCGTAGTAGCCGTGCCGGTAGCGCAACTCGCTGACCAGGCGCGCGCCGCTGATCCGATCGCGCACCTCGACCTGGCGCAGGCAGTGGACCGGGAAGGGAAGCCGCGTGACCCACGGCCTGCCCTCGAGCTTGTCCTTCAGATAGTACCAGGTCGAGCTCTTGTACGAGAACGCGACCTCCTTGCCGAAGTTGTTGACGTAGCGGCGGAGCAGGTGGGGCTTCTTGCCGCCCATCAGATCGAGGTAACGCATCGGCGCACCGGCGTTCGCCGGCAAGGTCGACGACCACACGATGCAGGCGATTCCGTTGCCGAGGAGATCGGTGGTCGCGATCTGGTTCGGCGACTCGGTCGCGAAGAACGGCGCGATCGGCTGCGCGTCGCTCCAGGCGTTGCCGCTCAGGTTGAGGTAGGCGTCGCACGCGTGCGGCCCGAGATATAAAAGATCGGACGCGCCGGTGCCGCTCACGTCGGCGAGGTGCAGGTATTTGGTGTCGAACAGGTCCGGCGGCGCGAAGGTGGGCGCGTTGTCCATCGCGACCTTGGCGCCGAACCGGCCGTAGCCCAGGTTGGGCCAATAGGATACCTCGCGGTTGCGGATGCGGACGATGTCGAGGAGCCCGTCGCCGGTCATGTCGGCGAGAAAGACCGTCTGCTGCGCCTCGGCGAACACGATCGCGGCGCCGCGCTCCTCGTCGTAAGGTTTGGGCGCGCGTTGCCGCGGTTCGTAACCGTGCTTGTCGCTGCGGTACCAGACGAATGCGTTCTCCTCGGAAATCAGCAGATCGGCGCGGCCGTCGCCGTCGAGATCGAGCCGGCGCAGGTTGCGATCGTCGAGATCGATCCGCACCGTGCGCTCGAACGGACGGAACGGCAGCCACTCGCCGTGCACGCCGCGATCGAAGTAGCCCTGCAGCTCGGGCGTGTGCACGACGACCTGATCGAGCCCATTCCCGTCGAGATCGTGAAGCTCCAGGACGCCGGTGCTCATCCCGGCGAACGACGGTTTCGGCGCGACGCAGCGGCTGGCGTCGAAGCGGACGCGGCCGTCCTCGTCGACGTCGCCGAGGTTCGCCTTGTAGAACCAGGCCCCCGCCTGCTCGCTGAACACGCCGGGGATGCCTTCGCCGTACAGGTCCATCAACTGATAGCCCCCCGCCGCGCCGGCCGGCAGGCCGGCGATTGAGTTGCGGTCGACGGTGGCGATCGCGCTGTGCCAGTGCAGCGGCTCGTATTCGAGTTCGATCGGCGGCAGCGCCTTGCGCGCGTAGCCGCCGTCGGCAGTCGGCGTGTAGCCGCACTGCGAGGCCGCACGCAGATACGTGACCTCGGACGCCTGCGGCGATCCCGCCGCCGACGAGACGTGCTCAAGATCGAGCGAGCGCACCAGGCACGGCGCGCCGCCGGCGAGCTCGTCGAATTGGTGGAACATGAGCACGCGCTGCAGGAGCCGGTACGTGCGGATCTCGAAGCCGCTGCGGTAGGACGAGAAGGGATCGGCGCGCATGCCCCAGGCGCGCCCCGCGCTCGCGTCCGGCGTCGGTCGCAGCGGATCGTGTTCTCCGTAATCGAAGACGGCGTGGAACAGGAACGCGCTGGCCGGGGGCGCGGGCCGGTACGGCGCGGTCTCGTCGACCGCGTAGGGGACGCGGTTGCCGTAACGGATTTTCTTGAGGTGCAGATTTGTGAAAGGCGCGACGCCGTTGCGGCGGTTCGCTTCGGCGCGCGTGCTCGGGACCGAGATGAGATCCTCAGGCTTATAATCGTAGACCACGCAGTTGCCCTGATCGTCGAAGCTCAGCGCCGGCAGCCACTCGTAGACGTGCGCCGGCGCGAGCGGATCGAATGCGCGACGTGTCGTCCAGGCCGAAGAAGGTGGTGACGTTGTTGCGCGAGCACACGCGCCACCACGTGCCTAGCGTCGCGTGCGTAATCTTCTCGATGCGCGCGAAGTCGCCCTCGATGCGCGGGCGATAGCGCGCGACTGCATATGCCCCGGACGTGAAGGCGTCGTCTGACCACGTCGCGCCATTCCACGTCGAGGCCGGCACGAGCTCCTCGGCGCCCTGGAGAAGGAAGACGTCCTGGTCGCGATAGCGCGGCAGCTGCTTGTCGGTGCGGCGGCGGATCGTCGGCAGATCGAGCGACCAGCCGAGCCCGACAATGCTGTTGCCGCTACCGGAATCGTAGCGCAGCCGCACCGGTGGCAGGGCGCCGCCGCGTGTCGGCGTGAGCGGCAGCGGCAGCGCGATCGACGCCGTCCCGCTCGCGGGGTTCACCGTGTATGTTTCGTCGATCCCTCTGAGGGCGCCGCCGCCCTTGGGCAGCGAGATGGTCGGCGCGTCGAGGCGGAGCTTCGGCTCCGAGGGGTCGCGGACGTCATCCGGACGTGCGAGCCCACCAGGCGTGGGCTTCACTTCGGCATCGCGCCGTTGGTTGTCCAGCCCTCGCATAACGGCTCCTCATTGCGCGATCGCGCAAATCCAGTTGAGCGCGCGGCAAAGCCAGCGTTGGCTCAACAGAGGGAGACACATCCGCTCGATCCCGCCTTGATCCCAAAATGCGGACCATCAGGACTACATGCCGGACATCCACCGAAATGTTCGAGTAAAAGAACCGCGGCGGGCTTCCAAGTCCACGGATTAAACCTCAGATTGTCTTGAATTACAAATGACTCTTACCGGCAATGGCACGTGGCGTGGACGAGGGTCTGGCCCGGATCGGCAGTCGCGCGCCTTCCGACTGGCGTCGTGTCGGCGAAATCGAATACGACAGGTACCCCGTGCAGAAGTTCCTGTCGGCGAGTTGGGATAACGAGCCGCATTCGATTGCAGAGCAGCGCAGCATCTCAGCGCGGCAGGCGGGCGTCGAGCCGGCCTGAGAACGGACCAATGATTGGCCAACAAGACCCATGCACAGGCGTGTCGAACGCTGCGCACCGGGACGAAGTGCCTGATTTCATTGAAATGCCCTGTATCCGACTGAGCAGTGTGGATTTCCAGTTTGGGGCGGCCATTCTGAAACGCCTTGAAATACAATGAGGCGCTTCTTACCCAAACAAATCCGTAAGGCGTTGAATTAATTGTTTTGTCTCGCTTCCCTAGGGAGCGCCAAGGCCAGCCGCAACGTATTGAGATTACAAGATTATTTTTGGGTTTGGGCAAGCCTCCTAAAAAGGGAGTGCCATACCAAGTTTGAGATCGTAGTGACGCGTACCTCTCACGTTTGAATCAATCGTCACGAGAGCTTCGTCGCTTGAGTCAAAAAGTTGGAGCATCGGTGACGGCTTTGCCGAAGAACCTCGCTTCGGCATCCGTTCGCGGAATGGACGTTATGGAGCGACCGCTCATGGCGCAAAGCGGACATTCCGACGAACGGCATGAAAGCCGTAGCCGCCGAACCCGGCGGTGGAGACGAGTTCGTCGGTCATAGTGTTGCCCGAGCGCTTGCGGACGAAATTGGCTTCGATGGTCGTCCTTTGCGTGCATCACGCGGCTGTAGGCGATCCGCGCTGACGGATGATCGTCCAGATGCAGGCGGTAGCGGCGAGTGCCAGCGCCGCATCAAGAGCCCACACTTGCGGCTCTCCCATCGTCTGAAGGGTTATGCCGCTCAAGAGGCACCAGAGAACGGGGATTGGTAGGAGCAATGGCAAAAGCCTGCCGCGGGCGAGGAGCAGAAGGCCGAGCGTCGCGATCGCCGTCGGATCCGGCGCGATGCCAAAAACCTCGGACGAGGCCCAGCCACGTCCCTGTAGCGGCGCGAGCAACGGCTGTCCGGCGAGTGCGAAGGCAAGGATGAAATATCCGATGCAGCCGGCAAGCCCGCGCCGGTCGAAGGCGAGGCCGTCGAGCAAAGGCCCGCAGACGAGCAGCAGCATGCCTTCAACAGCGAAGGCCGGCGCGACATAGGCGGCAGCCCAGTTGATGTCAGCATAGCGGTTCCACAGGAAGGACCATCCCACGAAGATCCAAAGAATCGCGAGGAGGAGTGCGAGCCACGGTGCAGAGCTTCTCGGCCGCCACGCGACGAGCAGGATGATGATGAGGCCGGCGGCAAGTGCGAGCACTTGCAGAGGCCAGAGAGCCGCATTGTGCAATTCGAACATCCGCCAGTAGACGCGCGGCGAAAAGAGCAGGAAATCCTCCGGCCGGTAGGTCCACCACTCCGACATTAAAGAGCCTGCACGTAGGCCGAGATGCGCTCCCGCATGGCCAGGTCCGGCATGGGTCCGGCGGCAGCCGAGAGGTTTTCGCGCACGTGGTCGACGCGCGTGGTCGCCGGAATCGCGACGGTGACGGCTGGGTGAGAGAGGATGAACTTCAGGATGAGCTGCGACCAGCTCGACGCGCCGAGTTCGGCCGCCCATTCGGGGAGTGGCTCGTCCTTGAGCCGGTGGGTCAGCGCGCCCCGTCGGAACGGCCGATTGACGATCACGGCGATGCCGCGCTCCGACGCCAGCGGGAGCAGCCGCTCCTCCGCCTCGCGGTCGACGACGTTGTAGGAGAGCTGCACGAAATCGATAGGCTCGTTCCGCATTATCTGTTCGAGAAGATCATGGCGGCGCCCTTCGGAAGTGGTGATTCCAACGTAGCGCACCGCACCAGCCGCCTTCATCTCGAAAAGCGTCTGCAGATGCGCCTTCCAGGCGAGGAGATTGTGAACCTGAACGAGGTCGAACTTTGGCACGCCCCAGAAGCGACGCGATTGCTCGATCTGGGTCGGGCCTGCCGTTGCCGAAGACGTCCAGACCTTTTCAGCCGAGAATAGCGTGGAGGGTCGCCCGAGCTTTTGAAGACCGTAGCCTATCACCGGCTGCGACGAGCCATACATGGGGGAGGAATCGATCATGCGGCCGCCCGCCTCGAAGAAGGCCGCCATGACGTTCGCGCATTCGTCCCTTAGCACCGCATCGCTGCCAACGTTGAAGGTGATCCAGGTCCCTAGGCCGACAATCGGCATGGCCTCGCGGGTCGAGGGTATCGGACGGCGGGCGGGCGAGCCTTCCTGGGCATGCAGAGAAATTGGCAAGAGCGCCGCAGCGGCCGTCGCCAAGGAGGCCCGTACGAACGTTCGGCGTGTCGTCCGCATTCGATGCTCCATCATCGTGGCGGGGAAATTTCCTGTGCAAATGCGCAGGGTGGTTAGCAACACTCCTGCCGGCTTTCGCGCACCAAGAACCGCGCCGGCGACAGCGTAGCACCTTCGCGAGGGCACCTGACATAATCGGTATTCCGCTTAGGATCAAAAAGCCGAAATCGGGCGAAAGTCCGGTGTTGGCGCAAAGCGGCCATTGAGCTCTATTCAAAGCGGATCAGTTTGGCTCTCGTTCGCTGGAGTTATCCAAAAATGGCTCATGAAAGACGGACCGAAAAGGCAATCCACTAGGTAAGTGAGGACATCGCCGCCAGCGAGTCCATGTAGTCGCGCCAACCCACAATCTTCCGATCTTCAATCGTGACAACCGAGATGAAGCGGTTTTCGTAGAGCTTACCGGAGCCGACTGCGTTGCCCTGAACTTCATACTCGAGGATGACGACGCCGGGAGTCTGGGAAATGTTCACCACGAGCGCGTCCGCGCCATGCAATGCCATACCCTCTCCGTAACCCGCATACAAAGCCGTGACGGCCTAACGGCTCACGACCTTTGTTGGTTAGCCCGGAAATCGATACCGAAACTCGAACACCGCATCGGGAGCGATCGTGTCGAAGTAGTGATCCCCGTCGACAAGGCCTGCCAGGCCCTGCCTAACGATTTCAAAGAAAGGATCGAGCGCGGAGAACGCAGCATAGGCAGGGTCACGCATCGCTCTACTCCCGTGTTCGGAACCCCGACCTTAGGGGCGGACATATTTGGCCGGCGTTAACCTGGCATCGTGACCAAACGATGCGAGTTTGCGGCTCAGGTGATGTGCGCCGACGCAGGCTTCCATGCCGATCAGGCAAGGCGGTATAATGGCGAGCCGCGCTTCCACTTGGCCACGCGACCACTTTTGCCGCAGCACGATGGCGCCGCGCGCATCGTGGCCCACGACGTGGAACGAGTTCTTGCCGATATCGATGCCGATCACGGCGATCGCGGTATTGGCTGTCTGAGACATGGCGTGCTCCTCGTCTATGGCGCGCCTTGCCAGCTTCGCTTGCTGGCGGGGCAGGAAGGAGCACGGCCGGACCATCCCACTAGCATGATCGAGAGACCCCCCGGCTCTGCCGGGGAGGCAGTAGAAGTTTGACATTTGCGGCAGTCGCCCGTTGATGAACTCCCATCTCATGAGCCACCACGCACACG
>Ga0193727_1000184_pt1 | contig 22086 bp, 13 predicted proteins | sample H2c2metaG_FD_143051 | JGI IMG/M metagenome (GOLD analysis project Ga0193727, IMG submission 143051) | Soil microbial communities from a riparian zone of the East river system, Colorado, United States - H2c2 | ecosystem: Environmental > Terrestrial > Soil > Riparian zone | place: USA: East River...
CCCACCTGAAGCCAAGGCGCGCGCCTTGGAAATGATTAACAACCTGAAGGCTGCGCTGGCTGATCGCATTAAAACCGTCGACTGGATGGACGAACCGACCAAACAGCAAGCGCTCAAAAAACTCGCGGCTATGAACGTCAAGATCGGTTATCCGGATAAATGGCGCGATTACTCGCTGCTCAAGATCGACAGGGACTCGTATGTCTCGAACACCATGCGAGCCGCGAATTTCGAGGTAAATCGCGACCTCAAGAAAATCGGCAAACCAGTCGATCGCGGCGAATGGGGAATGACGCCTCCAACAGTGAACGCCTATTACAACCCCATGATGAACGAGATCGTTTTCCCGGCAGGAATCTTACAACCACCGTTCTTCCATCCTGAAGCCGATGACGCTGTTAACTACGGCGGCATGGGCGCGGTAATCGGACACGAAATGACGCACGGATTTGACGATCAAGGCCGGCAATTCGATGAGGTCGGAAATTTGCGCGACTGGTGGTCGAAGCAATCAGCGCAGGAATATGACAGGCGTCGCAAAGCAGTTGTCGATCAATATTCGGAGTATCAGCCGCTGTCAGGCAAGCATATTAACGGCGAACTGACGCAAGGCGAAAACATCGCGGACATTGGCGGTATAAAGCTGGCTTACGCGGCGCTGCAAAAAGCGCTCGATAAGAACCCACAGGCGCGCGAACAAAAGATCGACGGGTTCACGCCGGAACAGCGCTTCTTTCTCGGCTGGGCCCAGGTGTGGCGGGCGAATCAGCGCGAAGACGACTTGTTACTGCGCCTCAACACCGATCCGCATTCACCAACTCATTACCGGTGCAACGGTCCGATCTCCAACATGCTGGAATTTCAACAGGCGTTCAACATTCCCGACGGATCGCCAATGGTTAGGCCGGCAGACAAGAGGGTCAATATTTGGTGAACCGGTTTTGTAGGGCGTCTGTGTCAGACGCCAACGGTTAGAGATCGGCGTTTCACAGAACGGAGCCGGCCGACGCCGAGCGACATAGACGGGCAGGTCGCAGACCGAGTGCGCGGGAAGCGAACGAGTCAAACGCCCTACGACCCTACTCTTTCGACACCTTTCCGCCCCAGCTCAGGATCTTCGCTTTCGTCCCGGCAGCTTCGGCTTCCTTGATATTGCCGGCGCGATTGTAAAATAGCGAAAGACTTGTCCAGCCGATCTGATCATTGGGCCGAAGCTCGACCGCTTTTCTTCCCGCTTCGATTGCCTCGGTAAAACGCCCGAGTTTCATCAGCGCCATTCCAAACGCGTGCCACCCGTCAAAAAACTCAGGGGCTATCTGCACACAGCGCCTGTACTTTTCCACAGCACTGTCCAGGTCGCCGACGGCCAGATCGCCGTTCGCGTCGTCAAAAATTTCGTCAACGGATTGATCCATGGGAGGGGCGAGGCGCTGCCCCGAAAGCGTTCGGGGCCACTACAAGCTTAGCCTTTGCTAAATTGCAGACCAGCAGCTTGCCCACGGTCACGCAGCCATTCCATCAAGACAATTTGCCGTTTGTTATCGAGGAGCCTTTTTTCGTAGGCAGCCTTTTTCTCCGAGGCACCGGCTTCGGCTAATGGCTCCCGCTTTTCCAAAACTGCCACAAATCCATTTTCACCCGCTGGGAAAAAATCGCTCGCCTCGCCCGGGTTCAGAAATGCTACAGCCTGTTTGATGGCTGGAAGATCAGCTGGTTCGCTCTTCTTCGGTTCTTTGTCTTCCGATTTTGGTTTCTCCTCTTCGATCAGCGAAAACGGCGGGATCTTCTCAGCCTTCCCACCAGTCTTTTGAATTGCCGCCTCGAGCGGTTGCCCGGACTGCTTCGTTTCACGTAATTGTTGAACCACATCCGCTGCTTTCGTCGACATTAGCTCCTTTGCTTTCGATTTCTGGAGCGTCTCCACGACTTTCGGTTTCGATTCTTCGAGCGTGAGCGGACGCGCCTCGGTAATCCCTGCGAGATGCAAGAGATAAAATCCGTCCGCTACCTGAACAGGATCGCTGTTCGGCTCCTGCATTGAGAGCTTGAAAGCAGCCGGGCCAAGTTGCGCATCGACTTTCAACTGCGGGTCAGGCTCCGCTTTGGCAAATTCGCCAGTTTCATGTACCGGCAGCTGAAATTTCGCAGCGGCCTGCTTGAAATCCGCCCCTTTCTCCAACAGCGCCTGCGTAAAATCAGTGGCGCGGTCGGAGAGCTTTTGCAAAGCGTCGATACGCTCTTTGCCGGTTAATTTCTTTTCCTCATCGGTAAGCGCGAGGCTGACAAACTCGACTTTGCGTTTTTCATCAGTTTTAAGCTCGGCCTTATGGGCGTCATAATGCTTTTTTATCTCCTCATCGCTGACCGTGATGTCCTTACCAAGATCAGCGGACTGAAATCGAATAACAGTCACAAACAAGGTGTCGTGGCCACGCTGAAAATTTTCATCGAGCTCGCCTTTGGGAAGTGTAACGCCAGCGGCTAAAAGCTGCTTGATTTGATTCAACGACAGCTGGTCGCGGACCAGTTGCTCGATGTGCTCTTCAGCAAGACCCATCGGCCCCAGCGCATTCTGCGCAAAATCAGTGAACTTTTTCATGTCGAACCCGGAGTCGCCTTGAAACGCGGGCAAAGTGCGCACCACATCGGCGATCTCAGCGTAACCAGGACGAATACCGAGCCGAGCCGCTTCGTGCCGAAGGACCACGAGATTAACAACGAATTGGACGGCCGTCTGGTTCGGATTCATGCCTGCCCCTGCCGTTAACGTCTGAACAAAATCTGACATGCCGAGGGCCTGTGCCAGAGTAAGCAGTCGCACCATCTGCTGTGCCTCCAACATCGAAACATCCCGATCATAAATGCGAGCAAACTTGTCGGCGCGCATCGCGCCGTAATCCGGCCGTTGCACAAAATAGAAAACGAACGGGATCGCCAGAATCGCGATGACGATCATCAGCCAGTCCCGGTGCTTGCGCAGTAATTTCATCATAACGGAAGAAATTGTAGAGGCGCCTGTCCTTAGCCGCAAATCTGTCGCCGCCGCTCTGTGAGCGGCGCGGCGCGCGCGATCTATGCAAATGTCAGTGCGGCGCTTCGCACAGCGAAGCGGCTACAGGGCTTCAGCTGTTTTTCGAATCATTTCCCAAACGTTGCCTAAATGATCCTCAGTCGTGAGCACATTACCCAGACCAATTCGCATCACCGTTCGATCATTCAATTTCGTCTGCGTTAGATAGGCGCGGCCGCTTGCATTGATTTTTTCGACGATGTCGCTGTTTAACTGGTCGATTTTGTCTTCCGTTGTAGCCGGGGGCGGTGACCCCGGCCCGACGTCAACAACGCCGGCTACAGGTCCCACAAACCGAAAACAAACCACGCCCATGCTGACTGGCGCGGCGAGCTTGAAGCGATCGTCGTTTTTGATCCACTCAGCTAAAAGATTCGCGAGCCGCACACATTCGCGAAGACGGGCCGCCATTCCTTCGCGACCAAAGCTGCGGAAGATCACCCAGGCTTTCAACGCGCGAAATCGGCGACCAAGCTGAATGCCGTAGTCCATGTAATTCTTCTGCGCCTCCACCGTATCGCCGCGCAAATATTCAGGCACGAGTGTGAAGACGCGTCGCAGCCGCTCAAGGTCGCGCACGTAAAGCACGCTGAAATCCAGCGGGACGAAAAGGCTTTTGTGCGGGTTCACCACGATGGAATCCGCTTCGCCCCAACCGTTAGTCAGCGACTTGTTCTCTGGGAGAATGGCGAAACCCGCGCCGTAAGCTCCGTCAATGTGAAGCCACATCTTGTTTTCGCGGCAAATTCTTGCGATCTCAGGAACAGGATCAACGCTCGCGGTTGAAGTTGTGCCGACTGTCGCGATGACCGCCAATGGTTTGAAGGTGTCGCGAACATCGCGCGCAATCATTTCGCGCAGCGCGCTCGGATCCATACAAAAGTGCGCATCCGTCGGAATGCGCTGCACGTTTTCTTCACCCAAGCCGAGCGCAATCGCCGCTTTTTCGGCCGAGCTATGCGCTTGCTCGGAAGCGTAAATACGGAACACTGGCGCGCCTGCGCCGATTAAACCGCGCTTGCGAACCGATGGCGCAGCCTCTTCGCGAGCCACGGCCAGGGCGTGCATCACGCCTACGGACGCAGTGTCATACACGACGCCTCCAAATTCTCGCGGCAAATCCATCCATTGCCGGATCCAATCGACCACCAGCGTTTCCAATTCGGTGGCGGCTGGACATGTGCGCCACGTCATCGCGTTCACATTAAGCGGCGCAGTAATGATTTCTCCAAGAATTGCAGGACTAGAAGTTGTCCAGCCGAAATAACCAAGAAACATCGGATGACTCCAGTGCACCATGCCGGGAACAATGACTCGATCGACATCGCCAAGAATTTTCTCGAACGACTCGCCTTCTTCGGGCGGCTCGGCGGGGAGCGCAGCCAGAATCGCGCCCGGCTTGTCGTTAGGCGCGACCCGCAGCGATCCTAAGGTTTGCCGAAAATCTGCAATCCAATCGGCCAGTTCATGCAACTGGCTGCGAAATTCCTCAGGTGATGTGTCGCCAAGATTCTGTCGATTTTTCATTCGTTGAAAATCATTAGCCAGCGAATCACGCGAATTACACTAATTGCCGAATGATTTCGCAGAGCATCGGCGTTGTCGATCAGGAGTCCATTCGTGTGATTCGAGGGTCCTGCTAAAACGCAAAGCCAAAGCTGAAATGGAACGCGCCGAAATCTTCGTCGGGGCGCGGATCCGGATTGACGCCGTAGTCGAGACGGATCGGACCGACCGGCAGTTTGTAGCGCAAGCCCGCGCCTATGGCATAACGCATATCGTTTAAGCCAATGTCTTCCGACGAGGGCAAAAGGTTGCCAGCATCAGTGAAGACAGCGCCCTGCAATTCTCCCAGAATCGGGAACGTATACTCCACATTGAACACGGTGAAGAATTCTCCACCCACGGGATGCCCGTGATTATCATGCGGGCCGAGTTCGCGTTCGCCGAAACTTCGCACGGTATCGGCGCCACCGTTGAAAAAACGTTCGTCAATGGGAATCGCAGTCGCCTCCCCAGGGCCGCTGGTTGTGAGCGAATGAATAATACCGGCGCGCGCGCCGAAAGCGATCGCGGACTGCTGAAACCAACGCTGCAATGAAGTGCCTCCCTGGTCTTCCGTCACGCCAGGCGTGGTCACCTTCGGCGAAAATGGCAGGTAATAGCCTGCGCTCATCGTGCCCCGAATAAATTCAATATCGCTTCCGAAAGCGTCCGATGCCAGGTCCACCGTGTTTTTAATCAGAATCCCGCGCGGGTTCACGTACGGGCTTTGCCGCATATCCAGAGTGTTTGTAAGTCCGACCGTATTCACGACGTAATCTTTTGGTCCAAGCAGAAACGTCGGCTTGATCTCAGAGTCGGTGATTTTCACATGACGCGCGGCGACGGTCAGGCCGACCTCGTCGTACTTTGTAATCTTGCGAGTAAGCTCGAACCGCCCGCCCAATTCGAATTTCGTGTAGCCATCGTAAGCGAAAGTGAAGGCGGCAAGCCGGGCTCTAAAGAAAAAATCCGTATCAAAGAAGAAAGGGTCTTCATACAGGATCTCGCCCTTGTAGCTGCGTTGTGAGACCTCTACCGATGTCGTGAGCGGCCGGCCATAGCCGAAAAGATCGCGATCACGCCATTGCACGCCGCCAATGGCGCCCTCGAAAGTGCCGTAGCCGACCAAAAAACCGAATTCCTTGCTCTTGGCTTCCTCGGCCGAAACATCGAGTCGCAGAAGATGTCCATCCACAGGGACAGGTTTGATTTGAAGAACATTAAAAAGCCCAGTGCGCATGAGCGTACGGAATCGCTCGTCCAGCGCTTCCGGGCTATAGGCCTTTCCCTCCCGCTTGGTGAAACGTTTGATCACATAACTGGGACGCAGTCGATCGAGTCCGGTGACAGTGACGCCGTCGAAGTGGTAAACCGGTCCTGCCGAAATCGTGATGTCCACCGGCACGCGGCCATTGACTGAGTCCTCCGGCAGGCCGCTGGCGACGACCTTCACGTCATAATAACCACGTGTCTTGTAATACGCCTGCAGGCGTCGCGGAATGTCTTCGACCCGCATATCAGTGTAAGGCCGCTGCAAGAGATCCAGCATCTGCCCGCGCAGGGTTTCTGAATCGTAAATCGTGCGCCCATGAAACGAAATGCTGCCGAAGAAATATTGACGTCCCTCGTGGATCGGGATAACCACGTCCGCTTCGCTGCTCTCCCGGCGAAGGGTGTAACGTGGCGCATCAACCACCGCATCCAAAAAACCCTCGGCGAGATAGAAACGATGCACCAGGTTCGCTCCTTCCTGCATGTCAGAGGCAACGAAAGGCAATCTTTTCTCCGCCTTGGAATAGCGCTCCCGCGTCGGTCCAACCGCGTACTCAAAGAGTTTGTCGCTTGGCTCGCGCACATTCCCGTCGAAGACGATCGTCCCCAGCGTATAACGCGGACCCTCTGTAATATCGAGGCGCAACCGGTTCTGGGATTCGATCGTGTAGTGCACATTTACGTCTGCATAGCCATGCTTGCGGTAGAAGACTTCAAGAAAAAACGCGAGATCGTCACCGCGCGCCGGACTTAGCCCGAAGTCTTCGACGGTGGTGATTTCCTCCTTTAGCGCGGTACGCAATTCCTTTTCCTTGAAGGCTTGCTCACCGCGAAATTCAATGACGCTCGCCTGCTTCGCGCGCTTTTCCTGTTCTTTCACAACGGCCTGCCGCGATTTTTGCTGCTCTTCGGGCCGCGTCACATCGACCGCAGTTTGCGCTGCGACTTTAAATGCGAGGGTCACACTGCCAAGCCAGAACAGGACCCTGTGCCGCATTTTAGGCTCCTAACGAAAACGAATTAGATACTTAAGCATCCCGCGATAGTCGCCGCCGACTCCGACATCGCCAACCAGCACAAACTGATCACTTATTTTGAATCTGGCACTAACCTGCTGACGGCCGGTTCGAGGATCGACAGCGCCGACGTCCAAATCGAGACGATTAAATAATTCGTTGCTCTGAGTTGCCTCGCCTTTTTTGAAAATTTTCCGGTAAAGCTGTTGCACCAGTAACATGGCGGCTCGTCCGGCCAGAACATTGCCGCGACCGGACAACTCCTGCCTGGTGGCGCCGGTGGCGATCAAAGAAATAATTTCCTCCTGCGGCAGCGGCGGTTCGCTGGTGAAAATGGCTTCCGGCGCGAGCACAGTTCCGTAAACATAAACGCGCACCGTGTAATCGCGGATCACCGAGGTACCACGCAGTTCCAGCCTCGGATTCATTGAATCGCTCCGGTCAAAATAAAGAAAGCCCTGGGAAACTTCCAGCCGGCTGAATGGCAGCGTCGCTTCTACATTTTCCAGACGCACCGTCCCTTGCAATTCTGGATGTAGCCCGGTCCCGTTGAGCTTTATGTCAGCGATCGCGCCGCCGGTCGCCAGGTTCCCGCGAATCAGCACCGGATCTTTTGTTTTAATTGCGACATCGAATTTCCAATCGCGGAGTGGCGGGTCCGGAAAAGAAAATTGCGGACGCTCCGATGGCGGTTCGGGGGCTGGTCTGCCTGGCAGGCCGATTGGGATGAGATCGATATTCTTTAGAATGTGACTATTTGTCATTGCAACACTGCCGCTGACCGTTGCGGCCGCGAACGGTCCGGTCACTTTGATGTCTGCGTCGGCGCGGGCGGTGAGCGTGTCGTTTCGCGCGACCAACACGCTGTTGGCCTTCAATTGTAAATCCAGAGTCGGCTCAGTCAGCTTTGGAAAAGTGACGCGGCCACTCATGGTGAAAGGGCCGCCGGCTAGATCGCCACCAAATCGTTCCAGGCTAAGAGCGTTCTGTGCGAAGCTCAAACGCGCACTAAAATTCGTTAGCGCTGGAAGAGTCGCGTTCGTAAAACGCGCAACGTTGACCGTCATGTCGCCTGCCCCGCTAAAAACCGGTTTGCCGATCGTTCCGCTTACATCAACATCCAATCCAAGATTGCCATCAAGTTGCTCGAGTGCCGGAACAAATTGCCGAACAAAATTCACGGAACTGCGTGGGAGCCGCGCTTTTGCAGTGATGGGTGTGTCGTCTGGCAATTTTCGGGCACGCGCAATCTTTGGAATATCAAAAGGCACGTCCGCGTTTAGCTCGAGAGGCTGGATTCGCGCCTGCTGTAGTTTGCCCAAAACTGTCAGGCGATCGTGCACGGCCTGCGCGTTGAGAACAAATGTTGCTGGCTCCATTTTCGGCCAACGATCATTTCGCAAATCCCGCATCTGCAGATCGAGACGCGCATTCAAATCTCCGACTGTCCCGTCCGCGTCGAGCCTGGCGCTCAGCATTCCGGATGTCCCCGCTTTGATCCCGAGATCGCTGAACAATTTTTTTAGATCCAGATTCTCAGACTGAATTGTGGCAAATACTTTGCCGGACGTCGGAATGGTCGCGGCGTTCGTTCCAAGATTTCTCCACACCAGCGGGAAAGAGATGTATCCCGACGCGAACCTCGCCGGCCCTTGATCGAGTTGAATCCTGGTTATCTCGAGCGTCTCGCCTTTTGCCTGCGCGACTGCCTGAAAATCCGTGTTACCGGTGGCGAAAAAGATGATCGGCACATCAAGACCGTCGGGCGAGTAGGATGCATCGATATTCGACCGAAGCGATTGTGTATTTCCGTAGCGTCCCTTCTCGAGCACGACTTTCAGGTTCCCTGAGCTCCTGGAGATTTGCGCGTCACCGTTTCCTTCCCAGTCGAGCCTAACTGACCCGGCCAATTCGTTCTGATTACCAAAAGTGCGAAGCAGCGGTTGAAGCGTCGATAAGTTCGCTATACTCGCCGAAACCTTGCCATTGTAATGACGAGGTTGCCGCAAATTCAACCTCCCGGTCGCATAAAAGAAGTCCGAATCGTTCAGACTCGCCCGGCAATCGTTTAAATACACGATGTTATTTGAGATCGAACATTGCGTGCTGAGTTCGTGGAAAACCAAGTCCCGCATTTTAAGATTTGACCCGGAAATCGAAACCTGGCCGTTGGCGGTCTGTTGTCTCCATTCGATTTGCGCCGTCAATTGCAACGGCCCACTCAATTTGTTCGGAGAATCCGCAACCCAGAAGTCGGCAAGTTCCGGCGCGTTGAGCGCAACATCCAAATCCGCAGGTTGTGACGGAGCTTTGCCAACTTCCTCCGGTAGCTTGTAGCGCCCCCGAACATTTAGTTCGTTCTGATTTCGCCGCAGACTCAATCGGTCCAGCCCGAGAATATCATCGCTTCCATTTAAAGATCCTTGCACCGAATCAATGATATGATCTCGATAACGTATGGTGGCCAAATCGAACTCCATCGCAGTGCGAAGATCTGCAAACCACGGTCTTTTAGCTGTAGCCGGGGGCGGCGACCCCGGCCTAGTATCGGGTCTCGCAATCATCTTGGACGCGCGCAGCGTGGAACTAAATTTCTCAATTGTTCCACCCGGAAACCCGATTGACTCTCCGGTCATGCCAAGAGTTGCCTCTATCTTCGCATTAACGATATCGATCTTGCCGGTGAACTGAGCCGAGCCAGTCAATTGTACAGGTGTTCCTGTCGTTACCCGCTGAAGGTCAGGCGCCGTTCCTGTGATTTCCAGAGTCGTCGGAGTCCGGCCAAAATCCTCGATAACCGACGGCAACTCCATCGTTCCACGAAAGTGAAGCTCGTTCTTGTCCTGGACGATGTCCGCGGACCGCAAAGTCGCTCTGCCCTGTTCTGCGGAAACTTCAACTACACCGCTATCGAAATGGATTTCAGGCCGATCCACGTTGCTGATCTGCAACGAAATCGCCCCAATCCACGTGCGCGGAGCATCGATCGTCCCCGCTCCATCAACAGCGAGTCGCTCGATTTTGCCGGAAAGAGAATCCTCCTTTAAAAACAAGAATTTGTTCAACGATTCAGCTGCAATTTGCTGTGCAGCCACGTTTATTTTTCCGGTCAACGAAGAACTTGTTTCGGTCAACGCAGCCGACGTGGATAGTTGGCCGCCGCCGATAGCGCAATCGAGTTTGAGTCCCAGCGTTTTGTCGTCGATGCGCGATGCATCGATGTTTAAGAGACGGATCTGTTCCTGGTCGCTCAGAATCAGATCACGCAGAACAAGGTTCTTATTCGCATAAGAAGCTTGCCCGGAAATTCTGGACCAACTGTCACCGGATGGAAGCTGCAGCTTTTCGATGCGCACCTCGCCTGGACTGCGCGGATTCAAATCAAGATCGACGTGTTCGACGACGAAGTCGTTAGGCTTATTTCTGATAACCAGGGTTACGTCTGCTAATCGAATCCGCTCCGGAAACACCGAAGGCAGCGTCAGCTTTTTTTTCGGTCGCGGTTTGCGTGGCGGCGCTCTCGCCGGATTCAACACAACCTGCGCAGAACGCACTTCGATATCTTCCAAAAAATGAGAGAGCCCATGTCGCGTCAATCCGAACAAACTGTAATCAACATAGAGCTGGTCGATGTCGATCGATTCGATCGCTGATGCCCCCGTCGGTAAGGCGCGAAAGTTTCGTACAGTCAGATGACTAAAAGGATTGCCTTCGAGCCGAAAGTCGATCTTTAGATTTTCTCGCTCAGCGTACCGCAGTACGATCTGCCGACCGATTGCCAGCAAGATTGGACGATGAAAAATGATTACGAGCGCCACGCACGCAGCGAGGCCGATCAACACACGATGCCAAATCTGACCGGGTCGCAGCACCTCTTTCTGATCGTTTTCGGCCACTAGAGCGATTGTATTGCCGCCTTCTGAGAGAGCAAATATCAGATTCCGCGCCGACCTCCGACTTCATCATTGCGTGCAGAGATCTATGGCGTAACGCTTTCCCACGTGCCCGAATAATGAATCCGGACAAGCTTTTTGATTACCTCGAAGGCAAGTTACCTGCGGCAGAGCGCGCCGCGCTGGAACAGCGATTGATCTCAGACACGCAACTGCAACGCGAGCTAGCGGTGGCGCGCCAGATTCACGCGGGAATGCGCGGCGATTCTCGCGAAGTTCTGTTGCAACCACAATCCGATGAGACGGAACAAGGCCGTAAAATGGCGCTTCGCGTAGGCGCCGCATTCATAGTCCTCATGGCGGTCAATGTCGGTATCGGTCTCTGGTTAATCGCCAGACACGAAACAAAGAACCCGAATCGGTCCCTGCTTGAAACGCAAATGCGAGAGCAGGTCGCAAAATCGCTGGAGCACGCAGCCGCGACCTTCACACCTGCGCCGCTGGGTGTTGGCGAAATTATGGTTCCCGCACCAACTGGGAAACTGGAGACAGTTGCTGACGAAGTGGTCACCATCGCAACTCGATCCGGCGGCTCTGCTACAAAAGGTCTCGCGGACCAGGGCCGGCTCAGTGTTCTTGTTGATCTTCCATCAAGTCGCGAGCCAGAATTTCGCGCAGCGATTTCGTCGATGACTGGGGAAGCGCCCCCGGGCTCGCCGACCCCAGCTACAGCAGCTGCTGCAAACGAGAAGAAGAGTTTCGTTGTGCAAATCGTTGAGGCGGCGGCAAAGTCCGATTAATCGCGACGAGTTATTGCGAGCTAACTCACTTCATGATCGCAGTCACGTTTGCGTTACCAGCCGAAAGCGCGGAGTTCTTGCGCTGCCTGACAAACAAAACTTGCATCGAGCGCAATAGCGTTGGGATAATTCGTGGCGAGATCGATCATCGAGCGATCGAAGTTCTTCATACGGGCGTTGGAGAAAAGGTGTGCCGACAACGACTGGTAAGATTTCTGGACGATCAGGAATTCGCCTGTTCGATCAGTACCGGCTTTGCAGGGGCACTAAACGATGATCTGCAAATCGGCGACCTTCTTCTGGCAGAGAATTTCTCGACAATTGACCTGAGTGAGACGCGCGCCTCGCTTTCAGGTTTGCCGGTTCATATCGCGAATCTTTTGACTGTGCCTGCGTTGATCGATTCCCGTGAGAAGCGAAACAAACTCGCGCTCACATCGGGAGCGGTGGCAGCGGACATGGAGACCCAATTCATTGCACGCACCTGTGCTGCTCGAGGCATTCCCCTGCTTTCACTTCGAGTAATCAGCGATACGCCGCGCGACCTTTTCCCAGCTTCGGCAGATGTGTTGTTCGACATCGAACGACAGCGAACTCCCATGCCGAAGCTGGCAAAATATTTTCTTACGCATCCAAATCGGATTCCGCATCTGATCCGGTTCGCGAGGAGAATTGCATTCGCACGAAAGGTTTTAGCGGATGCGCTGGTCGCTGTTGTGGGAAAGCGGTAGCCGGGTCGCTGACTCCGGCAGCCGCGGCCACCGATCGCGGCTACAGTTGTGCCGGTTCGATATGAACTAGCACGTCGGCAATGCGTGAGTCGTTTTGCTGGATTGCGGTTTTTACCCGATGCGCGATCTCGTGGCCTTCGTGCACAGAAATCTTGCCATCCACTCCGACGTGAAGATCGACATAAAACTCCAAGCCCATTTTGCGAGCGCGGCATTTTTCAACTTCGACGACACCGGGGACGGTGCTGGCAACTGAGCAAACAGACTTGACGATTTTTCGCGGCGCGGTGTCCATGATTTCGTAAAACGCCGGCCGCAAAAGCCTGATGCCACTTGCAGCTATGACGGCGCAGGCGAAAAGCGCTGCCCAATCGTCCGCACTTTCCCAACCCTTGCCGCCAATCAAGGCAACTGAAATGCCAATGAACGCAGCAGCTGACGTAAGCGCATCGCTGCGATGGTGCCAGGCATCGGTTTGGACGGCTGTACTCTCCACGTCGCGTCCAATTCGGTTAACATAACGGAACAAAGTTTCCTTTATCACGATCACCACAATCAATATCGCGAGCGTGTACGGAGCCGGCGCGTGATGTGGCAGGAAAATTTCGCGCACGCTTTGAATGGCCAGCCCCACAGCGGCGGCCAGGACTCCGATTGAAACAATCGCGGCCGCAATCGGCTCCGCTTTCCCGTGTCCATAGGGATGGGAAGCATCAGGCGGGCGCGCGGCAACTTTCAGCCCGCTCCAAATGACAAACGAGCCCGCGATGTCGAGCCCGGATTCAATGCCATCGGCAATGAGAACATAGGCGTGACCGAACACGCCACCGAGAATCTTTACCACCGCGAAAATCGAATTCACAATCATGCCGAAGAGCGCAACCCGCGCACCCGTCTGCCAGGCGGACGACGTGATCCCGCCACGCGGCCGGCGCGTTTGCAGATTGTCTGCGGAGGCTTGAGGATTCTGAGGCGAGGACATCCATGAGAACTATAAACGCAGCCGTGTACGAAACGCACGGAAATCCAGCGGACGTGTTACACGTTGAATCACGGCCGTGGCCAACGCCAGCTCTGGGCGAAGTTATAGTGAAAATGCGCGCAGCCCCGATCAATCCGGCCGACTTGAACCAGATCGAAGGAAAATATCCGGTGCGAGCAGAACTTCCGGCAACGCCCGGATTCGAAGGCGCAGGAATCGTTGCCGAGGTGGGCCCTAACGTCACAAATGTCGCAGTGGGAGCATTAGTGATTTTGCCACACAACGTCGGCACATGGCGCGACGCCGTTGCAGTAAAAGCCGGTGAATTGGTTGTTGTCCCTGCTGGGATTGAGCCGGTGCATGCAGCCATGCTGAAAATCAATCCGATGACGGCGTGGCGTCTGCTGCACGATTATGTCGATCTCGCGGGCGGCGATTGGCTGATTCAGAACGCGGCGAATTCAGCTGCAGGCCGCGCGGTCATTCAAATCGCGCGCGAGCTTGGCTACAAGACTGTAAACGTCGTCCGACGCTCGGAATTAGTCGACGAACTACGGGCGGATGGCGGTGATGTTGTTCTGGTCGATAGTGAAAATCTTCGCCATGAAGTGGCAGATGCGATTGGCGGCGCGCCAATTCATTTGGGATTGAACGCAGTTGGCGGCGAAAGCGCGCTGCGTCTGGCAAATTGTCTCGCTCCGGGATCAACTCTGGTAACTTACGGAGCGATGAGTTTACAGCCGCTGAAAATCCCAAATGGCCTGCTCATTTTCAAAGACCTCCGCTTCCGTGGTATTTGGATTAACAAATGGTACGACAATGCGACGCCCGCTCAACGAATGGAAGCATTTCAACATTTATTCGAGATGGCGAAACGTGGCCTGCTACAAACGAAAGTAGAGAAAGCTTATCCATTGAGCGAAGCAAAGACGGCCGTTGCACACGCGGCGCGCGGCCAGCGTAGCGGCAAAATCATTTTCGAGTTTGCGGCGTAGCCACAGGAGTGTAGCCTCGAAAATGGTGCGTTCCTTTCCCCTTCGCGCATTTTTTCTGTTCGGGCTAGCCAGCAGTCTCGCCGTAGGTCACCTCCAGTGCGCCGCCGTTCCTGAACCCGGCGACTTACGCGCAGCCGGGAAAGTAGAGTTCCCGGTATCGTGCGCGTCTTCCGTCCAACCTGAATTCTCCCGCGGCGTGGCGTTGCTGCATTCATTTTTTTACGAAGAGGCGCGACGTGTTTTCACCTCGATAGCCGAGCGCGACCCCAAATGTGCAATGGCTCAGTGGGGAATTGCCATGACATGGTGGCATCCGATTTGGACACCTCCCACTCCCGATGAGACGAGCGCCGGTAAGGCGGCAATTGAAAAAGCAGTGGCGATGAACGCCCGAACGGACCGAGAGCGGGGATTCATCACGGCGCTCAATGTGTATTACAATTCGCCGGACAGTTCGAGCGCAGGTGCGGTTGGACAATCGTGCCACGGACCAGTCGGCCCGCGCGACCGTGTGATCGCCTACGAAAAAGCGATGCACCAGCTGCGCGACAAGTATCCGGACGATTTCGAGGTCCAAACCTTCTACGCCTTCTCGGTCCTCGCTGTCGGGTACGCCACGCCCAATGACACGAGTTTGTCGAAGCAGCTCGAGGCAGCCGGTATCTTCGAAAAGCTGTGGAAACAAAATTCAAATCATCCCGGCGTCGTTCACTACCTGATCCATTGTTACGACTACCCTGCGCTCGCTCAACGCGGACTCGCTCCGGCACGAAGTTATGCTTCCATCGCGCCGTGGGTACCTCACGCCTTGCACATGCCGTCGCACATCTTCACGCGCCTCGGGATGTGGGATGAATCGATCGCCGCGAATCGGGTTTCGGCTCAAGCTTCGCGCGCATACGCGGCCATGCGCCATCGCGACGCCACCGAAGCCGAAGAATTACACGCGCTCGATTACATGGCCTATTCCTATTTGCAGGAGGCCCAGGACACTGAGGCGAAGAAGATTGTCGATCTTGCCGCCAAAGTGCGGAAGACAAATCCTGAACTCGAATTCAGCGCGGCTTACGCTCTCGCAGCCATTCCGACACGTTATGCGTTCGAGCGGAATGATTGGGCGGCGGCGGCAACATTGGCCATTCCAAAGCTCCCGCACTGGTCCTCGTTTCCATTCATGGAGGCCCTGATCGAATATGGTCACGCGCTCGGACGAGCGCATACCGGTGATCTCGACGGTGCGCGAAAAGCAATCGCACGAATGCAGCAACTACGTGATGCGACGAAGGATCCCAAGTTCGATTATTTCAAGAACCATCTCGATCTGCAGATGCAAGCGGCTTCGGCCTGGGTGGCAGCGGCCGAGGGTAAAAAGAACGAAGCGGTTGACATGCTGCGGCGTGCTGCCGATGCCGAAGACATTCTAGGCAAGCATCCAGTTTCACCCGGAGCGTTCGTTCCCATTCGCGAACAACTCGGCAGTCTCCTCCTCGAGGTGGGCCAACCAAAAGAAGCGCAGCAGGAATTTGAAGCTGCGCTCAAAATCTATCCGGGACGATTCAGAGGACTATATGGAGCGGCGCGAGCTGCCGAGCAAAACGGGGACAAGGAAAACGCACGCCGTTATTACGCGAAGCTGGCGGCGCAATCGGTAAAAGCTGCCGGCTCACGAGATGAATTGAATCACGTCCGAGAATTCCTTACCGCCGAAGCTAAGGCAACAGGTCCGAATAACGTCAGCGCGCGCGAGTAGAAAACCGTCGGCGCGTCTTGCGTGTCGAAATCATCTTCGAATTCGGCGAGAAACAAAGATCTCACGAAGGACGCGAACACCCACAGCGCGGGGCCGCGGCACGAGGGGAATTCTCTGTCATGTTGAGCGGAGAGAAACATCTCCGGCTATTCGGGTTGGTTTGCCTTCGCGAATCAACTGACATTCTTCGCTTCGCTCAGAATGACATAGTAGGATCGCTCTTATGTCGCTGTTCGCCATCATCGCTCTGGCTCTGATTCTCGCGCGCACCGTTGCCGAATTGTGGCTGAGCCGACTAAATCAATGCCACGTCCGCACACACAGGACTGAAGTGCCGCCAGTATTTCGAGGAGTCATGGACGAATCGACGTATCGCCGCTCGATTGATTACACGCTGGCCAGGAGCCGCTTTGGAAACATCGTCAACGTATTTGATGCCGCGATGTTGGTCGCAGTGCTTTTTAGCGGCGTGTTGCCATGGTCGTTTGGAAAATTCAGTGCAAGCTTCGGTACTTCGATCTTGGCGATGGCCGGCTTTCTCTTCGTCACGGGGATTGCGTTGAGCATACCGGGATTGCCATTCGCCTGGTACGCGCAATTCAAAATCGAAGAGCGATTCGGTTTCAACACCACGACCACGAAGACGTGGATTGCGGATCGTCTCAAAGGATTGCTGATCGCCGTGCTGTTTGGCTATCCGTTGCTTGTACTGGTGTTGAAACTGATCGAATGGACCGGCGCCAGCTGGTGGCTTTGGGCTGCGGCGGTTGTTGTCGCGTTTCAATTGCTTGTGCTGCTCGTTGCGCCGGCGATCATCATGCCGCTCTTCAACAAGTTTACGCCGCTGGCGGAAGGGGCCTTCCGTGAACGCCTGTTTGCGCTGGCGCGACGCACAGGTTTTCCCACCCGTAGCATCGAGGTGATGGATGGCAGCAAACGCTCTCGTCATTCCAACGCGTTCTTCACCGGGTTCGGACGTTTTCGAAAAATCGTTCTGTTCGACACACTGATCGCACAGCTCACCGAGCCGGAAGTGGAATCCGTCCTTGCGCATGAAATTGGCCATTACAAAAGGCGCCACATAATTAAAATGCTCAGCGTTTCCATCGCGGGCGTGTTTATCGCTTTCGCTGCGATCGCATGGCTCGCACGTCAGCAGTGGTTTTATCGCGCGTTCGGTTTCGAGCATCAAACAGGCTTTGCCGCGGCAGATATCGTTCCTGCAATGCTGCTGTTCGCGCTGCTGGCGGAGACGTTAGGTTTCTGGTTTTCGCCGTTGATTCATATCTGGTCGCGCCGTTTTGAATATGAGGCGGACGCATTCGCCCGCGTAGCAATGGGAGAGAAGCAGTCACTAGTTCAAGCTTTGCGCAAATTGAGCGAGAAAAACCTGAGCAATCTCACACCGCACCCGCTATACAGTAGCTTTTATTATTCGCATCCGACCCTGCTCGAACGGGAACACGCGCTGCAAGGAGGTACGTAGCAATATAGGCGCTTGACACAAACGCCTCTGCAACGTGCGCTGTTCTGGAATGTCGAGAGTCATCGTTGTTGGCGCGGGAATTAACGGTGTTACCGCCGCGATCGAATTAAAGAAACGCGGTCACGACATGATTCTGGTCGATCCGGGACCGTTGCCGCATCCCCTCGCGGCATCCACCGACATCAGCAAAGCCGTTCGCGCAGCTTATGGAGCGGATGAAGACTACACCGAGCTCGCCGAACGCTCGATTAAACTCTGGCGCAAATGGAATGAGGAATTCGGAATTGAGTTGTATCACGAAGTCGGCGTGATGTTCGTTCGCCAACGCGAAATGAAGCCGGGCGATTTCGAATACGAAAGCTTCAAAACACTACAACGGCGCGGACACAAGGTTGAGCGGATGAATTCAGCGCAACTGTGGAGGCGACTTCCAGGCTGGAATCCAGAGTTGTTCCGAGACGGTGTTCTTGAGATTGAAGCAGGCTATGCAGAAAGCGGCCGCGCAGTCGCGACGTTAGTCCAACGCGCAGAGTCTATCGGCGTCGAACTACGCAGCAGCGGCCGTTTCGCCCACTTGGATGAACACGATCACCGGGTCGAAGGAATTGTCCTCCACAGCGGAGAACGCATCGCAGGCGATCGCGTTGTGATGGCCGTCGGCGCGTGGACGCCGTATCTGCTGCCATTCACGAAAAAGTTCTTTCGCGCCAGCGGCCAGCCGGTTTTCCACTTGAAACCTTCGCGACCTGATCTCTTTGCGCCTGAGCGTTTCCCTGTCTTTGGCGCGGACATCACGGCGACGGGCTATTACGGATTCCCGCTCAATCGTGATGGCGTTGTGAAGATCGCAAACCACGGCCCGGGCCGCGAAATGTCCCCCGAATCTCCGCAACGCACAGTTACTTCTGAGGAAGAAGAGAATCTGCGCAAGTTTTTGGCATGGGCATTTCCCAAGCTCGCCGATGCGCCAATTGTTTATACGCGCATGTGTATGTATTGCGAAACGCATGATGGAAACTTCTGGATCGCGCCCGACCCGGAACGAGAAGGACTCGTGATCGCTGCCGGTGATTGCGGACATGGATTTAAATTTGCCCCCGTGCTGGGCGAAATTATTGCCGATGCCGTCGATGGAAAATCCAATCCGATCCTGGAAAAATTTCGTTGGCGACCAAAAGTACCCGCGGGCGCCAGCGTAGACGTCGCGCGTTTCCGCGGGGACGATGATCAAACAACGCGATAATGGATCTGAGAGTCGCTGACTCGCCATACAATTGATTCAAAGTCACTAGTCGCGTTCCGGGTAATCGCGACAGGTTCGGTGGCTTATCGGCCGGCTAGTTTCCAAACCGGCACCAGCTTCGGCGCAAGCTCCTTCATGTCGCGCGCGCCATGCCGGATCGTTCATATCACTTTGTGGTTGCCGTGTGTAGAACAAAAGAGCACAATCCGCCGCGTAAATTACTGGAATTATTACCGCTGACACTCTCAACAGTCTGACTAAGGCGCGATTATGAAATTCACGTAATCTTAGAGCGCACGACGAGATGTCCGTTGAGAGCAAGAAAGAGATCCAGCTCGAAATCGCCCATGTTTTGTTCATCGACATTGTTGGCTACACCAAGCTTTCGATTAGCGACCAGCACGCGGCGATTGAGGAACTAACCCGGATTGTTCGCGCGTCCCAGCAATTTCAACGAGCCGAAGCTGCAAGCCGTTTGCTTAGAATCCCGACCGGCGACGGGATGGCACTTGTCTTTTACACGAGCCCGGAGGCGCCCGCACAATGCGCGGCGGAAGTCAGCTTCGCGCTCAAGGGACACTCTCGCCTGCAACTCCGGATGGGAATCCACAGCGGACCCGTCAGCGGGATTGTGGATGTAAACGACGGGGCCAATCTCGCGGGCGCTGGTGTTAACATGGCTCACCGAGTGATGGAATGCGGCGACGCCGGGCACATTCTTCTCTCTAAACACGTCGCCGAAGATCTGGAAGAATACGAGCGGTGGCGACCGCTCCTCCATGATCTTGGTTCATGCGACGTGAAGCATGGAGTGCGCGTCTCGGGCGTGAACCTTTATAGCGATCAATTCGGCAATCCGAAGCTGCCGCAGACGTTTGAGACTGTGCAGAAACGCCGGACGCGGTTACGCTGGGCGGGGACGGCGGCAGCATTGCTTGCGCTCGCGGTAGTCATTGCTGCGATTGCAATGTTTTCGCGTTATCGCGAGCGACCCTCGCTACCTGCGATGGAAAAAAGCATTGCTGTCCTTCCCTTTGAAAACCTGAGTCACGATCCTGACAACGCCTACTTCGCCGACGGCATCCAGGACGAAATTCTGACGCGATTATCGAAAATCGCCGATCTCAAGGTGATCTCGCGCACATCGACGCGGCATTACAAAAGTGCACCCGAAAATTTGCCGTCGATCGCCAAGCAACTTGGCGTAGCTCACATCCTGGAAGGAAGCGTACAGAAGAGCGGCGGCGCCGTGCGCGTGAATGTGCAGCTAATCAAAGCAGCCAATGATTCGCATCTTTGGGCTGATACGTTTGATCGCAAACTGACCGACATCTTTTCCGCCGAAAGTGACATTGCCAAGGCTGTTGCCGACCAACTACGAGCGAAACTCACAGGTGAGGAAGAGCAAGTTATCGCTGCTAAACCAACAGATAATCCTGAAGCTTATGATGCGTATCTGCGCGGTCTGGCCTATACGCTCAAAACTAGCAACAACCCCGCGAACACTCTTGCCGCACAGAAATATCTGAAAGAAGCGGTGCGGTTGGATCCGAAGTTCGCGCTTGCTTGGGCGCTGCTGTCAAACGTAGATGCGCGCGGTTACCTCGTAGGGAGTCTTCAACCAACGGTCGCCCTCCGCGAAGAGGCGCGACAGGCGGCCGAGACCGCCTTTACTCTTCAGTCCAATCTCGGCGAAGCCATCCTGGCCAAGGGCTATTACCATTACGCTTGTCTAAAGGATTACGACGTGGCGCTGCGTTACTTTGAGCAGGCACGTCAGTTCCTGCCGAATAGCAGTCGGATTCCTGAAGTGCTAGCCTATGTTACGCGGAGGCAAGGTGAATGGGCCCGGAGCGACTCCTATTTTAACGAAGCCGAGCGGCTTGATCCGCACAACGTTTGGTTGCTTACTAACCACGCGTTTTCGTATTCCGTAGTTCGTCGTTTCCCAGAAGCGTTGCGAAAGTTTGATCAGATTCTCAACATCATACCGGACGACATGGATACGCTCGCGTATAAGGCGGCTATCTTACAAGCCGAGGGTGATCTGCCGCGCGCTGCTGCGCTCCTAGCTCCGCTGCGTCCGAATGCCGACCACACCAGTGCGTTGGAAACACAAGTTTACCAGGCGATCCTGGAGCGTCGCCCTGCAAAAATCATTTCTCGGCTCAAGGAACTACTAGCCAAGCCTGATCCAGCGTTGGGTTATCACAATGGCGGACTGCGGTTTTGGTTAGGTTGGGCTCAACATATCGCCGGCGATCATGCCGCCGCCCAGGAAAGTTGGCGCCAAGCGCGCAGCGAACTGGAATCTTTCCTTGAGGAGCAGCCGGAAAATTATGATCTCATTGGAGATCTCGCGTTGACCAATATGAGCCTTGGCGACAAAGAGGCGGCTCTGGCTCTGTCGGAGCGGGGGATCGCCGTGCTGCCGATTGAGAGAGACGTGGTAACCGGTGCCGCTCCGATCGAGACCCTCGCTCGGGTTGCGGCACAGACGGGAGAGCACGACCGCGCCATTGCCGCTTTACAGCAAGTGCTCTCAATACCGGGCACGGGCGCACTCGGCAAATACATGCCGCTCACTCCTGCACTGCTCCGACTCGATCCAATGTTCGATCCGCTTCGGAATGATTCGCGATTCCAGGTACTCGTCGCTTCACCGGTGCCGAAGTAAACTCGTCGGATGAATCACCAACACGACGCGTATTGAGACTTGGTCTCAAAACGGTCGCACCTAGTGCGAACCGCCCCTAGCATTAAATCCCAGCGCCACCCAATGCCAAACTTATCGCATCAAGGCCGCGGGGGTGGTTCTGGCGGTGGTCCTGGTGGTGGTCCCGGCGTCGGCTCTGGCCGCGGTCCTGGCGGCGGCGGTTTTGGAACTGTATTTTCTGTCATACACGAGATGTGACTTATCCCCTACGTTAATGTCAAGCTCCCTTTAGGTTTAACTAAGATGGCGTCGGCGGCGTAACACGAAAACGCTGTAAGCCATTTCATTGTTCGGCGCGAACGGTTGTGCAATGTTGTACCGGAAATCGTAGACGTCGCACAGTTCCAGCGACGGAACCGAATCGAGCAGCCGTCGAAATTGCCTTGCCGTGTACGTGCGCAACTGAAAGGCGTGCTGCAGGCGCAATTCTTTCGATCCGGTGCGCGTCACCAGACAGAGCTGAACGTCCTCAATCCGCCGGCGCCGATCGGTGCGTAGTAACCGGGCCGTCACACTCACTTCCGTTTTGCTTCTCCGCTGCGTCCAGCAGTCAGAGTCCTCTTTGTAGCCACCTAAAGGCAACAGAT